>Ga0209651_1000845_pt1 | contig 10885 bp, 6 predicted proteins | sample LauGreFBDMM110SN_2_FD_188216 | JGI IMG/M metagenome (GOLD analysis project Ga0209651, IMG submission 188216) | Freshwater lake microbial communities from Lake Michigan, USA - Fa13.BD.MM110.SN (SPAdes) (version 2) | ecosystem: Environmental > Aquatic > Freshwater > Lake | place: Lake Michigan, USA... | reverse complement strand
ACACCTACCACCATTGTCTCTATAACAGAAGGTTCGCTATATTCAAACTCTAAATCGGCAATACTTTGTCTCTGTTGAATTAAATGATACGAATCATCATCATATTCTACATTCATAACCGAATAGTATAACTTTCTCAAATCTCCATTCTTTTTATAAATACCGTTCAGTGTCAATGTAACTGCGTCTATTACAAATTGGGTAGTGCCAGTTTGATCAAATTCTGACATTATAGATTTTACTCTCATAATATCCTCATATATGTCAGTTTGTAATTTAACTATTTGTTGACTAAATTTAGTTTCGCGCTGATTTAAAACACCCTCCATAAGTTGAAACATGTCTGATTCTTTTGCAAGCGTATCTTTCAACTCTTCAAAAATAGAAACTGAATCTACATTTTTATATCCAAATAGAATATCATTCTTATAACAAATTATTTTATTCTTTGCTTCATTTGTAGTTTTCTTTAATTCTTCGTAATATTCATCAATACGTAAATAGTTTGCTGCATGTATAATAATGTTGAGTGAGCAAGGAGTATCTTTATTGCCACATTTTGCGGTTAGAAGTCGGCGGTCAGTATCGTCTATATTCTGCAAACCAAATATAGTCCCCCCGGCCTGTTTACAGTTTACACATTTTTTAACCAGTTGCTTGTATTCCGATGCTTTTTCTCTCTTGCTTATATTTTTCTTACGAATATCCGAAATATCTTTTTGAATATTAGATTCGTATTTAGATTTTAATCTATAATATTCATCAAGACCATCGGTAAACCTTGTCAATTTATCACTTTTTGTAGTTTGAATAGTTTGATTTTGCATTGTTATATTATGCAGATACTATTTATTATCGGTGTTTACTGTATTTTTATTCATCTAAGCTTACGTCCAATTAATTCATATTCACTATCCCATTGAGGAAGACCAGTTATTAGTTCTTGTTGAGCTATTTTTTTTGCATCTTGATAATTTTTTATTTTTGATAATATGTATTGCTGTTTTTCAGTTTCTTTCTTTTGTTTTTCTTCTTGAGATAGTTTCCCTTTGTATTTGTATATTAATAGTATTCCTAAAATTATTAAAAAACATAAAAACAAAAAACAATTAAATAATGTATTGTTGTGTTTCACTTTAAAATCATGGCAATGCTTTAATGTTTCATTTAAAAAGTATTTTACACCGGGTTCAATTAAACTTGGTTTAGCAAAATCCATACATAAATAATACTGTGATTATAGTAAAATAAATTATACACAATATCTATATGGATACAGTTAGTTCATATTGGAACATTATTGCATTTATCATCACTACAGTAGTATATTATTTGGCTTTTAAACCAAAGCTTACTGTGGATATGTTGTCCGATGAAGTCCAATACGCTAAATACAACAAAACATATTACTTTGTTTTAACTATGTATTTTTTAGCTGTGGTTCTAATACAGTTTTTAATTAATATTGGTCTTATGGCGAGTAAATGTGGTGGAAGTATGAACCAAAATGTGGCCGACGCGGCATTCATCACTTTTTTGCCTTGGTTCTTCTTATTTGGAGCCATCATTGTTATACTCATTGTTTTTCCTGGATTTAAATCGGCGTTTTCTGATGTTCTTGGATACTTTTTTGTTGCTGGATCTGCGAATAAGATTTTGACGGAGATTCTTATGAATCCTGAATTGGAGGAAAAGATTGATGCAATGTCTTCTACCCAAGTTGATCCTTCTAATCCAAGTTCAGCGGTAGAGTTGCAAGATCAATTAGGGGGAACTTTAGTTGGAGGTCAAGATCCTCTTACAAATAACCCATCGGAAAACAACAAAAAGACTATGCAACAAGCAGCCGATGCAATTGTTAAATTGATGGGAAATATGTCTATTTTAATCAATCAAATAACCCCTTCTAATTTTAATCAATATTGGGATATATTGAAACCTCTTATGAAATCCGGTTATTCAGATAATCTTGAAAAGAAACAAGAACTTTTAACAGTTGTTGAATCCCGCTCTAACATTGGTGAAGGGTTTTGGTACGGATATACTGCGCTGTTGCTGTCATCTATTATTCAATATAATATTGCAATCACACCTTGCGCTAAAGATACACAAGCGATCCAAGCATCCTATAAACAATACGTGGAACAAGAAGAGAAAAATAAGGCTCAACAAGAGAAAACTCAAACAACGTATGTTTTGAAATAAACCAACTTAATCCAATAAATATTTATTGATAAAATGCGTCCTCTCTTGTCGGGTAAGTAGCCCCCAAATAAATTTTATTTTTCTCTCGGTTTGTAGTTCAACATTTCTGTGAAAATTAAGTCGTACCATGTCAATCAAATATTCTTCACTTTTTCCAGAAATACAATAATGTCGTCTCAAAATACTATCAAACAGATTTTCCATTCCATAAGAAGGATATAGATTGATACGACAAAATTGCAATAAATCGTGCAATAAAATGTGTTGGTTAAATTGTGTCATGTATATGCTTTCCACCAAGGTGTAATCATTGACAAAACTATGAATATCTGAGAGAAGTCTTCTGGACTGCACTTGATAGGTGTAGGGTATAATATGGTTGATAATAACATCTTCAGGCAATTTCTGTATATAATTTATTTCCATTGTAAATTATATGCGTATATTTTTTTCGTAATAAGATACAATAACCCTGGTTTCTTCTTTGTCCAAATGTTTCATTGTTAAAATTAAAAAATAAAAAGCCTCTTTGAACAAATCTCCTTTTATCAAATTATCCAACTCTTCTTTCATCAAAGTTACATAGAGCTTTTCTTTTTCCATTTATTACCTATATTCTCTAAAAAACATCTATATTGTTTCCTCGTCTAATACATTCTGGAATAAGACAAATAATACAAAACCCCTACATAAGACAATATGCCTAAAATAATAGAAAGCAACCAAACTGGCATAATGGTTTTATTTCTATATCCCACCCCAAATTCTCTCAAACTTCCATCATTATTGTATAAAAATGCAGGTCTAAAGTATTGAATAAGAGAGAAAATAACTAAAAATACAAGAATCGCAACTAATGTGGTATTATTTTGAATATAACTATGGCTCATATATGATACAAATAAAAAAAGTTTAGTATTTTAATTTTTTCTTGCGTAAATATAGAATGGGAAAATCATCCATTAAAAAAACAAAAGTGGAATACGCTGAACACCAAGCAAAAGAAGTTTATGACACAGTAAAAAATATATATAAGGAGCATGGAACTGATCCAGGAAGAAAAGTTGCCGAATTAATGAAAGCCATGGAAAACATGAATTCAAATATAGATATAAAACAACTACAGACATATAATACTCTTTTAGCGGTATTACATGCTTCCTTAGGAGCCGGGTTTGCTTTGTATTTTGATAAATTAAAAAAAGATTATGGATCCGATAACAGTCTTGTTTTAGACACAGATATTAGACGACACAATGTTAATATTGAGATTGTTCCAAATGATAGCGATCCTCCAGACATAAATAACTTTACGTTGACATGGACAAGTGATATTATAAAGGACAGCCCAAGTGTAAAAACAGTTGAAACCCTTGTTATATTATTCTTTTTTGTAACTTCTGGTTTTCATGCGTTTTACGCTGCAAATATAAACGGATCATATGAAAAGGTAATTGCAAATAAAAATAATTGGTACCGTTGGGTAGAATATTCTATATCTTCCACATTAATGCTTTACATTATAGCCATATTAAGCGGTGTTAAAGATGAAAATGTTTATCGCTCTATATTTGCTATAAATATAGCAATGATTTATACTGGCCAATTAGTTGAAGAATATGCAGAAGATGAGATTGAATTCTTAGGGAAAAAGGTACCAAAATGGACTATACCCATGACGCTTGGATTTGTTCTTTTACTTACAGAGTTTGGAATTATTATACGAGACTCCAATAAAAATTTTGATATTTTTGATAAATACATTGCCAAATATAGTGAATATGAGAACTCAACTGATCCAGATGAACAAGCAAAATATAAAGTGTATCTTTATTATTCTGAGATATTTATTATACCAGATTGGATAAAATATATCATATATGGTTTATTCGCATTCTTTTCTGTATTTGGAGCTATCTCATTTGTGGGTGTGTATAAAAAACAGCCTTACGAAAGGGTGGAAAAGAATTATTTGTTGCTATCTTTATTATCCAAAGCATTTTTGGGAAGTATGGTGGCATATGGTCTTACGGAACGTAAAAAAGCTGCATCAAATGTTGCAGATGGAATTATTCCCACAAAATCTATAGTTAATGAATCAAATAATGTGGAAAAACTCTTAACAGAAAACGGATTTTCTACAGCGTATATCAACCCATTTTTAGAACGCGATGAAAAAAACGGAACCATGTAATAAATTTTATTTGCATTCAAATAAAATTTATATTTTTAGCGGGGAACCCAGGTCTTCAGAAATCCGAAGGATTTCCAGCCCCTCTTTTCAGAATCCCGCAACGCGGGATTCCTTAGCCCTCCTGTCCTTCGGGAAGGATAACTCCTTACCATATTTCATAACAGTTTATCTTTATGAAAAATCCGTAAATTTATCCTGAGTTCCTGGTGGATAAAGCTATATATTTTACGTGTTTACACTCTCGTTTAATTATATTCGTCGTAATCCACATCATCTCCATTTCCTACACCAACCGGATCGTACATTCCATCCATATAATCTTCATTCATATCCGCCATATCATATGCCTCGCGTTCAATCTCTGCAGCTTCTCCCATTTCTTCCATGTAATCATCCATAAAGACGTCAAGATTTCCATCTGTAACATTTGCATTTGTTTTGCGAAGTTTTGTCTCATATTGTTTAATACTATCCACAAATTCTCGTTCATCGTCGTAGTTTTTAGCAACATATGTGCGAAGCCCCTTTTGCAAACCTTTATTCCAAACACCAAGTTTATTTATTTTCAATATATTGTCCGCTTCACGTTCATCTTCTGTCATTTCCTTTAAGCGATCGGTTGTTCTATATTTCTCAAATTCAGAAACTTTAAATACGCGATCCATAACATATTCATATTTTTTATCCACCATATCTTTGTTCTCTTTCATAATTGACATATATGTGTATAACAACTCGGCAGTCTTCTTCATATATTTTTGTTTATTGTTTTCAACTTCTTCATCATACATTTCATCTGGAACTTCAGTGACTACAGTTTCTTCCTTTGTTTCACGATCCTCCAAATCTTCCACTGTATAAACATCATATAATTCAGTCATTTTTGGAGCAGAAACCTCCATATATGTATTATTATCTTGTGCAACAGTTACATATTCATTAAACACCAATAATAAAAAATGTTCAATAAGAAGTTCATTTGTGCGTTTATCAAAAATGCTGTATGTTTCTCGGTCTTTATGTTTAATTTTTGCATAATATGGTATTTCCTTCATAAGTGTCAATAACTGTTCACAGCTTGTTTTCACGGAATCTAATATAACATCTAATTTATCTCCAGAATAAAAAACTCTCAACTTGCTGTAATACGTCCTTATCATATTTTTTATATTCATTTCATGGTGAGATGAAATATCCCAATATTTTGGCATACTATTATTTTCATAGTTCACTTGATTCATAATAATATTTGGAAAAACTTTTACAAACAATTCCATGTAGTTTTTACTAAACTGAATAAAATTGTACATTGGGTCGTCGCCAATACTATGTTTGGCGAGTTGCTCATCTGATTGCTCCTTTATTGTAACAAGATATTCCCACAAATTGTTGAGGCCTTTCTTTTGTTCTCTCTTCAAATTCATATTATTTTTAATAAATTCCAAAACACTCTGTTTTAGTTCAGAATTTCTTCCAGCTAAAAAATTCTTCAGGTTTCTCATTTCAGACGTGTCTTCTTCTGTATTCATACCGAGGGAACCAAGTGTTGCTTCAAGATTAGCTTTAAACTGCTGTGAAACAATTCTTGTTCTTATGTCATCTGGAGTTTGATCTATCAACTGATCCATAACATCTCTTAAACCAGTTATCGGAGAAGTTAATTCTGTAGTATCAAACCGAAGTTGAACCATATTTCTTCTGTTTATGATTTGAAGCAATCTTAAAAGAGATTCATTCGTATAATTGCGACCGTCTCGTTTTAATTTAATAATTTTTTCAGCCATAGAGTCATTCTTGGAGAGAAAATCCGGCTTGGACATACAAATTGTTAACAAGTCTTCAGAAATAGGTATAAGCGACTGAAACTTGCAGAGGACTATAAATGCGCGATAAATGGTTTCCTCATTGAACTCGTTTGACAATGTTGGGTACTTATTTTTATCATTTTCTCGGCTGAAAAGATATCCTGCCTGAGATAAATGGTTTACATCTTCTAATATATTTGATAAATCCCTTACAACTTTATTGTATAATGTTATTTCACTGTCTTCCATTGTAAAATAATGAAGAGTATTGTTTGCTCCGGATATTTCATTGCAACACGAATTTTCTAAGAACGGCTCCCCATTTGAATTCGCTAATAAGAGACGCTTTTTAGTAACAATTCGCTGGATTCTTTCCTGGATGGAGAGAGAAAAAAAGATAATTTTTGACTGTACCACGTGTATAGATTCGTTTTGAGAAGATAATCCTGATCTCAATTGAGACTGCAATTTAGTCTTAAATTCAGCAGAGATGTTCTCTAATCCTTTAATATGAAATTCCCTCAATGGTGGCAAAAATTCTCTCCATTTCATGAGATCATATTGTTGAGGTATATCCGTTATATCATTGTTTACCATATAATCCATTTTTTCTTGTACTTTTCTTACAACATCGGGGAGTCCCAATAAAGTTTTTTGCACTATTTCTTTTATTTTTGCTGAAATATAATCTTGCTTCTTTCTTAGCAACACATTCCACGGGGGAATCTCTGCATTGCGGATTTGATACGCAGTGCATGCAATGTAGTTGACGGCCGAATCATCGCCTTGACCTTCTATGGGAAATCCAGTAAAAGAACGAACGCATCCCGGAAAAGTTTTCCTTGTTTTTATTGGAGGAACACTTGTTTGGATTCCAATAATAATCATACCAAGAGTCAAATACAATAAAGATGTATGGTATAGATCTTTGTAGGAAGGTAGCGTTTTTCCTTTTTTCTCTGCCGATTTAACATCTTCATTGTGTTTTTTCTCAGATGGCATAATAGTTGAAAGCCCACTGAGAACCCCATTTATGATAAATTCTCGTTGATCGCTTAGATTTATTCCAATTGCAGAGGTTACTGCGTTGATAACATTGCTTATCATTCTGACCTCCGGTGACTCTTGCTTTTGTTTTTCTCCGAGAACTAACTTATCTCCAGCATCTTGTTCCATGACTTCGCGGCTTTTAACTTTATACCCATCTTCATAACCTTCTTCGTTGTCTAAATCTTTAGATACTATTTTATACCCACTATGTTTGTCTACCCACGCATCACCATCATCACTTTCTTTTCCTATTGTATGCGTTAATTCATTGACCAAAGAATTATATCCAGAATAGTTGTTTATGAAACAAGACGCCATTTCACCAATAAACGTTGGTAAAAGTTTTACATTTGATGTAATGCAATAAAGCCAATGAGGATCTTCTTTATCTCCAAATGGACCCATTCCATCTAATGCTTCTCTCGTAAATTTTTGAACAAATCGTATAATATCAGTTTGTTTTTTTATAAAATCAGTTTGCCCGAGTATTAAGTCCCTCAGTTTTGCGTATGGACTTACAACAACATCTGGCTCTTCACCAGATTCCCCCAATTTATATTGTTTCATGTTGTATTTAATTAATGATGAATATTCATTATCAACCAGTTTGTCGTAAACAGAAAAATTATACTCTACCTGTTTTGTAAGATCTGTAATAATTTTTTGTTGGGATTCTTCGTATTTTTCATCAAACTCAGACAGTATTAATTTTAAATTATTTCCGACTAATTCCTTTTTATTTATAGACAAAGTTTCACATTTATCTATTTTTTGAACACAATTTGCTTGAATATTACATAATGCATCATCCGATGAGACAAATGAGTTGCCGTCTATGGTTTCATCCAAAATCCAATTATTATTTAAACGCTTGTAATACTTTATTTGCTCCGCATTTTCATATAAAAAAGCATAATCTCCTTCCTGAACGCGTTTTATACCATTTATTAACGTTTCCGCCATGATTTCTGCGTCTACATCCGATAATTTTAATTTTTGTTTTACAGAACTTGTTAAAAATAAAATAAATTCATCTGCATTCATGGTTGCCATTTCTTTATCATAGTTATCAATAAGCGAATAATTTGTTGTATCATATTCCTTATCGTAATATACATTTTCGTTATTATTGTCTTGTTCTAATTTTTGCAATTCATAATATTTCTTTGCAATTCTATATGTTATACATGTATTTTGATCTTGGTCCAATGCAAGTTTATTTTGGTCTCGGTCTCCTTTTAATATAGATGTCATATTGTCACTAATCATAAATTTACTGGTTGAAAGAGCTAATGCAGAATTGAAGACTCTTCCATAATCTTTATTTACAATTTTTTTCAGCAATTCAGAATTTGTCATTCCATCGGGTAAGTATTTTTCCATGGTTACTGTACTTAATTCTGAATATGGCGTAGTCTGAAAAATATTTTTTATAATATTGACTGTTGGTGAAAATACGGTGGTTTGTCTTATATGTCGCAATTTGTTCATTAGTGACCTCCTTTCCGAAAAATATTTATTATATTTTAAAACTTCGTCGTACAAAAAACTATTCATATCTTTGTATTGAAAATACGTCAAATCATCTGTATAGACTAAAAACGGTTCTAAACTTTCTACAATATCAACTACTGACATTTTTCCAGTAATATATCTTTTCATCATATTGAAAATTACCTTTGTCTTGGGAACAATGCTTTTTAAAAATTCTTGATATAATTGAAGTTTTAATTCTGCAACAGTCATATTTTTATCAGAACGTAATTTATCATATTTTTCTTGTTCTTCTTCGCTTAATTGCAATATGTATTGTTTAATATCGTTTATAAATGCATCTTCATCTAAATCAATTTCATTTTCTGGATTATCCACAAAAATTTTATTTAGTTTTGTATTTTCTTTTAGAATTTTCCAATAACTTAGAACCAATGTGTTCAAGTTGGATTTATCTAATATATTTGTTCCTGGGAGTGAAAGCCTTGAATAGCGTATTATTGGTTCAGGTAACATTAAAAACGATTTTAGTTCCATTTCATCGGGTCGTGTTAAATATACCCGTTCCGCAATCATACGACTACTTGTTATTTTGGAAGCAGCCAGTCGCTTTAAACCCAGATTGTATTTGGTAATTACAAATCTACGTGATTCAACTTCTTTGTTATTTACAACAGTTGAGTATAAGTTATCCAAGTTGTCTATAATAACATTAAAATTGTCATGAACTTCTTTTTCTGATATAATTTCAGAAGAATACTCCGGATTTGTTTTTTCAAATGGGGTAAAATAAGGATTCAGATCTGACATCATGGTTACGTATTTATTTTGTTCGTCCGGATTTTCTCCTGACTTATAACTATTTAATATACTCACTATTCCTGCGAGATTTTCATTTGTGTTGAGCATAACTACATCGTTATTCTCTGTATCAGTGTCTTGCTCATTATATATCTTTTTTATGTTTTTAACAACTGGTATTAACCAATACAATGATTGTTTAAACTTTTCAAGATTATTTACGAGAGGTTTCCACTTTGCCCCTTTGATAATAAACCCGTCTATATTTCCGTTTGAATCCATTGTAGAAAAATTTGTTCTGAGTTGTTTAAATCTCTCTATCATATTGTGGATTTCGGTCAACACTTTTTTTGTACGATTTGCATTCGGAATAGTTGACAACATTTCATCAAGAAGATCATTTGCTTGCATCTCAATACTATAACGCTTTCTTTCTTCACGTACATTTACATATTGAGTTATTGGCGCAAGTTTTTCTGATCCAAATACAATATCATCTTCTTGTAAAATAAATTCTCTAATTTGAGTTTTAACTGCTTCTCTTGGAACCTGTACTGCGGCGTCACTTTCTTCTTCTTGAATGTTATCAGTATCTGATTGGGGTTGATCTTCTGGTAAAACTGCAATTATTCTTGGACCTTCTCTTATTTCACCAGATTCCAAGTCAGAATCTGTGGCTTGTTGTTGTTGTTGTTGTTCTTGTTGGTCTTCTCCTTCTTGTTGTTGGCCTTCTCCTTCTTTTTCTTCTTCTCCTTCTTGTTGTTGGTCTTGTTCTCCTTTTTCTTCTTGTTCTTCTTGTTCTCCTTGTTCTTCTTGTTCTCCTTGTTCTCCTTGTTTTATAGGAGCATCTCTAATTTCTATTGTCTCAATTGGAATATCAAGAGGTATACCATTATAGTTGAAATTTATATATATAGTTTGATTGTCAGGATAAGTTTTGATTTCAATCATGTCATCTTCTAAATTTGTTATCTCTCCTGTAAGAATGGTTGGAACATCTCCTCCAAAATATATATTTACCCATTTTCCTGGTAACAAATTATTCTGTCTTGCGTATCCCACCTTATCTGAGCGACTAATAACTCCAATACTATTTATCGTACTATTTTCCAAAACTCCATTTTCATCTCTGGTTAAGTTTATTACATCTAAAGATTCAGTATCTATTAACCGAATTCTCGTTTTATCAATGTAATCAATTATAAATGTTTTCTCATTTAACGAAACGTTCTCTGGGTCATATATCTTTATCACATCGCCCAATTGCAATGAAATTATATTATTTTCTTGAGTTTCATTAGACATTATATTTGATGACATATATATTGTCTTATAC
>Ga0209651_1000837_pt1 | contig 10923 bp, 8 predicted proteins | sample LauGreFBDMM110SN_2_FD_188216 | JGI IMG/M metagenome (GOLD analysis project Ga0209651, IMG submission 188216) | Freshwater lake microbial communities from Lake Michigan, USA - Fa13.BD.MM110.SN (SPAdes) (version 2) | ecosystem: Environmental > Aquatic > Freshwater > Lake | place: Lake Michigan, USA... | reverse complement strand
ACTGGCGATTTATTTAGCCAGTTTCCAGCCCTTAAATTTTTAATTCCGCATGGAGGTGGAGCAGTGCCATACCACTGGGGAAGATTTCGCGGACTAGCTCAAGAGTTAAAAAAGCCGCTTCTAGCTAAACATCTTTTAAATAATATTTTTTTCGATACATGCGTTTATCACCAACCCGGTATTAACCTGTTGACGGAAGTCATGCCAGTAAAAAATATTTTATTTGCTTCTGAAATGATCGGAGCAGTTCGCGGTATTGATCCACAAACAGGATTTTATTTTGACGATACCAAACGATATATTGCATCGCAGACTCAACTGTCAAGTGCTGATCGTCAGCAAATCTATGAAGGTAACGCTCGGCATGTCTTCCCCCTACTCGATCAACTTTTGAAAATTCAGAATAGATAAAAACAGTAAAAAAAGATTTGTCCGCAACCATCCATAGGCTTTACTCAATAGAGCAGTCTGAGTCTAAACCCACGATGAATGTGGAATCACTGCGTGGATGCATTAATTCCGATACTAACTCCATCCTTGGTGATCGGGTCTTTTTGTAAATCTCCGAAAGTAATTTGCTGTTCGATACTCGAATTTTTTTCTAAGATTGCTTTTTTAGTCGCCTGTGCTCGATTTCTTGCTAAGGTCGTTAGAGATTCCTCTGAAACAACTTCACTAGCGATCAGCTCACGATATAAAATTCGCCAATGAGACTCGCCAGCAACTCCTGAAATCAGCTTTAAATCAGGAGGCACTGTCAAATTTTTAGCGGTATACATTTTTAATACCGCCTGTTGTACTCGCCCATCAGCAAGAGGCAAATCAGGTAATGGCTCTTGCTGACTAATTGGAAATCCCCCGAGTTGGAGTAGTTGTCTAGTCACTCGGTCAGTGGCTAATTTAGCTTGATCTGCAACCGGATCATAAGAACCATGAATCTGCAATACGAGTTTAGGTCGTTTTGCAAGAACTGTAATCATTCGCTCCAATTTTAAAAGTTCAGACGGTCTGAGTTGATCTGACCCTGCCTCAAAAAAAATTCCTGGAAAATTCTCGATCCCAACTAGTCGTGCTAACAGTCGAAAGGGGGCTTTAACAATATTCTCAACAATCTTAAAAAAAGCATCCCATAATAAAGAACTGACCTGAAAATCGGGGTGGTCAATGTCACCAGCAACCCGTAAATCCAGATCGATCACGCCGTCACTGTCTTCTAATAATGCTACCAGTAATCGTAATGGAATATTACGCCCCTTAAATCCAGGAATAGGCTCACCCAGTTTCATTTGATTGATGACAAAGCGATTATCACCCTCTAACTGGCCATCCCGGACACGATAAAATGAGTCGTATGAAATAGTTCCGCTAAGAACTGTATATCCTGCAAAATTTGTGTAATAAGGATTAATCGACGATAAAGGTACCCGGCGAAAAGAAAGACTAATTTCGTTATTACGACGGGGGTTTTCAAATGCAATCTGCCCGCGTAGTTGCATATCACCTGACTCATCAATCAAGCCATTAAATGCTGCTGTTGCATAACGCTTAGGTTGTGTTGATACGCCGACCAAGGTTCCATGAAAATCATGAATCTCTGTTTTGAAATTTGGCTTGACAGCATAATCCGTAAAATCAATTTTTCCTTTTGTAATGGCCAAGACTTGCATATTGAATTGCATTGCTGACTCAGATTGTTTAGGGCGCGGATTACTATTGTCTTGAGGTGTTTTTACTTGCGTAGTATTTGTAACTTCAGGACTCTTCATAGAACCCTGAGCGGGTTCGTTGACAGAAACTCCGGCGGGTTTAAAAAGACGGCTAATATTCGTTGTCTTATCCTCATAAATCGTCAACTTGCCAGATAAGCCATCAACTTTTACTGACTCCACATGCAAGTATTGAGGAACTTTATCCTGCATGAAAAAATCAATCTTACGCAAGTCCGCTCTCTGCCACGCAATGAGCTCACTCTTCTGATCTGTCTCAAATACTTGCAGCTTAGTAATACCCAAATCCGCCTTTACCTGCAAAGACTTTGGCTGATAATCAAATTGCAACTTTCCATCCGCCAAACCTGACTTTGCAATCAGAGGCTGGGCAGTTGTTAACACATCAAACCAGGGTACTAAATCAAGCGCTTGAACATCAATTCCACCTGATAGTTTTAAAGCCTGCTCTTGATATGCCGCCTTTACCTGTCCAGATATATTTCCAGTCTGGTCATTTTTCACTATGTGCGGCACATGCAGACGAACAAAAGGGGTTAGATCAAGACGTTCGAACTCGATTTCGCTATTGATATCTTTGGTGTCTAACTGGAATACCGTCTGCGCTTTAACTAAGCCATCAGCAATTTTTAGTTGCACATTCAGGCGTATTTGCTGCGCCTGCTCAAAGTCTATGTCACCGTCGATACTGACCCTACCAAGTTCTAATAACTCTTGCGAGTTCGGCATAGGTACGATCACTTCGCCTAGTTCAATCGCATAATCTGACTCAATATGACCGGGCTGACTTGCCTGATTAAAATTACGAACCTGCTTTAAACGTAAATCAATTGCTGGTAATTGCATGCGATAGGACTGTTTGAGATCGTCAATCTGTAAGGTCCCCTGAGTCAAATGAATGTCCTGAATTAAAAATAACCATGGCTGGGAGGTTGGCGCATCTTTTTTTCTCAGAGCACCAACTTGGTCTTTAATTCGATCAATCATTTTTAACCAGTTCCAGTCAGAATCTGAGCGGGATAAAAATACTTGGGGACTAGTTATTTGGATCGCATCGATTTCTAACCTTCGATTTAGTAAGGGATACCATTGAAATTGAATCCCGATCGACGGCAAATTGAGGATGGGCTCTTGCGCATCTAAAGTTTTAACTTGAAGACCCGTCACGGATACACTTGGACTCAAAAAACTTAACTTTAACTCATTAAAATCAAGTAGATAGCCCATCGAGTGGGCATAATCGATAGTAAACTTCTTCGCCCAGCTCGGTAACTGGTGAGAAACGTACACGAAGCCCCCAAGCGTTAAAACTAAAAAAACGCTTACTGAGATCAAAATTAATCGAAAAATTTTCATCTAAAATTCAGATCCTCTTAATCAAATTCAATATAATTCAAATTATTCAATAACTTACAAAAAAATTACTCTTCTCTCTTCTTTAATGCTTTTGTCAACTTTATTAGTTTGACTGCGTTGAATACATAAGACGATGTCACTGTTTTGATGAATCAAAGAGTTTCTAGTCTACTTGCAAATATGGAGAGCAGAATGAAATCAAGCGATTTACCTAGAAATTCAGTCAACATGTTAAACGCAACGAACAGCGTACAGGAACTCGACCTATTTAACCGACGTAGAACGGCGCGAGGACAACAACCAGTCACACAAGAAGAATATAACGAATTATCCTTTAAGGTTATGGGTTTTGGAAATGCCGCTCATGGAGAAATGACCGTCCATTAGGAATTTCACGCACGAGCAATCCTAATCATAGAATTTCTCTAAATTTGCTCATTACCTAAAACAAATTTCGAAAAAAGGAGCACTTTGCTCCTTTTTTCTTTTTATCTCTTACATGGCTGATGAGTCTTTGATAGACTCACTAAGACTTTTGCTCATAATCTAGAGCTACTGCCTGCGCCACCTTAATACCATCAACACCTGCAGATAAAATCCCTCCAGCATACCCAGCCCCCTCTCCAGCTGGATATAACCCCTGCGTATTCAGGCTTTGATAATTAAGCCCTCTAGTAATCCGTAACGGGGCAGAAGTTCTCGTCTCAATCCCAGTTAGAACAGCATCGTACATCGCAAAACCCTTGATCTTTTGATCAAAAGCGACAATCGCCTCACGCATCGCATCAATCGCATAACCTGGCAAACTACGCGCTAAATCAGTTAAGTGAACCCCAGGCTTATAGGACGGAATAACTTGACCCCAGGCTGTCGATGGTTTGCCTTCTAAAAAATCTCCGACAAGTTGGCCCGGAGCCTCATAAGTCGAACCACCAAGTACAAATGCACGCGCCTCAAGCTGTCGCTGAAATTCAATCCCAGCTAATGCCCCACCAGGATAATCAGTGGGCGTAATACCAACGACAATACCTGCGTTAGCATTACGCTCATTTCGCGAATACTGACTCATCCCGTTTGTAACAACCTGATTTGCTTCAGAGGTCGCCGCCACCACCGTCCCGCCTGGACACATGCAAAAACTATAAACGGATCGACCATTTTTAGCATGATGAACGAGCTTGTAATCAGCCGCCCCAATTAATGGATTACCAGCAAATTTGCCGAGCCTAGCACGATCAATCAAAGACTGCGGGTGCTCAATCCGAAAGCCCACCGAAAATGGCTTGGGCTCTAAAAACACTCCGGCACGCTGCAAAGCGTAAAAGGTATCCCGAGAACTATGCCCCAAAGCGAGAACAACCTGATCACTCAAGACCTCCTGCCCATCCTCTAACATGACCCCACGAATCGCCTGGTCCTCTATTAAAAATTCTGAGACTTTACTAGAGAAACGAACCTCTCCGCCAAGAGCAATAATCTCTTTGCGCATCCGCTCAACCACTCCAACTAATCGGAAAGTTCCAATATGCGGCTTGGCAACGTAAGCGATTTCTGCAGGTGCGCCTGCTTTGATAAATTCATCAATCACTTTTCGGCCATAAAAGTGCGGATCTTTAATTTGACTATACAACTTGCCATCAGAAAAAAGCCCGGCACCACCCTCGCCAAACTGAACATTCGATTCAGGGTGCAACACATGTCGACGCCATAAATCCCAAGTATCTTGTGTTCTCTCTCGAACTGGCTTGCCACGTTCCAACACGATCGGCTTAAAACCGCTTTGCGCTAAGATGAGTGCCGCAAATATTCCACATGGTCCAAAACCAATTACAACTGGCTGTAATTTTTTTACGCCACAGGCTTTTGTAACAGGCTTGTATTTAGTATCAGGCGCCGGTCTAATATGCTGATCATGCGCCCACTTAGCCAACACAGCCGCTTCATCTCGGACAGAAATATGTAGTGTGTAACTAAAAGTTAATGCGATATTTTTTCTAGCGTCATGACTACGCTTAAATACCTCAAAACGAATTAAATCTGTCAAAGGAATCTCTAGTCTCTTCAAAATACCTATTTCAAGGGCCTCTGGAGGGTGATCAATCGGTAATCGAAACTCGTTAATGGCAATCATATTTTTGGACAATTAAGTATTGCTCATTATCCTAAAATATTGACTATTGCACCCCATTTTCTGAGCTTTATTTTTAGTCGTAATGAATCAAAACGCCTACAATTTTTAGATTATCTAAATCAAAACCCTTACAATACAATCCTAACGATCACACAGAATCAGACAAATAGGAGATAAAAGATGTTTAGCTGGAAAATATATAACTGGACAAAAAATCACACACCTACGAATAAGGCCAACTTGGGCATTATTTGTTACGCACTACTCGTTGGCTTTTCTAGCTTATCAACAAACTTTGCTCAAGCTCAACCAGTCGAGAACTATCCGAATCGGCCAATAACCATTTTAATCCCAATGGCTGCCGGCGGAACTACCGACATCCTAGCAAGAATTATTACGCCATCACTCACAGAAGAACTCGGCCAAGCAATTGTGATCGATAACAAGCCCGGCGCCAATGGTGTAATTGGTGAGGAACAGTTTGCACGTGCGAAACCAGATGGCTATTTAATCATGATGGAATCAACCTCCATTGTGATAAACCCTTCTATGGGTAAATTAAATTACGATCCTCGTAAAGACTTTATTCCAGTAACCGTCATCGGCTCAACACCCGTTGTGGTTGTAGTAAATCCCAAGGTTCCTGTAAATACTTTGCAAGAATTAATCGATCTGGCAAAAAAACAACCGGGTAAGCTGAATTATTCGTCTTGGGGTAATGGCAGTGTCGGACAGTTTGCCGGTGAGACACTTAAAATTAGTGCCAAAATAAATCTCTTACATGTACCCTATAAGTCAACCGCTCAAGCCCTCACAGACGTTGTTGCTGGTCAAGTTGATGCGATGTTTCCTAGTGTTTCACTTGCCAACCAACATTTAAAAAGCGGCAAACTTCGCCCACTAGCGATTATGTCAAGTAAACGATCTGCCATGGCTCCTAACATCCCAACCACGGCTGAACTAGGATTTCCTGGAATGGAAATTGAAACCTGGCTCGGGGTTTTTTTACCAGCTAAAACTCCTGATGCGATTGTGCAACGTATTTATCTAAGTACACAAAAAATTCTCCAAAAACCATCTATTCGAACTCAACTCGAAGAGCAAGGCTTTCGGATTGTCGGCTCATCACCAGCAGAGTTTGCTAAATACTATCAAGCAGAAATATCTCGATATGCACACATTGTGAAAGAAGCAAATATGAAAGAGAGTGATTAAAGTATGAACCCAAGACAAATTTCTGGTAATGATTCTGTAAGCGAGGTTTTATCAAAAACAACTCAGTCTCGGGCTTGGTTAAATATTGATCAGGCCTTCCCCGCTCATAGTCAGTCAATCACTCTTAAGGTTAGCGCCCACATTCCCGGATCCTCGCCGGCTGTCGTGGATGTTTTTGAGCCGGCCTTTAAGCGCCTCACCGAAATGACCCAAGGAGCTATTCAAGTACAAGCCTTTTGGGATGGGTCCTTACATCCTGAACGTGCTGGGATTCAAGCCCTTCAATCTGGCCTAACAGATATGTGCCCAGTCTACTCAGCTTGGGATGCAACTCTTTTCCCAGCAGCCCAAGCACTCAGCTTACCTTTTATTTTTGATAGTGCAGAAGCCGCAACAGCAGTCTCTGAAGAACTCTATCATCAGTACTTTAAGGCTGATTTTGAGCGCCAAGGTGTCTTGATGGGTCGTATGGTTGCCACTAGCGAATATAATCTCTTTAGCCGAGAACCTATCCGCACCCTCGAAGATCTGCAAGGGAAAAAAATTGCTTGTAGTAACGGTGTTGAGTCGGATCTATTTAAAGCCCTTGGAGCACTACCCATAGGCTGTAGTACTCCAGAAGCAAAAAAACAGTTCGAGAGTCAAGAGGTCTTTGCGATCTCCATCTCTGATAGCGCCGCTCATACAGTAGGTTTATACCGTTTTGCAAATTACCGAACGTCAGCTAATTTAGTACGTGTTAATTTAGAGTACGGTTTATCTCATCATTTTTTTAACCAATTAACGCCTGTACTCAAACCAATTTTTAACCAGTGGCTGCGCTCATTGGCGCAGGCAGGTGCACAACTGTTTTATGGCCTTGCTGGTGCTCGAGGATGTGAAGCATTTCAACAAAATGGTATGGAGTTTATTACTCTGAGTCCAGCAGAACAGCTGCGTTGGCGTAAGCAAGTTGAACCTGTTGAAAAACAACTCATCTTACAACTTGAAAAACAAGGCTACCCAGCTCAAGAGTTAGTCCAAGCGATCAAAAGTATTGCCAAAAAATATTCCCAAAAAACTTCCGATGAGTTAATGCAAGAAACCTTGACGCATCCATTTACTAATCTTTTACCCTAAAATACCGCCATGAAACTATCCAGTCCCTCGCTCATCAATATCAAAGAACCGATTGGAGTCATTGGCCTAGGACTTATGGGCCAAGGTTTTGTTCATCGACTCGACCTTGCTCAGGTTCCTGTTCTGGGTTTTGATGTTAATCCAAAACGCTGCTCTGAACTCGGTCTTAAACGCTCTAAAACTCTGTGCGAAATTGCTGAGCAATGCCACGCTGTTATTCTTTGCGTCTTCAATACCGAACAAGTTGAGATGGCTCTATTTGGAGATAATGGCTTGCTGCCAGCAGTCCCATCTGGAAAAATTCTATCTGTAATCTGCACCAGTACTTGTGATCCAGAACAAATTAAAGCTATTGCCCAAAAGACCATCAACTTAGGTCACAATTTTTTAGAACTTCCCATCTCTGGCACAAGCATGCAAGTTGCCAGGGGCGATAGCCTTGGTCTGATGGGTGGCTCCGAAGAGCTCATTGATCAACTTGAGCCACTGCTCGAGGTAATTACACCGAACCGACAATATATTGGGCAGGCCGGCGATGCTGGCAAAGCCAAATTATCGATTAATCTGGTTCTTGGCCTACACCGTGCGGCGATGGCTGAGGGACTCTGCTTTGGTTCGCGATTAGGCCTTGATCCAGAAAAGCTACTTGCTACCCTGCAAAAATCTGCTGCAGCATCAAGCGTAATGCAAATCAAAGGACCACTCATGGTCAAACGTGCTTATGATAATCCGCAAAGTCGGGTTGATCAAAGCCTGAAAGATTTTGGTCTGATTCACGAACTCGGTGAAAAAATGCAACAGCACTTACCCCTAACCGAAATCTATATCCAACTTTTAGAGTCCCAAAAGAAAATTGGCAAAGAACATCTGGATAATGCCATTATCTTTGAAGCAATTATGAGCAATGCGATTCATCCGTAATCCCCACCATAGTTATTAAAGTGCTTTAAAATTCAATTTAAACTGAATAAACTGGTGCCTTATATGCCTTCAATAAACCGTTTTTTCTTGCGATTTTCTGTGCGCCAGAATGCTCAAACCCAATCGCGCTATCGGCACGACTAATATTTACAAAGGATTTTTATGATTAATGCAGCACTAGTTGGTATGGGTTGGTGGGGTAAAAATATTGCCAAAGCCATCCAAAATCAAAGTCAAGAATTACAATTTAGCCTCGGTATTACTAAAGAAATCCAGGAAACACAATCGTTCGCAGCCCAACATGGGATGCAATTATCTGAAAATTTTTTAGATGCTTTACAGGATCCAAGGATCCATGCAGTTGTTTTAGCAACACCCCATTCTTTGCACGCAGAACAAATTATTGCAGCCGCTCATGCCGGTAAAAACGTCTTTTGCGAGAAACCGCTTACCCTGACCTTTAATGATGCTCAGGAAGCGATTGCCGCTTGTCAAAAAAATCAAGTAGTTCTTGGGGTTGGCCAAAATAAACACTTTTGGCCTTCCATGTCCAAATTACGCGAACTGGTCAAGAGCGGCATCTTAGGCCAAGTACTGCATATTGAGGGACATTATAGTAATGAGCACTCCACAAAGTTCTTTTCAGATTGGCGAGAATTAACGGCCGAATCTCCTGCTGGCGGCCTCACAGGGACTGGTATTCATATGATTGAAGCCTTCGTTAATTTAATGGGTCCGGCGCAAGATTTGTCAGCAATGGTTTGTAGTCAGCGCACCGGAATTGACCCCCGTGATTCTACTGCCGTTACTTTGCGGTTTAAAAATGGTGTGAGTGGCTATTTTGCAATGGTTCGGGCAACACCGCTTTTTTGGCGAGTACATATTTTTGGGGAAAATGCCTCCATTGAAGCACTTGGCGAAAATGATGTTGTTGTGCGGTATTCTGGTGGAAAAATAGACCGGTTTACATGCCCACCAATCGACTCTTTAAGAACCGAGTTAGATGCCTTTGCTAGAGCAATACCTGCGCAGTTTCATAGCCATATATCAGCAGATCGCGAGGCGATTCCCTATCCGATTAGCCCTGAACAAATGGCAAATACCATTGCCATTTTTGAATCGATTGTGCGCTCCGTAGAAAATCGAACTCTTGTACAAGTTCCTTATTAATCTCCAAATAACACACTCTATCCAATTATTCCGCTCGTAAATAAATCGTCAATCTGCGTCTGATCTAATTTTAAATAGCTCTCCAAGACTGCTCGAGTATGCTCGCCAAGCCTCGGGGGTGGTCTACGAATACTAGTTGGTGTATCCTGCATTTTGAGTGGCGTGCCTAAACTCTGAAAATGCCCAATCGTTTCATGCGCAATAGCTAACACCATGTTCCGTGCTTTTGCGTGTTCTGTTGATAACGCTTCACTCACCGTATTTACAGGACCAACCGGAATACCGTGCAAACGCAACTGGGAAATTAACTCTTGTGAATTTTTCTTTTTTAATTCATCACCAACCATCGAATCGACTAATCGACGATTTGCAATACGAGCAGTATTTGTTTTGAACCGATCGTCTAATGGCCACTCCGGATGACCCAAGATTTCAGATAACTTGGCAAATTGACCATCATTACCAACTGCTAACGCAATCATCTTATCAGCCGCGTCGAAAGTTGTATAAGGTACGATGGTTGGATGGCCGTTACCAAAACGCCTGGCTTCTTTGCCGGTTGCCAAATGACTACTACCAACATTTGCTAAAAGAGCTAAAGAAGTATCAAATAAAGCGACTTCTACATGTTGGCCTCGGCCTGTTCGGTACCTCGCTAACAAAGCTCCTTGAATTGCATTCGCAGCCATCATGCCAGTAGCCAGATCAACTACTGCCACACCATATTTACTTGGGACATCCTCCTCAGGGCCACAAATACTCATGAGGCCAGATTCCGCCTGCAGAATAAAGTCATAGCCAGGCAAGTTGGACAAAGGACCTTCTGTGCCATATCCAGTAATTGAACAGCGGACTACTTGGGGTGCATGCTGTAAAAACCAGTCTTGATCAAAACCCCACTTTTCTAATGTACCATTCTTGTAATTTTCAATGACTACATCAAAGTGCGGTATGAGTTGAGCCAGTAAAGACTTCCCCGCAGGCTTTGAAAAATCAATAGCAATGCCTTCTTTATTTCGGTTGCATCCTAAAAAATATGCTGACTGACCTTCTAAAAAAGGGGGGCCCCAAGCCCGCGTATCGTCACCCGATTTGGGCGACTCAACTTTTACTACGTCTGCACCCATATCACCTAACAACATCCCACACCACGGCCCAGCCAATACCCGACTCAGATCAAGCACTTTAAACCCAGTTAAAGCGCCTTCACTAGTCGAAGATTGTAGGAGTTGATTTACCTGATTTGATGAAATCACTATTAATCACGCATATCCGGTGGAGCAT
>Ga0209651_1000836_pt1 | contig 10925 bp, 7 predicted proteins | sample LauGreFBDMM110SN_2_FD_188216 | JGI IMG/M metagenome (GOLD analysis project Ga0209651, IMG submission 188216) | Freshwater lake microbial communities from Lake Michigan, USA - Fa13.BD.MM110.SN (SPAdes) (version 2) | ecosystem: Environmental > Aquatic > Freshwater > Lake | place: Lake Michigan, USA... | reverse complement strand
TGGCAATCGGGTTTATCCCCGCCATATTGGTAATTTACGTCATTCGGTACTACGTGCCCGACCCCGATGACGAGAAAGGCAGCCTCACCATTTTGGCCGAGATTTTTGCGCAGACGTTCGGCATGCTGCTCGGCATTTACTTCATCCACCGCATCATTGTTTACTTTCCCACTTATAGCGGCATCAAGTACGAGCGCTTCCACATCGTCAACATCCTGTTGGTGTTTGTTATGATCCTGTTCTCCATTAAGACGAAGCTGGGCGAGAAGGCGCAGATCCTGGTGGAGCGCGCGGTGGACATGTGGTCAGGCAACAAGGCACAACAGGGCCCAGCGCAAGGGCAGGGACAGGGTCAGGTGCGCGTGACGCAGCCAATTACGGGCTCCATGGCGTCCGGCGTGCCCATGACGGCGCCGCCTCCTCCCCCTCAGCTGACCAACAACCGGGCCCAAATGGGCATGGGCATGGGCAATGCCATGAGCGGCATGGTGAAGGACTTTAACGCCATGTATTCGGGCGGCGGGCCTCGGCAGCAGCAGCACCAGCAGCAGATGGATTTTGAGCCCATGGCCGCCAATGAAGCGGGCTGGGGTAACTCTAGCCTCTTTTAAAGGGGGGCCAAGGCAGGCCGAGCCGTTGTGCCCCTTAAACCCCCTCGTAAACCCTCCTTTAGACCCCCTCCCTTTGGCTGCGTTTCGCCAAGGCAGGCCGAGCCGTTGTGCCCTTTGGACAGGCGTTGAATGAAATAAAAATTGAAAGCATTTACAATGGCCAATGACTTCAACCAAACACACGAGACAAACAATGCCCGCATTGATTGGAGAGATTATCGTAATGTCAGGATCATTCGCATTCATCTTCGCAATTCTTATTTGCTGCATCAACAACAGCCCGCGGTCACCAAGAGTAACGCAAAGAGTAACGCAAAGAGTAAGACGACTTCACACCAAACGAAGATGAAATCAAGCGTGCATGTTCAGGTTAAGCATGTAAGATTAACTTTTTAGTTTTATCCATTTTCAAAAAAAAATTGATGAAATAAATGCAACGGCATTGGCTTAGCACATCGCAGTCATGCCCGCACACACTAAAGGAATCAAAGGAATCTCCAAACCTGCCAAGTATAAAACGCTTGACATCGCGGGCAAATCCAGAAAAAAGGTGGGAGATGCCGGCGAAAAGTTCGTTTGCGAGAAACTCCCTTGCCAAACGTGCGGAATTCGCAAGTGGCACAATTTGAACAAGAAAAACCCGAATATTGCAGGCGTGGATCTGAAATGCTTGCACTGCGGCGGCTACGCGCAGGTCAAAACCGGAAAGCATCCGCTGACCCCTCATCTCACCGGTTGGAAAATGCCGACTTCCCCTGCAACCGTGCGCGACACATTGCGAAAATACAAAGGCAAACTGCGATACATCTACGTGTTATATGATAACAAGTGTCGCGTGACTGAAGCATGCGTGTCCGAGGTGCTAACCTTCAAGAACCTGTTTCACACCGAGAATTGCATCGTGTCGTATGACCTGCACAATTGGACGCCGGCCATGCTGAAAAACATGTAGCAATGCATGCAACAAAATATAAAAAATTGATTAGGGTTAAAACCCCGTTTTTTTAGTTACACGACGCAAACCGTCGCATCGCCTGCCGTCTTGGAGCAACAACGTGGGCCAACAGGGGCGCAACGTGCTCATGCTGTCGTGCCCTTTGTGCGTCATCCCGTGGTGCGACTGGGTCAAGTTCGGATGGCACGCCACCGGATCGTTCCTCGGAACCCAGCGCGTGGCCAACGAACAATCTCGCGTCCAAATGATTCACTACATCAACGACATGTTTCGCAAAGGGACTGAGGTTTAAAATAAAGGAAGTTTACTGTTCTGGGGTGGAAGTTTACTGTTCTGGGGTGGAAGTTTACTGTTCTGGGGTGGAAGTTTACTGTTCTGCGGGGTGGAAGTTTACTGTTCTGCGGTGGAAGTTTACTGTTCATGCACTAACACTTTTTCATTTCATTTTTTAGTAAAATTGAATGAAACATTAATTACTCAACAAATTGCATGACCCAGAAAATGGAACTATTAACTCGCCCATGCCAAAAAAGGGCGCATGAGCGAACCACCGAATTATTAGAAACGCACGACAAGTGCATTGTAAAAATGTTTTGCGGAACAGGTAAGTCCCGTGTTATCCGGGCGATCATTCTAACCCAGAAAAAACCGCTCAACATCGTCGTGTTCCCGTCCCTTGCCCTCATTCGGCAATTCACGGCGGACTATTTGAAGGACAAAGAAGTGACTAAAACGTGCGCCATTCTCAACGTGTCCAGCGAACAACTGGACGATTTCCAAAGCACGACGGAACCGGCAGACATTCAGAAGTTTACTGTCGCCAAACCCAAAGGCGCCAAGGGCATGAAGATCGTGTGTGTGACTTACCAGAGCCTGCAAGTGCTGCTTGACAACTTGGGCGATGCAATGATCGGACTGGCGTGCTTTGACGAAGCGCACAGGACAACCAGCCCCGAATACTCCAAACTCGTCTACAGCGACGAATATCGCGCGAAATACGAAAAACAGGTGTTCTTTACCGCCACGCCAGCCAACCAGAATGGCATTACGATGTTTGACCGCGAACGCGATGAAATGGGGACTTATGGCGACTGCGGTCCGTTGGCGTCGGAATACACGTATTTGCAGGGACTGCGCGACGCCATTCTCTCGCTGTTTGAATTGCGCGTGGATCTGTACACCCAAGACACGCTGGGAAATATGTATGAAAGCATCGCGCGGGCCATTCTGACGACGGGAAACACGCGGGTGCTCACGTTTCACGCGGATGCAGCTGAAGACAGCATATCGGAGACCTCGGTGCTGCGGTTCGTAGACAAGGCGAAATTCATGGAATCATTCTGTTCGGTGTGCGCGAAGGAGTTCCCTGACAAAGTGGGGAAGTTTACTGCTTCCAACGTAACCTTCACGGCAATCACTGCTTCCACGAAAAACAAGGACGCAATCCTTGGTGCGTTTGAAACATGCACCGATGATGAAATCTACATTGTGTCGTCGTGCCGAACGATTGGCGAGGGCGTGGATACGAAAAAGGCGAACATGTGCGTGTTTGTGGATCCGAAATCGTCGGTGATATCCATCATTCAAAACATCGGGCGCATCTGCCGCAAAATCGCGGGCAGTGAACGACAACCGGCCACGATTTTGGTTCCCGTCTGTATTGGATGGGAGAAATATGTGGCTGCTGGCGATGACGCCGAGAAACAAGATAGTTTAATTAGAGAACAACTGAACGACCGAGAGAATGGCGATTATAACGCGATTATGAACATCGTTGCGGCGCTGAAACAGGAAGACCCTGAATTGTATGAGCTGTGCTTGCGATACCCGAGCAAATTCACGGAGTCGGAGCGCAAACATGCACTTGAAGAACAGGGGTTCCGCGTTTTAGAAGACGACGAAGACATTGATGAACTGGTGGAGAATGGTGAGAGAGTGGAAATCCATACTTCAAATGTAGATGTTCCGATCGTGTATCGGGGATTTGATGACGAGGACGCGGATGAAGAAGAAGACGAGAGACCGATTCAGCGCTTCTATGAAGTAGAGGAAGAAAACGATGATGGTGAAATGGAAATGAGATATCATCGGATTGCACCAGTAAATGAAGAAGGCAAAGAGGAAGAAGATTCAAACAGACGCTTGAACCCGCCAAAGGCGACTAATCGCCCGAGAATGAATATCCACACCAACGATGAAATCAAACTGCTTTGGAGAATGGGGGATGTTGCACTGGGGGAACAATTTGGGTCGGGGGTGCTGGAATGCGAGGTAGAACGATTAGATAATGATGAATTGTGGAAGGAGAATCATCAGAAGATGTGTGAGTTTATTGATGATAATGGGCGGCGACCATCTGACCGTTCAAAAGACTCATCTGAAAAAAGGTTATCAAAATGGGTTTCACACCAAAAACAGAATTATGACCCACGTGGTCCAGATTTCTGCAAACAAGGAATGAAAACCCCAGAAAGATGGCAAATCTGGACGGATACTCTTGCGGATGAGAAGTATAGTGAAGCATTAGCAGATCCGCTTCAAAAATGGAAGAATAATTATAAGAAGATGTGTAGGTTTATTGAAAAAAATGACAAGGCGCCTCGCATGTCTGGGCCAGTTATTGACCCTGAAGAAAAAATATTGGGAAAATGGATAAGTGGTCAAAAATGTAACTATGAACTACGTGGTCCAGAGTTCAGCAAGCAGGGAATGAAAACCCCTGAATTATGGCAAATATGGACTGATACTATTGCTGACCCAAAATACAAAAAACATTTGGTAATAGACCGACTTCAAGATTGGAAAGAAAATCGTATGAATGTGTGCGAGTTTATTGACAAAAATGGAAAAGCTCCATCAGCAGCCGCAAAGAACCTTGAAGAGAAAACACTAGCACGTTGGGTAAGCAGTCAAAAAGTTTGCTATAATTATCGTGGTCCGGAATGCAGTAAACAGGGAATGAAAAATCCAGAAATATGGCAAATCTGGACCGAAACGATTGCTGACCCAATGTATAACAAATATTTGGTCCTGGGAGTTCAAGGTTGGATGAATGACTTTGCAAATGTGTGTACATTCATTGACAAAAACGGCAAAGCGCCATCATCAACAGCAAAGGACCCTGAAGAAAAAAAAATAGGATGTTGGATTTCTAGTCAAAGGATAAAGTATGATACACGTGGTGCAAAATTCAGCAAGGAAAGAATGAAAAATGAAGAGGTCTGGCAGAAATGGACTGAAACGATTTCTCACCCGAACTATGAAAAGTATTTGGTAATTGACCGACTTCAGGATTGGATGAACGACCATGCCAAACTATGTGAATTTATTGAAAAAAATCATAAGTCACCATCATCACACATGATAAAAGACATATCAGAAAAAAAAATAGGACGTTGGATGGGTCATCAAAAGCACAATTATGACCCACGTGGACCAGCATTCAGTAAACACGGAATGAAAACCCCCGAAATATGGCAAATATGGACCGAAACACTTAAAAAATATAAAAAATATTTGGTAATAGATTTAATCCAAGACTGGAAAGACAATCATATGAAGATGTGCGAATTCATCGACAAAAATGGAAAAATACCATCAGCTTATGCAAAATCTCAAGAGGAAAAAACACTATCAAATTGGATCACCTCACAAAAAGGAAAATACGATCCACGTGGTGCAGAATTCAGCAAACATGGAATGAAAACAACTCCTGAATTATGGCAAATGTGGACCGACACAATCCAAAAATACCCCTGTTTGAAAAAAAAGGGACAAGGCCAAGAAGAAACCCCATCCCCTCCTCCATCCAAACCCAAACCCCGTCTCGTAATCAAAAAATCGCATCTCATTCCCAATCAGACAGCATCCTTGGAATGTGCTTCAACCAATCCAACTCCAAATCCATCAACCCCTGAATCAAAACGTGTCATCACCGATTCGCCCTATAAACTCACCGGTCGTGCATGGGCCATGCAAAAATCGTCTACCACCCACGAAAAGCTTCAGTCCAATCCCGCCGAATGGCACGCGTATCATGCCGCCCGTGACATCAGTTTCCAAGGATATGTGGATCAGTCCCAGATTCCGCGCAATCGCGTCATCGCCCATCTCGCTAACAAGCGCAAGCATCGCCTTCGCATTCTGGACCTCGGATGCGGTCGTAACAACATCGCGCAGCATTACGCCGACGCAGACAAAAACCATAAGTTCGCAATCCAAGGCTACGACCACGTGGCCGAGGAAGGAAGCGGCGCTCTTATTGGAAATATCGCCGACCTTGCCGCACAAGAAGAAGACGAAAGTGCCGACATCTGCATTTACAGTCAGTCGCTGATGGGCTCGGATTGGCGTGACTACCTGACCGAAGGCCACCGAATGCTGCGATACAACGGCGAGTTTATCATCTCCGAACACATCAAAATGTTGGACGACGTTCGTGCGGAACTCGGTCGTCTGGGGTGCAAAGTGGAAAGCGTCAATGCTGATGCGGACGCGGAAGCGGCAGATGCTTCGGAAGCAGATGATAAGGTCGCGAAATGGTTCGTTCTGATTGCGAGGAAGGTGTAGTGTTGGATTAACAAAATGTACAATATTTATCTAAATAATATATACAGGACATGAATGCATATATCATTTTTTTAATCATATTTACAGTTGTCGCTTCTTTCATAGATTTTTACACTAATAAATTCTACGCAAAAGTGTGGCACAAAAAATCTTTAAAAGAGCGTTCGCTATTAGTGTTTTATTTACTATTCCATAATGCTTTGTACTATTGCATTTATTTTACCATATTATTCACGATTTACTATTACAAAACCATAAAACTTCAACACCTAGTCGGTTATTTGACATTACTAGTTATTGTGCCATTGCATTGGAAAACAAATGATGACAAATGTTGGTTCACCGTTCAACAAAATCGGTTGCTAGAAATTGATGACATGCATGGGTTCAGAGATCCGTGTTTAATTTTAACCAATCGTCATTCCGTGACGGCTGGAACGGGTGGATTGAGAGATAAGTTGTATTACATCTATTTTATCTGCTCAATCATCGTCACAGTGGCAATGATTTTTATGAAAATCAGAAAGTGACACATCAACCCTTCACCAATCCAAACCCGTACACCTTCCAGAGAACAACCGACACGACACTTCCTGCAATGAAACCATTGCCAAGTGATTCCAATGTCTTTCCAAAAACGAAATAGGCAATCGCGGGAAAGAGGATATATGTCAGCACGGCGTAAAACACCATGACACCGGTGTATTTGTAATGAACGAGGAAGCACTCATCATAATCACCGCCGTTGGGATTTTAATATCACGGTATACATTATGCATTAAACAATAAACCAATGATTGTCAAGCACGAACGCAAGGGCGGCATTGACGTCTACCATGTCAAGAAAAATATCACGGATGCCGGCATGGAAAAATACAAGCACCAATTTGTTACCCCCTCTCTCATTGACATCATCATCAACGACGACGCCGACGTTTATACCGACGACGGCCGCCTCCTCCTCAAATTTAGGAAGGGCAAGCTGTCCAAGGACAAGATTGACACGTTTTACGAAAACATGATTGACTTTGCACGCACCACGTCCACGAATCGCAAGCTCACGTCCGGTCTCAGGACCAAAACGCGTTCCAAGTCCAAGACCGAAAAACCAGACCTCGCCGCAATGACCAACATCGTCGGCTACTTTGACTCGCTCGGCCCCAGCCAGAAGGCGCTGCTGAAACGGCACGGCATGAAGCTGAACCCCGCCGTGCGCGAAACGCGCTTCAACATGCTGTATCCCGACAAGTTTAAGAAATTGATCCCCCTCATCCGAGAGATTGATTCATATTACGAGAAAATAGTGCCCGACCATTACAAGCGGCAGCACCGCAAGGCCAAGCAGACGTACTTCAAAATCGCCGACACCGCGTTCACGACCGTTACGACCAATGTGAATTACAAGACGGCAATTCACACGGACCGGGGGGATGATGCAGAGGGGTTCGGCAACTTGGTGGTCATTGAGCGCGGCAAGTACACCGGCGCCGAGACGTGCTTTCCGCAGTACGGAGTCGGTGTCAACGTGCGCACGGGCGACGTGCTCTTCATGGACGTGCACGAGTGGCACGGGAACCTGCCCATTCGGCTGGAAAACAAGGAAGCCGTGCGGCTGTCCATCGTGTGTTATTTGCGCCACCGACTATGGGAGAAAACGCGCGGAAAAACGAAGAAGTTCATGAAACGCCACGTGGCCACATATCGCAGATTGCATGACATGCATGGAGGTGACGATGCCACAAATGATACAGCAGGAGAAGTCACCGTGGGTGATATGAATTATTGACCCATTGTTTCATTTGTATGTCCTTTGAAAATTGATTTTATTCAACAAAATTCTTCCGATGTCATCCCGAAAATTCATACGTTGGCAAAAAAATTGAAAGCTTTTCAGGCAAACATCTGGTAAATCAGTGTTTCCCAATTTACAAGTAGTTGAATTCTTCAAAAGTCGTCAAGAACAATATGTCTCGCAACCGTCAATCACCTTATCGCCCCGTGACTGAGTGTCCCATTTGTGCGCCCTTTTGCGCGGCACACGGATATCGTCCTGGCAAATGGACCAGCAATGGTGGAAATGACAAGGGCAACCGCGCTCGTCATGAATCCAGCAAAATGCACCAGAATGCAGTTGCTGCTGCGGCTGCTGCTGCTCAACAACAAGAAGTTCAAGCCCCTGTCCAAGTTCAAGAAGTCCAAGTTCAAGAAGCCCCTGTTATTCAAGAAGTCATGGCTTACCCGAACCAGATCGCCGCCGCAAACAAGATCCTCGCTGCCTTCAAAGATGACGAGTACCACTGGGCGGTTCTCGTCGCACACCCTCAATCCGGCAAGACCCAAACATTCTACTTCGTCGCGTGCAACGTGCTCTGCACCAACCCAAGAATCAAGTACGTGAAAATCATCTGCGGTAATGCGGAAAAGGAGTTGTCGGATCAACTTCGTGCCTCCAAAACCGAGTTCATCCGCCTCTATGTGCAAAACGAGGTTCGCCACCCGGACATGGTGGAAGAAACCATTGCCCACCTGGAGTCACGCATTGAGGTGTTGTGCGGTGCGGATCTCGCTCACAGTGCCCCGCATCCCAAAATCACCTGCGACACGCTCTTCATCTGGGAAGAGGCCCACTGCGCACAAGACAAGACGAACCGCCCTCACAAGTACTTGCAAAGCCAACACATCACGGCCGATGCCGACGTTTCCAATCTGGAAGGCGAACGCAACAACTACGTGTTGACCGTGTCTGCCACCCCCTTCTCCGAGCTTAGTGACTACCATCACCACGATCAAAAGAAGCGCATCGTGCGCCTTGAGCCCGCCGAAGGATACAAGGGCCCACGCCAGTTCTTGGAGTCCGGCGCCATCGTGCAGTTTGACCCCCTGCTCTCGCAGGCACAGGTGGTGGCACAGGCCATCCAAGAAGCCCCCGTGACGGAAGCCCCAAAGTACGCCATTGTGCGCGTGCGCGATTCCAAAGACGTGGACAACATGTCCGAGTGCATTCGTGTGGCCGGCGAACTCGGTTGGGCGCATCGCGTGTATGACTCCAAAACGAAATACAACCAGACCGGCAGCATGCAGTCCATGGACGAACTTGCCGTCGCACCCCAATGCAACACTGTCGTCTTCATCCGCGGCATGTGCCGCATGGGCAAGCGCGTGCCCAAGGCCCACATCTCGTTCGTAGTTGAAACAGCAAAAGGTTCCAAAACCGACACGGTGTTGCAGGCGCTGTTGGGCCGCATGTTCGGCTACCACGACAACATGAACATCCGTGTGTACATCAGCCGCAAGATCCAACTGGACGACATTCGCAGATACGTGGAAATGATGGAAGCAGGCGACGATGAGCTGCAAGTCATGCCCCAACGTGGCAAGAATTTGGTTGCTGGACCTAAACAATCCGACAACGGGTGGTACAACACCATTCCCATCATTGTTCGCCACAGGCACAACAATGATGCAGACGATGATGATGCAATGGATCCCAACGCCGAAGAATACGAAAGAGATCTCACCATCCAAGAGATTCAGGCTGCGTTTGAATCAGGCAACATTGAGAATTACAACTGTGCCGCACAAACCAACGAAATCTACGAACAGGTGACGCGCCTGCGCGAATGCATGAACCCCATGTACTTTGTCCACCGCCACACGGGTCGCTTCAATGTCACCTATCTTAACGTGCCGACAAATGTGCGTGAATCCATTGACAACCGGAGTCCAATGAGTCCCAACAACCCTGGTTGCGGTTTTGAGTCAAATCACGAGGATGGGTTGCAAATCAATGTGTGGCGGTGCAATACGAACCAGTTCAGTGAGTCGCACGGGTTCCACCGTGGTGATTTGATCGTGTACACGCGCACTCGCGTCAACCCTGAGAACATACTGCATGGTCGCATTCCTCGCACAAGCGGATTGGAGACATTCAGCACACATCAAGAGGACGGTTCGGTTGTCATCGGCAACGGCGGATTCAGCATCCCGTTGGCAGTTGAAACCTCCTACAACGCTGAGATGATGCAGAGGAACTTGTGCGACTTCATTATCGCATCGCAAGTTGAGGATTCCTTGGAGCGCCCAAAATGCGTCACATCCAACCACGATGGAGTATCGGCATGGAAGGGCATCATTGTGACGGTGGAAATCATGCAGGCACTTCAGCGAGGGGGTGTAATATACGAATACATCTTGCGCGAACATGGCGCAACCCTCAAACTCACAAAAGCACCCGGACGCGAACTGAAATTGCTGAAGAACTCAGGTAATGCACGATTGACTAAGATTGAATGGTCATAAATTAAATTAGACTATATAACACAAAAACACAAAAACACAAAAACACAAAAAAAATATTTTTTTATATGTTTTCTCTCTTTTACACCACCATTTTAAGCCCTAAGTACGTCGAGTTGGGCGCATTTATGGCATTGAACAACGCACGGGTGTCATGTACCTGAATGGGCGGTGACCGGTTCTGCTGAGCGACAACCACGTGTTCCGCATCGGCTTCCACAACTAAAGCCACGTGCCCGTATTTCAGCTCATCCGTGGGTTCAGAAACCAAAAATAGCATGGTGCCCGGGCGCAAGTAATGCAGTGCATTCATAACATACGGGTACACGCGCGTCTGCAACGCAACCGATTGCAATGGTTGTGTTGATTGGCTTGCTTGCATTGGAACCAATGCATGAATGCGGTAAAACATGTCGGTGGCATCCACCACGGACGGAAACGTCAAGCCGCGCGTTTGCATAAAGTACCGGCGCACGAATTCCACGCATTCAAAT
>Ga0209651_1000834_pt1 | contig 10932 bp, 6 predicted proteins | sample LauGreFBDMM110SN_2_FD_188216 | JGI IMG/M metagenome (GOLD analysis project Ga0209651, IMG submission 188216) | Freshwater lake microbial communities from Lake Michigan, USA - Fa13.BD.MM110.SN (SPAdes) (version 2) | ecosystem: Environmental > Aquatic > Freshwater > Lake | place: Lake Michigan, USA... | reverse complement strand
CTATTTTAATTATTATTGTTATTATTATCGTATCAGTTATTTTGCGCATTTTATATTTTACATTTAGTTCTAGTAAAAAATTAGGAGGAAGTAAATCCTTTAAGAAAATAAAGGAAGCCATTGAATTAAATACAAAAAATATTCTGGGTACTAAATTATTACCTTGTAGCAAAGGATACGATAAAACAACTGGTTATTACAGAAATGGTATGTGTTCTACGGGCGATACTGATTCTGGAACTCATGTAGTTTGTGCAATCGTTGATGATAAATTTTTGAAATTTACAAAAAGTAAAGGTAATGATTTAACAACTCCAAGAGATGGATTTCCGGGTTTAGTTGATGGTGATAAATGGTGCTTATGTATTCTAAGATGGATTGAAGCATATGAAGCTAAAAAAGCCCCAAAAATTATAGCAGAGTCAACAAATGAAATAGCTGGAAATTATATCGACAAAAATATATTATTAAAATATGCAGCGTAAATCTCCAATGGTGTAAGATTATAGCAAACAAAAGCCAAAATAAAAATTATTACGCATTATAACGCATTCAAATCGCAGACAATATCTTTATAACCTTTGGTCGTTTTCTTACGTATAATCGTCGTTTTCGTTTCTTTCGAATGCTCGGCGTCGTGACATTTTGAGCAAACCGACATCAAATTTGCGGGATGGTTTTTATGAAATGTGCCGATGAATCCATTTTTATCAGCGGCAGCCTGTGGCGAAATGTGATGCGTTTCTTCACCGATGGCGCTTTTGCATATTTCACAAAACCCTCTGATCTTGGTCTTGTTATAATTTGACGCTTTGTGATCTAATTCTGATTTCGCAAAATACTTGGCGCGAATCGCATAGGCATTTTCCAAAAAGGCATCTTCCAAATGCAGAGATTTGCAGACTTCCAACCCATACATTCGATTGCCCGGGCCATTCAAGAGTCGGCGATCATAGACCAAAGCATCCAATTCGCGATCATAAATAACAGACATATGTTTGAGAGCCAAAGTCTTAATATCCTTGATTTCGTCGAATGCGACGATTTCGTGGAAATGTGTGGCGAAAATGAAATTTGATTGCTTGACGGAAAGATGTTGTATACCGGAAACGAAGATACTGAGCGCGGACTCGGTTTCCGTTCCCGAACACAATTCGTCACCTAAAACCAAACTTCGATCATCCGCCATCTTCAAAATAACCCGTAGCTCCGACATTTCGACCGCGAATGTAGACAAACCCTTGAATAAATTATCATTTCCTACGATCCTCGAAAAAATGGCTGTATAGGGCTTGAATAAAAAGGAAGAACAAGGCACGAATAACCCGGCCTGGGCCATTATTACAGCGACACCTAGCGCCCTAATTAAACTCGTTTTTCCCACCGCATTCGTGCCGTAAAGTAGAAAACCATTTGTGTCAATTCCAAGATCCACATCGTTCGGAACATATATTTCATTTTGTTGTATATGTTCGATCAAACAATGACGTAGCTTTTCGGCTTGGACAAACGAATGCTCGAAATCAGAGGAAATCGAGGGTCTACAATAATTATATTCTTTGGCAACGTATGCCTTGCATTGTAAAACATCGAAATTCGATATGAATTGGACAACAGATTCTATATTTTTAAACATATCTCGCTCTAATTCGTCCAAGATTTTGAAATAGGCGGCGACAATGCATTTTTGTAGCAACTCTTTTTTAGTAATTATGTCTCGAATAATCTTGGACAAAACGGGGATTTCTATTTCGTCGGCGGATCCAGAAGCGGATACGAATTTTATATCGGCGGACAAAATCTGAATATCGGTTTCCGGAATACTGATGGACTCGGTTTTCAAAAGAAGTGTTTTCAAAGCTTGGCCGCGTTTCTTGGTAATCTGTAGTGATGTTCCCGATTTTTCGGTTTCGTGCCGTTTTACGTATTCGGTTGTATCATCTAGTGCGCGTTTCTCGCCTTTGCGCATTACGGAATTCAAATAATCATGGATTTTGTCAAATTTGAAGATATTCGATTCATAAAGGCTTAGAGCTTGGTCCAATTCTGAAGAAACTCCTGGTCGAATAAAACTTTCATCAAAAGAAGACATGGTATTTAAACCGCGACATTTATCCATGAAAAACCGTTGGTCCAAGAATTCTATTATAGTGGTAAAACTAACATTAATTGGCGTAGAATTCGATAAATAATCCATGACTTTTTGATTCTCTGATAAAGTCTCGGCTATATCGCGCGCCTTGTTTATGGATTGATACAAATGGTGAATCGACGAAGGATATATCTTTTTGACCAAGATTTGCCTAGAAATCTTCTCCAAATCGCGGATTTGACCAAGGGTTTTCCGGAAAGCAGAGATCCGCGAATCTTCTAGAAAAAGCCCCGTCATTTCGTATTCTCGGTTGAGCCAGGATTCATCGCTCGTCGGATTCACGATTTGATTATGAAATTTCCTTTTGCCCATCGCCGTGCAACATTTATTGAGAAAATCGGAAACGGATCCCATGACACCCTTTTTTATAGAGGGATCGCCCAAGATATTCAGCTGTTTCAGAGTATGATTTGCCAACAGAACTTTATTACTGCTCTGGAAACTAGGAATGGAGACCTTTTTCACCAGATTCGGGTTTTGTTCTTGGACATAATTGAGTAAAAAGGAAAGGGATTGGGTGGCGGTAGGATACGCCGTGAACTCTGAACAAATATTCATAATATCCTTTTCATAGAACGTATCCAAGATATGCTGAATATACTTTTGTTGTTGGCATTTTGTTGCTCTGTCCGAGGATTCGATATTTACAAGATGAACAATCGGATTCTGAATGCCCGAGAATTGCAAAACCGACTTGATTTCATTGGCCGCCAGAGAGGAAACGAATAAAACTTCGCATGGATTATAGATGGAAATACATCTCTCCAGTTCATCGAAAGTAGTGGGAATGAATTCTAGCGGTTCTTGGAATTCAGTCAAAAATGACGCGCCGGTGTAGATATTGACCACGGATATTCCACAAGATAGAGTCTGCAACTTGGTCGACGATTTTGTAACGGGGTTGTGTACATCAATCCAAATACACATGATGTGATTTGTCATTTGAGCTGAATTTTCGGTTTCGTAGGAGATAAACGTTCCCGATGAATGCACAGAGTCCAAGACACGTATAATTTGTTTGCCTTGCTTTTCTTGGACGTAAACGACAGCGGTCATTCCACCGTCGGTTATTTTTTGGAGGTATTTATCCAGGGTATAGTCGCGAAATCCGGCCATATAGACTTGACGTCCCTCGAAAACGATCTTTTTCTCGGAAACATTCAGATTACATAGCTGTGAAAATTCTGTGATCAGACTATCTTGGATTTCTCCACTCTGATTTGCAAACCCGTAGACTTCGAAAAATGCGCCGACTTGTAACAGAACAACAGTATTGGATCCATATTTTGATTGATATTCTTTAGTGAGTTTGATATATTCGGCATAAATGGATATGGATTCTGACATTGATGTAGTACACAAAAATATATTTATATGGTTTTCAGGGAACCTGACCTGAAATAAAATTGAAAACTGAATAAAATGTATAGGTAATAAATAAAATAACAATGACACCCAATTTTCAAAGAAAGTATTCGTCAGAGCCATGTATTCTATCAAGACATATTGGGAATGGATATGGACATTTCTTGGACATAGATGCAAATGAACCCGTGTATTATAATCTAGGAAGAAGGGGATCCGAAAAATTGAAAATTAATATTCCAAAAACGCCCGAAAATTCAGATGACGAAACTTCAGAGGACCCAAATAAAAACAATAGGAGAAAAATAGTATTTATTGGGTTGAGTTATGTTGCAGCAATTTCATTTATAGCGCTCGAGTATTATATGTTTTACAAATACAAATACAAATAGTTACTGGACCTGAATGCAAGTATGAGACGCAGTCTCATGACAAGGCATGTCAATTGTCACATTTCCTTTTTCGTGGTCGACCTCGACAACAATGGAATATTCCGGGATTCCTTGTCCCGAGATTGCGCGACCCGGTTCCATATGCTGGGTAGACGAAATCATGATGATCCGCGAGTCTTTCTCGACATCGCCATTGATCAAAATGGTATATTGTTGAAGAAGAGCTGCAAACTCTTGTTCCTTTGTTACAAAACGGTCCGACAAAGGGTAATCGTGGGCGCCGCTCATGAAGATCTCGCCTCCGTAGCGAACGGTATAGCTCGTCGAAAGAGACATCGGGAAATATACCACGTCTCGGCCGATGGTAAAATAGTCGCACGTATCGAAAGAGAAGATCTCGATTTTATCCGCGATAGGAAGAGCCGTTCCGTGTGAATCCGTCATATACAAAACGGCGTCTACATCGGACACAGGACCGATATAAACACAATGCTGATCATTGGGTTTATAGGTAAATGGCTTGTAGCCCTGCACGAATTCTTTCTTAATAGTCGACATGTTTGGTGAATTGTGCTTTTCATTTTTTTCCAAGATTGATTCAATTTTATTTCAGTTCAGGGAACCTACGGTTCCCCGAACCCCTCCCTTTTCTAGGAGCAAAAAGTTGCAAAAAGATACTACCTCCAATAAGGGAGGGGGTAAGGGGGAACCGTAGGTCATCAGAATCCCTATTTTGTGTCATTCAAGAAATTAAACAATAAATTATCCGGATTATGATTTTCGATTTCACCACAAATGAGCGTCGCGCTCTCATACATTTTTCGCAAAACATCATTCGGCGCGCTCGATCCTACTCGAATGAATCCCTTTTTTGTCAAATATCGTTTTACTTCATGAATCGGCGTTTCTTTCAAAGCATGCGTTTTTTCCGTAACGCGATTTCGCAAGGTTTTATTCGAAATCAAAACAGAGATCTTGGGCAAAACTTTGGACTTACCCACTTTGAATGTTCTACGTATCGTGCGTTTTTGCTTCGGATACTTCATTTTCTGTTCTTTTTTAGCCAATAAATCGGTGGTCTGTTTTATTTCGCTCTTTTTATGCGCTCTTTTCATATAATCGCGAATCGATTCGCTCGAACTACCAGTTACAGGTTCTGCGGGTTTTTCTTCTTTCAAATCGAGATTCAAGACAGATTGTCCAGTACTTGGCTCAGTTGTGCCGCCGTGATGTACTCTTTGTGTGTGATTGTAACTTCTCCACGTAGGCAAATTTCCATTTTTTAAACACCCATACACTGGTTGAATTTTTGTAGGACTCGACAATTGAATCTGTGGAACACTTACATCTGGCATAAATTGCGTTATTTCGCTAGGAAATTCTAAATTCACATCTTCGTTGGTGACTAGATCAGATATTCCCGGATAATACAAAACGGAATCCGTAGGCTGTCTATTTTTCAAAGTTCGGTTTTTAGATTCGAGGGATTCCTTTTCTTGAGTCAACGATGTCAAATATTTCAATGATTCATCGAATTCATTATTGAAAGAATCATCGATTGGTTTTTCTAAAGTGGTTTTCGTTTTATCGCCTTCGAGTAATTGTTTATAATTCTTCTCTTGTTGTTCTCGGATAAACCGCAAAACATGATTTTTACGTAGCGTCTTATCACGTTTATTCATCTTTGGGGTTTTTATTTTAATTTCTCCGGGAACGTTTTCTTTCTTTTTCCTGGAACTTCTGTTATTCGATACTTTGAATAAATCTGGATTAATAGATATGGTTTTACTCATGTTTATCTTATACTAATAAAATTAACTATGTATATAGGCCGAATACAATCGGCGCGGACTTTTTATCCCTCGAATTGGCTAAAAATTTCTTATATCCGTTTTCAATATCGTCCAGAGTGACCTTCTTTCGTATTTCCGACGATTGACCATAGATTCTTCGACCGTGAGCTATTTTGGTATGCGAAAAAAGTAATTCCATATCACGACCGTAATGTTTAAAAGAATCCTTTTTCGCAATGAACCATTTCTCTAAACCGGCGTCCGATTCCATTTGCCATTCATTATCTTTCATTTTTTTGAGATAGATCTGCATCAATTCCGCTGGAGAATATTCGTCAATCTTAAATTTCCAGATGAACCTCGACTCCAATCCTTTATTCGTTTTGAAAAAGGTCTCATACAATTCATCTTCGTATCCGGCAATAATCACCATCAAATTCTCTTTATTATCGCTCATGGCTTCGCATAAAGTGTCCAGGCACTCCTTGGAATAACTGTCGTCGCGTTCGGAATTCGCCAAAGAATAGGCTTCATCGATGAATAAACATCCGCCCAGGCATTCCGTAATCACCTTTTTGGTTTTTATGGCGGTTTGACCCAAATATCCGGCGATTAGATCACTTCGAGTTACCTTTTTGAATACGTTATTTTTCAAAACGCCGATCTTGGAATACATTTTACCTAAAATGGTCGCAATTTCGGTCTTTCCCGTCCCTGGGGGTCCACACAAAATTGTATTTTTGAAATCTGGATCCTTACCCAAGTGTAAGTTTTGCACAAAATATAGGATTTGGTCAAGAATCGCATTTTTGAAATTGGTCATTCCAATCATATTATTGAGTTCAATGAGTTCGTCTTTAATTTGCACCAGAGCTTTAAAATCGATATTGTATTCGAATTGATCGGAATATTCATTTTCTTCAAGCAATTTCAAGACGTCGTCGAAATTTCCGATTTTGACATCGATCGTCTTCTTCTCTTTTATTGTGGACTCGGGTACGGGTTCAGGTTTAATAATAGAATTGACTGGAATCAATTCGGGAGTGTTCCAAATCGACGTATCGTATTTCACGTAATAATCGGTTGGATTGAAAGACGGAGTTACAGACCCGGAAAAAGACTTTTCATAAAATCGATTATTCATAAAATGTAAACGCGTTAGATAAAGAATATCGGCCATTTCATCATAATGAATTTCGGATTTATCCTTATACTTATCTAAATACGCTATGAATTTATGCATTTTACTGTATCCGTCGATTATTTATATATAGTTTTGCACATTTAATTATTCAGGTCAGGGAACCTACTCAGGGAACCTTTTGCTTCGCTAAGGTTCCCTGAGTAGGTTCCCTGAAAAGTACAATTGTCAAACGACATAAAAAATTGATTGTATGAATATATTAGTTATTAATACAAATGAGCACATCCATGAATTTCGAAAGTGTAAGTGACGCCGATAGAACGGTATTCGCTACGTCCGAAAAGACGATTAAGATAAAGAAACCCAAGACGGTGAAGAAAAAGATCGAACCAGAATCGGAAACCGTTTTAAAACAACTTATTGCCGTAGAAGATGATTTGAAAAAGGGGATCGAAGCCAAGGCCTCCGCAGAAGAGTCCGAGATTCTGGGTCATCTAGGCTCTTATTTGGAAGAGCCGTATAATATCATCGAGTCCTATTTCCGCGGTCAACATCTGGAAAGATTGGTCAGGCATCAAATCGAATCATATAATCATTTCATTAATTACCAGGTTCAACGCACGATCCAGATGTTTAATCCGGTGACGGTGCGATCCGAAAATGATTATGTTGAGGACAAGGGAATGTATCTTCTCGAGACGAGCATCAATTTCGAGAATTTCAAGCTCTATCCTCCTCAAATACACGAGAATAACGGTGCCACCAAACTCATGTTCCCTCAAGAGGCCAAGTTGCGAAATTTCACTTACGCGTCGACCATGACGGTGGATATTAAAATCCAGTATACAGTTCGCAATACGGAACAGATGAACAATCCAAAGATCATCACACGCATTTTACCGAAGATTAATATTGGAAAGATGCCGATTATGCTCAAGTCGTCGATTTGTATCCTGAACCAAAATCGTCATATCCAACCCGAGCTCACCGGTGAATGTCCCATGGACTGTGGTGGATATTTTGTGATCAAGGGATCAGAAAAGACGGTGCTCGGTCAGGAACGCGCCGCGGAAAATCGCGTCTACTGTTTCGACGGAAAAAACACCACAAAGTGGAGTTGGTTCGCCGAAATCAAATCTATCCCCGATTTCAAGTGCATTTCACCGAAGCAAATCGATATGATGATTGCCAGCAAAAATAACGGATTTGGACACGGAATCTATATTACCATTCCGAGAATCAAGCAGCCGATTGAGCTTTTCGTATTATTCCGAGCGCTCGGTATTACGAATGACAAGGAGATCTGCGAATATATTTTGTTGGATATTGAGGACGAGAAATACCAAGAGTTGCTGGATTGTCTCCAAGCATCCATCATTGATGCGAATAAGTATCCCACTAAGGAGGATTCACTGAGACATATTACGGCGTCAGTGGCTTATACGCCTATAAACATGGATAGGGAGACCGGCCAGAGAAAGAAGCAAGAGTTCGCGGTCGATGTCTTGAAGAACGACTTGTTCCCGCACTGCGCCACTCTACCTCAGAAGCTATATTTGATCGGTTATATGGCGAAGAAGTTAATACAGACGAGTCTCGGATGGATCCCAACGGATGATCGCGATTCTTATCTGAATAAGCGTATCGAGCTCACTGGAACTCTGTTGAATAATCTCTTTCGCAATTATTTCAATAAGCTGGTGAAAGAGATGCAAAAGCAAATCATGCGCGAAGTGAATAATGGTTCATGGAGATCGAGCGAAGATTACGAGAATATCATCAACATGACCAATATTTACAAGATTGTGAAATCGACGACGATTGAAAACGGGATCACTAGAGCTCTGTCTACTGGTGATTTTAGTATCAAACAGTCGAATAGTAGCAAGGTCGGTGTTGCGCAAGTTCTGAATCGATTGACGTACGTTGCGAGTCTGAGCCATTTACGCCGAATCAATACGCCTCTGGAAAAGAGCGGTGAGCTCATTGAGCCCAGAAAGCTACACAACACGACATGGGGTTTCCTATGTTGCGCGGAAACCCCAGAAGGCCAATCGATCGGTGTGGTAAAAAATATCAGTTATATGGCGCATATTACTATTCCCACGAATAGTTCTTCGCTCTACGAGTATATTTTACCACACGTGTTGAAGGTAGATGACGCAAAAGCAAAAGATCTTCATGGAAAGGTCAAGGTGTTCATCAATGGATGCTGGGTTGGGGTGAGCGAAACCCCGATGGATTTGTATGAAAAGATCAAGGACAAGAAATATCGCGGAATCATCAATATTTACACATCGGTAGTTTTCGACTATAAGAAAATGGAGATTCGTGTATGTAATGATGGCGGACGTTTAACGCGACCAGTTCTAAAGGTGAAGGACGGCGGTGCGCTAATGACCAAATATATTATCGATAAGCTGGTTCAAAAAGATTTGGCCTGGAACGATCTTCTCACGAATTGCAGAATCGATGAGTCGGTCATCGAATACATCGACCCGGAAGAGCAGAATTTTGCGATGATTGCGATGAAGGCCAAGGACGGATACTTGCAGCCTGAAGGCGCAAAGATGAAGTATACGCATTGTGAAATTCATCCGAGCGTTATTTTCGGCGTTCTTGCGTCGTGCATTCCGTATCCGGATCATAATCAGGCTCCGAGAAACACATACCAGTGTGCGATGGGTAAGCAAGCCATGGGTGTGTACGCCACCAACTACGATCAGCGCATGGACAAAACCGCCTACGTTCTATCTTATCCATCACGACCACTTGTCGACACACGTCTCATGAATTTCATCCATTTGAATAAGATTCCATCGGGAACTCAGATTCATGTGGCCATCATGTCACACACGGGTTATAATCAGGAGGATAGTGTATTGATCAATAAGGGTTCGATTGATCGCGGCTTATTCATGACGACCATCTATCACACGGAAAAAGATGAGGATAAAAATATCATTCGCGATGAGATCATTCGGTGTAAACCGGATCCGACCAAGACAAAAGGAATCAAGTTTGGTAATTACGACAAGATCAATTCGCGCGGATTTGTGCCCGAGAATTCTCTGGTCGAGAACCGCGATGTGATTATCGCGAAGATCGTTCCTATCAAGGAGAATCGCAATGATCCAACAAAGACGGTCAAGTATGAGGACCAGAGTAAGATTTTCAGGACAACAGAGGAGACTTATATCGACAAGAATTACACGGGCCGAAATGGCGATGGATATAATTTCGCCAAGGTCCGTGTCCGTATTTTGCGAAAGCCCGTTCTAGGTGACAAGTGCTCGTCGCGTCACGGGCAAAAGGGTACGATGGGAAATATCATTCCCGAATGCGATATGCCTTTCACAAAAGACGGAATCCGGCCAGATATTATCATCAATCCACATGCTATTCCGTCGCGTATGACGATCGGACAACTCAAGGAGACCTTGCTAGGTAAGGTTCTTTTGGAACTCGGTCTGTTTGGTGACGGAACCAGTTTCGGAAATCTGGATGTCAAGACGATTGCACAAGAGCTGCAAAAGGTAGGATATGAATCTTATGGCAACGAGGTATTGTATAATGGCCTCACGGGTGAACAATTGGAGATGAATGTATTCTTTGGTCCGGTGTTTTACCAGCGCTTGAAGCACATGGTGAACGATAAGCAACATAGTCGATCGATTGGTCCAATGGTGAATTTGACCAGGCAGCCGGCGGAGGGTAGGTCACGCGATGGCGGCTTCCGAATTGGAGAGATGGAACGTGATGTTATGCTGGCACACGGAATGTCGCGATTCTGTAGGGAGCGTCTATATGATGCATCAGATAAGTATAGTGTACATGTATGTAAGAGATGCGGTCTTATTGCGAGTTACAACGACGGAACTCAGAATCGGATGTTTTCCAAGGAGGATTTCACGATTCATTTATGCCGGACTTGTGGGAATACGACGGATTTCTCGCGCGTCGAGATTCCTTATTCGTATAAGCTGATGGCTCAGGAACTACAGACGATAAATGTGGTTCCCAGGTTGATTACGGAGTAAATTGCGTGGTTGTAGTAAACTTTTACATAAAATATTAAATTAATAT
>Ga0209651_1000832_pt1 | contig 10952 bp, 9 predicted proteins | sample LauGreFBDMM110SN_2_FD_188216 | JGI IMG/M metagenome (GOLD analysis project Ga0209651, IMG submission 188216) | Freshwater lake microbial communities from Lake Michigan, USA - Fa13.BD.MM110.SN (SPAdes) (version 2) | ecosystem: Environmental > Aquatic > Freshwater > Lake | place: Lake Michigan, USA... | reverse complement strand
CGTCCATTGGAAGCGCGCTGATTATGCGCTGGCAGCAGAGGCCTATCGGCTTTCCCTGCGCGCCGCGCCCGCGCAGCCGATAGCGCTGAATGATCTTGGCTTGGCAGAAGCGGCTATTGGTCATCACACCACAGCGCTGGAATGTTATGAGCGCGCCTTGCGTCTGGTACCGGATTTTGCCGAGGCGCAATTCAACAAATCCCTGACATGCCTATTGCTTGGCAACTTCGCTGAGGGTTGGCGCCTATGGGAAGCGCGCAAGCGCAAGAAAATACCAGTTGGTTTTCAGGATTTTGGCCTGCCGCTTTGGACTGGCGCGCAGGACATATCTGGGCGGCGGATTTTGCTTCATTGGGAACAGGGGTTTGGCGATACCATTCAATTCTTGCGTTACGTGCCGCTGGTGCAGGCCAAGGGTGCGCAAGTGGCACTGATGGTGCAGCCGGAATTGGCGCCGCTGATCCGGCGTGTAATGCCCGATATACAAGTCGTGGAAGAAGTACCGAGTGATGCGACGCTGCAATGCCCGTTGATGAGCCTGCCGGGCGCCCTTAACACCAACCTGCAAAATATTCCGCCTTCGCCATTATGGCAGGCGGATGGGGTGCGACGCGATATTTGGCGCGAAATGCTTGGCGCAGTGGGGAAGCCGCGTATTGGTTTTTCCTGGCGCGGCAACGCGGGACACGGGAACGACCGCAACCGATCGCTCGCGTTACAGGAACTCCTGCCGCTGATGGACGAAAGGGCCGCGTGGTTCGGCATTCAGAAAGGCATGCCCAGTACTGACCGAGAGGGCCTGTCCACCGTGGCGGCGTTGCGCGTCTTTGACGTAGAAATAACGGATTTTGAGGATACGGCGGCACTGATCGCTGAGATGGATTTGATCATCACGGTGGATACCAGCTTGGCGCATTTGGCGGGCAGCATGGGTCGGGAATGCTGGATCATGCTGCCCTTCAATCCTGATTGGCGCTGGTTAGTCGATCGGCAGGACAGCTCTTGGTACGCCTCTGTCAGGCTTTTTCGACAGAAGCATATCGCCGATTGGGCCGGCGCATTGGATGAAATACGCACCGCACTTCATGCGCGTTTCGGCTGAAACGGTACGCTGCTTTCTGAAATAGCCGACCGATTCTCTGCATGAGTGATTGCGCTTGACTTGGACGCACGCCAGAACATGCCTGCCGCAGCTTTATGCAGCTGACATGATCAAGGCTATGTCCCCTAGTATGTCAAGAAAGGCGTTACATCCCACTTGGCTGAAACATGGTCTGGCGTCTTCAATCCCCAACAATATTCATGCTGCTGACAGGGATGTTTACAATTCCAGCAACATTGAGCGTAACCGGTGTCGCAAGCGGTGCCCAGAGAAGGGGATTGCCCGCGGCTTGCGCGTCAAACACGCCGATATGGGTCAAGGTGCCGGGCGCAGTTGTAAAGCTGAAGCGCACCTGGGAAATATTATATTGCATGCCTGTTCCGAAAAAGCTGACTGCCTGGCGCGCATAGCCAGTGCCCGTTGGCTCTCCCAAAACGCCGCTGGCGTCGGAACCGCCGGTGCCAAGGGCGATGAAGACCGCGGAAGGCAGGGCCGGGCGGCGTCCAACCACGGAGCGGCCAAGCAAATTCTTGGCGTAGTCGGTCAAGGAGGTCATGCGATTTTTCCTATAGGTATTTGTTGCGATATGCGCCTGAACCGCGGTTGCGGAGCTTCATTCACGCGGATCAGGCGCCAGAGATGAACAAGGAGATCAGGGAACAACCGCGCCATCGGGCCAGCGCCAGCTTGTGCCATCGCTGATCGCGAAGCGCTTATTGGCCGTCCCATCCGCGACATAAATCATGCAGCGCGGATAGGACGCCGCGGGCGGCAGCGTGGCCACGGTATAGGATGGCAATTGCAGCGGTGAACCCGCCTGCACCGCACCAGAACCCTTGCCAAGCAGCAGCAAATTGACGTTGGTGTCGGTGCCCTGGGCCGTGACTTGCGGCGGCGTGCCAGCACCAGCGCCATTGATGCGCACGAAATTGACTGGTGTTGCCACCGCATTGACTTCAAGCGCGATATTGCCACGGCTGTTCAGCCGTATCGGTGCAAAATTCTTGGCCGAAAGGGCAAGTGGGATATTCGCGTCCGTGCCGCTTGCCACAAGGCTTGGTGTGCCACCCGCGGCGCTTCCCGAAACGGTCACCTGATTGACAGTGCCGGCCGGCGTGGTGATGGCCAAGGCGTGGGCACCAGGCGCGCCCCCCATCGAAATATTGCCCGATGCAATCCGCATCTGTTCGGCGCCACCGGCGGAAACCGCTATCGTGGCAGTGCCCGGTTGAAATAACCCGGTATCCTGAGAGCCAACCATTGAGCCCGGCCGATCAACACGACCTGCCGGGGCGGCGGAAGCCACAAAACCATTTGTGCTGGCATTGACCAGAGGGCCGTTATTGCCATTGCCAAGCAGCGGCAGTGTTCCAAGGTAGATCTGATTGGGTGTGCCGGTCACCACATTGGCAAGATGGATCGCTGCCGAACCGTCATTCAGGCGATTGTAGTATTCGGCGCGGAAGGCGAAGATATCCAGCCGGTTATTGCTGCCATTGACGCGAATGGCGTTGCTTTCGGCATCATCAACGCGCAGGTTGCCGATCTGCACGCGCACATTACTGCCATCAATTTGGATCCCAGCGGCGCCTGCCAAAGGTATTGATGCGCCGGCGTTGATGATTTCCCCTTGGGTCGTGATGTTGGCAATGCGGCCTTCCACATCATTACCATCGATCCAAACGCCGTATCGCGAAAAATCAGCATAGATATTGCTGCCGTAGAACTTGGTCGTAACGCCGGAAGCGGAGGAACTGAAGCGCAATGTGGAACGCGCGCCCAGGACAAAAATATCATCCAGGAAAACGCCATCAACCTTCCGGAACACCAGCGCATCCTGATTGTTCTGCTGCCAGGTTAGGATATTGGTATCATTGGTCTGGAAGGTCCAGAAATGCACATGTTCCAACCGGCAGATATCGTAGCACCGATCAATCTCAACCCCGCGGGTAAAGACCTGTCCGCGCAGGCGCTTGATGCTCATGCGGCCGGAATTGTCGCACCAGATGCCACGATTGACGGCGACCAAATAGACATTCTCAAAATCCACCGCACCAAGACAATCCTGCACGCGGAAGACGTAATCATAATCAGTCGGTGCCCAGGTGGCGCTGGGTGCGACATGATATTGGCGGATGGCGATATCACGCACGATCGAGCCGCGTGCCATGGTGCCTGAGAAAGTGAAAGGTGTGAATCCGGTCTGGTCTATCCTGAACCAGGTTCCATTGCCTTCATTCGGGCCTTCGGTGAAACCGGCACCTTGCAAAATAACCGTAACGCCATTGATCAAGACAGGGCTTGCAATACGATAAATGCGCGGACCGAACTGCAGAATACCGCCGCCCACAAGCTTGAGCGCATTGACCGCCGCCTGAATAGCCGGCCCGTCATCGACAACACCATTACCGATGGCGCCATAATCACGCACATGGAATGGCCGATCGGCAAGCAGGCCACTGCGCAACTGCGAAAGGCTCGCACGACGTGTCGCAAGCGTGGAACCGCTTGTCTGAACAATCGGCAGCATATCTGCATCAGCGGTGCTTGAGGCGCTTGGAAGCGCGCTGATTTTGGTGTCTGACATGGGTTACCTTTTCTTGGTTGCGGCCAAGCACTTCGGATCTACTGATCCGAAGTGTGGCGAGTTCTGGATGTCGGGAATGGGAAGGTTCAGAACAGCAGCAATTGGCCACCGTCTTCGAGCAGCAGAATGCCGCCGTCTTCGTTCAGCAGACGCGGCGGCATACCGATGGCGAATGGCGCGGAGAGGGAGGCGTGATTGGCATCCGCCGTATTGCGCGCCAGAATGCGATAGCCACCGCCAGAAGCCTGAGCAGGGAAAAGCGTGCTCGCCCTTCCATTGGTGACTGCTGAGGATTGAGTGGCAATGACGGTGCCGGCGGCGTTACGCAGCTGGAAGGTGATATTGGTGATGCTGCCAAGAATGGCGGCGCCGACCGGGATGGAAGCGCCCGGTTCCAGAGCATTGGGCATGGGATCAATGGTGATGGCACGGGCCTCCGCGCTCGTGCGGAGGGTCAGGGTGAAGGGCAGGTTGGCCGAGCGCTGTATGGTCGGCGGCGTGCCAAGGGTATCCAGCACCACTGCGGCGCCAGTCAGATTACCTGCGCGGACCGACAACATGGTGGTGCCATCAGCAGCCTGGACCAGCAGGATATCACCGAGGCGCACCCGGTCAGCGGCAGGCGCGAAATAGCCCGCCGCCTCAGTTTCGGTGCGGCTATCCGTGGTGCGGTAGTGCCATAGGGTGAAGCCATTCGCGGCGCTGAGCACCGTGAGGTTGGACGCGATGAAGGGCATGGGCGCTCCTGATCCGTGCCGCGCAGCAGGGCGGGCGCCCGGCTGGCTGCAAGGTTGGGGTGAAGGTTCAGGGAGGGGGAGCTTCGGGCACAATTCGGCCCTTGATGTGGGTTTAGATAAAGGAACTAAAGCCTAATGTCAAGGAAAAAATAGGGTGTTTCTGAATTTTGTCCTCACCCGCAAGAGTTCAATAATTTCCGCTATAAGAACCCCGTTAGCTTGCGGAGCCGCCCTGATGACCCGTCGCCTTTTCGCTTTCCTTGCCCTTCTGCTGCTGCCCTGCCTGGCCGCGGCGCAAGATCGTATTGTGAATGTCTATAACTGGTCGGATTACATAGACCCCTATGCCGTGCAGCGCTTCGCGCGCGAAACAGGCATTCGCGTGCGCTATGATGTCTATGACAGTCTTGAAACGCTGGAAGGCAAGCTTTCCGCTGGGCGTTCGGGCTATGATATCATTGTGCCGACCAGTGAGCCGAGCTTCGCGCGGCTGCTCCGCGCCGGCGCGCTTTCGCCGCTTGATCGCGCACGCATTCCGAATTGGCGTAATCTTGATCCGACATTGATGGCGCGTGTGGCGGAAATTGATCCCGGCAATCGCCATGGCGCGATTTACTTGTGGGGCACGGTGGGGCTTGGGCTCAGGCTTGATCGCATAAAGGCCATCGCGCCTGATCTGGCGCTGGATGGCTTTGATGTGTTGTTGAAGCCAGAAAATGCGGCGCGGCTGGCGCGCTGCGGCATCATGGTGATGGATAGCTCAACCGATGTGCTGCCTTCCGTGCTGCGCTGGGCGGGGCGCGATCCGAATGCGCATTCCCTTGAAGATTTGCGCGTGGCTGAACAGGCGCTGATGGGCATTCGCCGACATGTGCGCGCCATCCTACCCTCGGGCGCTATTCTGGATGCGCTGGCGAATGGCGAAGCTTGCGTGGCGCTGACCTATTCCGGCGATGTCATCCAGGCGCAGGCGCGCGCAAAGGAAGCTGGGCGCGGTGTTGAAATTGGCTATGTGGCGCCGCGCCAGGGTGCCCAGCTTTGGTTTGACCTGCTGGCGATCCCTGCTGATGCGCCCAATAAGGATGCCGCGTATGACTTCATTAATTTCCTGCTGCGGCCTGATGTGATGGCGGGTATAACCAATCATGTGCGCTACCCGAATGCAGTGCCGGCATCGCTCGCCGCCGTGGATGCCGCTGTGCGCGAAGACCGCAATGTCTATCCGGATGAGGCCATGCTGGCGGCAAGTTTTGTGGCGAACACGCCGCCGCGTGAGATTGAACGCGCGCGCAGCCGGTTGTGGGCGCGCTTCAAGGCGGGCCGTTGATCCGGTGTTAAAGGCAACCGGCCTGGAAAAGCGATTTGGTGCGGTGCCTGCGCTGGCGGGGCTTGATCTTGCGATCAATGCTGGCGAGTTCTTCGCGCTGCTCGGTGGATCAGGCTCCGGCAAATCTACGCTGCTGCGTGTGCTGGCGGGGTTTGAGGCGCCGGATGCGGGCGCGCTGACGCTGGATGGGCAGGATTTGCTGCCCGTACCGCCCTGGGCGCGGCCAATCAATATGATGTTCCAATCCTATGCGCTGTTTCCGCATATGAATGTCGCAGACAATATCGCCTATGGGCTGAAGCGTGCTGGTGTGGCAGCCGAAGAGCGCCGCAGCCGCATTGCGGCAGCGCTTGATCTGGTGGGTTTGCAATGGCTGGAAACGCGTCGGCCGCAGCAGCTTTCTGGTGGGCAAAAGCAGCGTGTGGCGCTGGCGCGCAGCCTGGTGATGCGCCCGCGCTTGTTGTTGCTGGATGAACCCATGGCAGCGCTGGATGCGGGGTTGCGTGAACGCACCGGGCTTGAACTGCGCGCCCTGCAACGCAAAACGGGTGCTGCCTTCATCATGGTGACGCATGACCAGCAGGAAGCGCTTGCGCTCGCGGATCGCATTGCCGTGCTGGAAGCCGGGCGCGTCGCGCAAATCGGCCCGCCGCAGGAAGTTTATGCACGGCCTGCGACACGCTTTGTGGCACGCTTTCTGGGTGCGGCGAATGTGCTTGAAGGGCGCATGCGGGATGGCGTGTTTGAAAGCGCAGAAGCTAGCGCGGATATCGGCACTGGCCTGCCGGCGGCAACAATCGCGGTTGCTTTGCGCGCGGAGCATATTCGCCTGACCAACGCCGATGAAGCGCCTGTCATGACTGGTATTCTGGAAGATGCCGCGTTTCGCGGAGATGATTGGCTACTGATTATTCGCCTGCGTGGCGGCGCAAGGCTGCGCGTGGTGCATCCCGCGCCACCGCCCGCACCGGGTAGCGCTGTTGGTTTGGCATGGGGGGCGGCATCGGTGGTGCCGCTTTTCGCCTGATGCGGCGCGGCATCTTGCTCGCCCCCTTATGGATGTGGCTGCTGATGCTGGTGGCGGCTCCGGTGCTGATTTTCGGCGTTATGGCCTTCGCCACCCCATCCGATGGCGTGCCGCCTTTCACGCTGGGCTTTCGCTTTGCTGCCTTCGCCATGTTGGTGGAGGATTTTTATTACGCCGAGGCTTTGCTCGCTGCCTTGCGCCTGGCCGCCACCACGGCAGGGCTTTGCCTATTGATTGCCTATCCCATGGCGCTTGGTATGGCAGGCGTGCGCCCTGCCTGGCGCTTACCCTTGCTAGCGCTACTGATGCTGCCGTTCTGGACTGGTTTTTTGCTGCGCCTCGGTGCCTGGATCGGGCTGCTGCGGGATGAGGGCCTGGTCAATCATCTGCTGCGCGGTCTGGGGATCACGGATGCGCCTTTGGCATTACTCTACACCCAAGGCGCGATGCTGGCCGGCATGGTGCATGCCTATCTGCCCTTTGCAGTGCTGCCGCTTTTCACCGCGCTGATCCGGCTTGATCCCGCGTTGTTGGAAGCGGCGGCTGATCTTGGGGCGCGGCCAGCGCGGGTATTCTTCAGCGTCACCTTGCCGCTGACTTTGCCAACGGCGGCGGCGGGGTTTCTGCTGGTGTTCATCCCGGCGGCGGGGGAATTCGTCATTCCCGAATTGCTCGGCCCGCCGGAAGCGCAGGTGATTGGCCGGGTACTCTGGCAGGAATTTTTTCAGAACCGAGATTGGCCTTTGGCGGCGGCGCTGGCGCTGGCCTTGCTCGCGCTGCTGATCCTGCCGATTCGCTGGTTTCAAAGGCTGGGGGCGGGGGCATGAAGCCGGGCGGATTTGTGCGCGCGGTGATGCTGGCGGGCTTCCTGTTCCTGTGGCTGCCCATTCTGCTGCTGGTGGGCTTTGCCTTCAGCGCGGATCGCATCCCCTTCCAATGGGGCGGGTTTTCGCTGCGTTGGTTTGGCGCCTTAGCCACCAATGAAAGATTGCTGGAGGCCGCATGGCTGTCGCTGCGCATCGCTGCCGCTTCTGCGACGCTGGCGGTGCTGATGGGTGGCGGCATTGCCTTTGCGCTGGCACGCTTTGGCCCCTTTCGTGGGCGGGTGCTGTTTGGTGCCTTGGCTGGCGCGCCGCTGGTGTTGCCGGAAGTGGTGATCGGACTGTCGCTGCTGTTGCTTTTTGTCGCCTTGGAAGGGCTGATCGGCTGGCCCGCCGGGCGCGGAGCCTTCACCATCCTGCTTGCCCATGCCGGCTTTGGCGCGGCTTACGTGGCGGTGGTGGTGCAGGCTAGGCTGGCGGAAGCCGAACGCAGCCTGGAAGAAGCGGCGATGGATTTGGGGGCCTCGCCCTTTGTCGCCTTCCGGACCATCACCCTGCCCTTGATCGCACCCGCCTTGATCGCGGGCTGGTTGTTGGCCTTCACTCTGTCGCTCGATGATGTGGTGATTGCCTCCTTCGTCTCGGGGCCGGCGGGGACCACGCTGCCGATTGCGCTGTTTTCCATGCTGCGCCTGGGGTTGACGCCAGAGGTGAATGCGCTCGGCGCCCTGGTGGTCCTGGGGGTGGGCAGCATGCTGGCCTTGGCGCTTTGGCTGTTGGGGCGCCGCCAGGCATGAAGTTCCGCCATGTTTCAGCCATGGCTTTTGCGTAAAAACCCGCCATGCGCCTTCTGCCCCTGACCCTTGCCTTGCTGCTGGCCGCCTGTGCCGAGCGTTGGGAAAAGCCCGGCGCGACGGAAGCCGATTCGGACGCCGCGCAAGCCACCTGCACCGCCCAAGCCGCTGAGCAAATCAGGCCCGCCATGGTGTGGATGCAGGTCCAGCCGGCCTATTGGGAACCTGGCGAGACCCATTGCTGGACCAGCCCCAATGGCGTGACGAACTGCACCCGTCGGCCACCGCGGCTGCGCCCGCCGATCTATGATTGGGTGGATGTGAATATCCCGATCAGGCAGGAAGCCCGCGCCAAATGTCTGGCGGAGCAGGGTTTTGCCTATAAGGGCCTGCGCCCGCTGCGGCTATTTTAGGCAGTCACGGGTTGATGCTGAGGGGGCGGGGGATTAGGTTGCCCCCCTCTTGCTGCAAAGGTTCTGTCCCACATGAAGCTCATCGCCGATCGCCTCGATCGTATTTCGCCCTCCCTCACCATTGCCATGACGGCCAAGGCGCGCGCGCTGAAGGCTGCGGGCAAGGATATCATTGGCCTGTCGTCCGGGGAGCCGGATTTCGACACCCCACGCAATGTGAAAGACGCAGCGATTGCGGCGATTGAACGCGGGGAGACGAAATACACCGATGTCGCCGGCACGGTGGAACTCCGCCGAGCGATCTGCACCAAGTTCAAGCGCGACTCGGGGATTGAGTACACGCCCGAGGAAATCCTGGTCGCCACCGGCGGCAAGCAGGTGATCTTTGATGCGCTGGTCGCCACTATCAATCCGGGTGATGAGGCGATCATCCCCGCCCCCTGCTGGGTTTCCTATCCCGATATAGTGGTGCTGGCGGAAGGCACGCCGGTGATCGTGCAATGCGGCCAGAATTCGGGCTTCAAAATGACCGGTGAGCAGTTGGAAGCCGCGATCACGCCCAAGACCAAGTGGCTGATCCTGAACAACCCCTGCAACCCAACCGGCGCTGCCTATAACGCGGCCGAGATCAAGGCGCTGACGGATGTGCTGATGCGCCATCCGCATGTGTGGGTATTCACTGACGATATCTACGAAAAGCTGGCCTATGATGGCTTCAAGCCGGCCACCGTGCTGGAAGTGGAACCGCGCCTGAAGGACCGCACAGTCACCATGAATGGCTGTTCGAAAGCCTATGCTATGACCGGTTGGCGCATTGGCTTTGCCGGCGCGCCGCTTACGCTGATCAAGGCGATGGACAAGCTGCAAAGCCAGTCAACATCTAACACGTCTTCCGTGTCTCAGGCGGCGGCGGTGGAAGCGCTGACCGGGCAGCAGGACAGCATTGAGGATATGCGCAAGGTCTATGAACGCCGGCGCAATATGGTGGTGGATATGCTGAATGCGGCGCAGGGCTTGCGCTGCCATAAGCCGGAAGGCGCGTTTTACGTTTTCCCGGATATGCGCGGCTGCATCGGCAAGACCACGACGGGCGGCAAGAAGGTTGAAACCGATGAGGATTTCACCATCGCGCTTTTGGAAGAAACCGGTGTTGCCACCGTGCATGGCGCGGCCTTCCTGAGCCCAGGGCATTTCCGCATTTCCTATGCAACGTCAGATGAAGCGCTGCGCGAAGCCTGCACGCGCATTCAGAAATTCTGCGCGGGAATGAAGTGATGTTTTAGCGCTGCCCCTTCTGGGGCAGCGCGCAGCTGCCGGCCTTGTCATTGTTGAAAATAGGATCACCATGCCCGCCCTTGCAGAACGTCTGAACCGCGTTTCCATCTCCGCTTCCGTCATCATGACGATCAAGGCACGCGAATTGGCCGCGCAGGGGATCAAGGTGGTCAGCCTAGCCTCGGGCGAGCCCGACTTCCCGACCCCGCCGCATGCAATTGAAGCGGCGCATCAAGCTGCACTTGCGGGTGAGACGAAATACCCGCCGCAGGATGGCACCAAGCGGCTGAAGGAAGCGGTGCAGCGGAAGTTCAAGCGCGACAATAACCTCGATTACGCGCTCGATGAGATCATGATTACCAATGGCGGCAAGCAGAGCATCTTCAACGCGCTCATGGCCACCGTCGATCCGGGTGATGAGGTGCTGATCCCAGCCCCCTTCTGGATTTCCTATGCGGAAATGGCGAAGGTTGCTGGCGGCGTGCCGGTGACCATCAATTGCCCGCAGAATAACGGCTTCAAGCTGCGGCCCGAGGATTTGGATGCCGCGATCACACCCAAGACCAAATGGGTGATGATCAATTTCCCGAATAATCCAACGGGTGCGGCATGTTCGCGCGCGGAAATGCAGGCGATTGCGGCGGTGCTTATGAAGCACCCGCATGTCTGGGTCATGACCGATGATATGTATGAACACCTGATCTATGACGGGTTCGAATTCTGCACCATCGCTGATGTGGAACCGCGCCTGAAGGACCGGACACTCACGGTGAATGGCGCGTCCAAGACCTATGCCATGACGGGCTGGCGCATCGGCTTTTGCGGCGGGCCCAAGGCGCTGATCAAAGGCATGATGAATATGCAGGGCC
>Ga0209651_1000831_pt1 | contig 10956 bp, 6 predicted proteins | sample LauGreFBDMM110SN_2_FD_188216 | JGI IMG/M metagenome (GOLD analysis project Ga0209651, IMG submission 188216) | Freshwater lake microbial communities from Lake Michigan, USA - Fa13.BD.MM110.SN (SPAdes) (version 2) | ecosystem: Environmental > Aquatic > Freshwater > Lake | place: Lake Michigan, USA... | reverse complement strand
ATCCAGCACCGCACCAGCGCGCAACGCGGCGTCGGACTGCGTCGCCATCCAGCGCAGCCTGTCCCAGCGGTCATTCATGCGGCGCACCAGCACATTCAGCTGCCGCACGACCTGCCCGGCCTCTGAGACGATATTGTCTTGTGCGCGCGTGGTCCAGTCGCCAGTCGCCAACCGCGCCTGCAGCCGTGAGACTAAGTCAACTGGCGCAGAGACAGTACGAAATAGCGAGAAGCGCAAGAACTCCGAAGTTGCCAGCAGCACCACCAGCAGTACGATCAGTACGTCCCAGCGCATATCTGCAAGAACGGAATCAAGGCGTGCGCGGGAAATCCCGACATGTATCCAGCCGACGATGCGCCCATCTTCCAGTATGGGTAGCGCAGCATCGTAGCTGTCGCCGAGCTGGCGCATCAGGGCGCCCCCCCGCTGCGGCGACAGGGTGCCAGCGGGAAGCCCCGAGAAACTACCTACCCCACCACCGGCGCTGGCAATGGTCTGCCCCACTGCATCGGTCAGCAGCACATAGGACAGGCCCTGCTGCGCAGTGAGCAGGCTGACAAGATACTCATCTACCCCGGACAAACTGCCAAAGGGCACGCCGAGTTCGATGGCGCGTTGCAAGGTGCGCGCGCCAATCTCGCCCACCACCGAGGCCTCGCGCTCCAACTCTGGGCGGAGCTCCGCCTCGAAACTACGCAGAGCACTATGGGAGACGAAGGCGACGGCCATAGTCAGCAGCAGGGCAGCCACTATGACGACGCGGGAAACCAAGTGACGATCCGACGTCATGGTGCGGCGGCCTTCTGGCGCGGTGACGACGGATCTGGCAATTGGGATGCGATCTGTTCAAGCTGCGCTTCAGCTTCGGTCAGAAGCATATCCGCATCGGCAATCGCGGCCTGCAAACCGGCGGTCATTGCAAGATGTGGGGCGCCTGGCTGCATCGCCTCCTCCATCGCCGCGAACCAGCGGCGTGTTTGCCGCGTAACCAGATGTAGTCCCAGCGCGGCAAAGGGAACGCTCATGCCGACCGCTAACATGAATGATTGAACCATCGCGAGCATCGTCGCCGCCAGGCGCTCATCGACTGCCGCGCGGCCGTAGCGCAGCAGGATGGCACCCTCAAGTACGCCGTAGCCGTTGAAGATCGGCGCGCCGATGCCGTAACCATCACTATTGTGGAAACGCCAAGGTCCCGTCAGCGGCCCCCTCGCCGCCAGTTGGTCCTGTCGCAACGCACGTCCAATATTCTGTCTGTCAGTGTCGAAAAGCACAACATTGCCGGTATCAGAGATGGTCAAGCCTGCGATCAGTTTCTCTGCCTCGCGAGAGCGCTCCAGCAGTGACTGCGCGCCAGGTACTCCTGCCAACTGCACGCCAAGAGCCAAGCTATTCTCCACCGTGCGTCCCAGTTCTTCGGCGATAATTTCTAGAACACGCGCCTGCTGGTCCAGCAGGATCCGTTCGAATTTTAGGTAATTCAGCCCCACCACAAGGCCGCAGCCCAGCAACAGCATTGTCGCCAATAGGCTGGTCAGACGCGTGGAAAAGGAGAGCTCCTTACTCATGCCTTGCGCTCATGCGGTGCCACGCATTGACCGGCAACTGAGGCAAAAGCCTCATCCAGGACCTCAGCATAGTCCCGCGCGGTGGCGATCGGCACTGGCAGCGCCGCGAAATCTGCTGCTGTGGGTAATTGAAAATAGGCACCGCCATCCTGCTGCAGCACGCCAAACGACTGCCCGCCGCCCGCCAGCATGGTGGCGGCTTCGGTTGCGATCGCAATACCGCCGCGATACAGCTCGGCAGTGTGCCACATGAGAGACCGCGAGCGATTGAACGGCACACGCGCCATGCCAAGGATCGCGCCAGTGTCGATACCCCTATCCACCAAGTGAACTGTGCAGCCCAGTTCAAGCTCACCGCGCAGTACCTGCCAGAAGGGTGCGAACAGCCCGCGATATTGGGGCAGGGCGCCCGGATGTACGTTGATGATACCGCGCGGCACCGCATCGATCACGCGCTGAGGGAAGATCAGGCTGAAGCGCGCGGAGATAACGATTTCAGGCCGGAATTCGAGCAAAACCGAGGCACCGCCATCGGCACGCATATCATAGAGAGGCACCCACTCGTCCGGATGCGGTAAGCCTCGCATAGAGGTTTCCATTGCCGCCAGCGTATCGATGGCAACGTCCCGCTCAAGCAGTTTCATGAGTCGAAGCGCAGGAACGTCTTCTTCAGACTGCCTAGTCTTTACGCTGCAGAAAAAGCGCAGCTGTGCGAAGCCAAGGTGGGCGGCACAACAACGGGCAATAAGAAGACCATAAATATCTCGCTTCACGCAAATTGCAATCTTCACCGTGCCTCCTAGAGCGATCCTCAAATTAATCAAGCAGATTTCCAAAGTTAATACTGAAGGGATTAAGATAAATTGAAGAAGTATTATGTGGACTAGCCCCCACCAGTCATCTCAGGCAACCTAGCGCAAAATCCCAGGGTAATCATCGTCCGAATAACGCATCCGCGACATCGAATATGTTCCCTCGTACCAAACAAACCATGGAACAGATTTAGGTGGGCAAGAAAATAGTTCAAATCATCTGACGGCGTGCGAGTGCCGCAAAATGACTATCTTTAGAGAGTAACTCTTTGGGGCTACCCGACTCAATCAAGCTACCTCCATCAAAAACAAAGACCTTATGTACATCGGAAATAGTGCTTAATCGATGAGCCACTACAATACGCGTAACATTCAGCCTATCGAGTGTTTCCTTAACCATTGCCTGAGTGCGATTATCCAACGCGCTGGTTGCTTCATCAAACAATAATAGACGTGGCCTACGGACTAACGCACGCGCAATCAGTAGTCGCTGCCGCTGCCCACCAGATAAACCTTGAGCTCCTTCGGACAATACTGTCTGCATGCCCATAGGCATTGCTTCGATATCTTCTGCTAAGCCTGAAAGGCGTGCCGCCTCCCACGCATTCTCAACAGAAACGGGTGCTGAACCGACGATATTATCGTAAATACTGCCTTGCTGTAATTTTCCGTTCTGCAAGACCACACCGATTTGTCGTCGCATATCTCGCAGATCAACCGTCGATATATCGCAACCATCAAGATAAACGGCGCCTGCCTCGGGCTGCTCAAAGCCTAGTATGAGCCGTAAGATAGTTGATTTACCGGATCCAGATGCGCCAACAAAAGCCACATATTCGCCAGCACCAATATGCAAAGAGACATTGTCAAGAGTAGGAGGTCCATCGGAAAGATATCGGAAGGTTACATTAGACAAATGCACTTCACCGCCAATCAATCCACACGACGCCGAAACGCCCTCCCCCTCAGTCTTTGCATCTAAAATGGGCCTCAAGCGCTCCCAATAAGGCAGGATATAAATGACAGTATTTATGGAACCAACCAAGCCAATTACCCCAGCAAGAAATTGGCCAAAAGCGCCATTGAACGCAATGAAGCTACCAACTGAAAAATTCGAACCCGGCTTCGCTGCCTGAAGCCCCCAGACAATCACGGCAAATATCACTGTAGTCGCCATAACGGGATATATTGAGGTCAGCAGCTTCTGTGCAATACCGATACGCTCTACCGTGTAGAATGCTACACGCTCGCACGCGTAAAGTTCCGACCAACGCGCAAACGCCCTACTTTCAGTCGCACTAACCCGTAGCTTGGTTACCCCCGTCAGTAACTGAAAGATTAGCCCTTGAATTTTCCCATTTATCCGTTGTGCTTCGCGCATATGCGGTAATGATAAATAAAAAATGACAAAGGAAAAGCCAGCCAAAATAGCCACCAATCCAAACCCAACAAGCGCTAAGCCTAAACTACACCAAAACATCAATAAAAGACCAAGAGCGGAGAAGGCACCGCCGAGAATGGATTGCGTGACGGCCCCCGAAATCGCTTGTCGAATGTGGTTTATGCCATTTGCACGATCAGCCAGGTCCCCTGATGTATATTGGCGAAAAAAAGGTGCCCGTAGCGATAATAATCGCGCCCAAATGCCAGTTTGCACCGTACTATCCATGCGCCCTTGCACGCGAACCGTTGCAATGGCCTTGGTCACATCGAATACTGCCCCGGCAAATGCCGCTGATATGAGGCATAAAATAAAAGCAAGATGCATGGCGTAATCCGAGCGGGGCAGTACATCTTCCATTAATTTGCCGCTTACCATGGGAAGCAAAAGGCCTAAGAGGCCTGAAAGAACGCCCATGCCAACGATCATTAATATATCACGTTTCTGGCCATAGACTCCGAAGCGTAGGAGTGACCAAGCGCTGCGAGCCTTCTGTGGTAAAGGTCGATAAAGCATGTAGCCTTTTGGAAATAGACGTTTGGCTACCGCGTCGGTAACTTTTTCCTCATGTCCATTCGACAAAACCAAGCGATAATGTCCTGGCCGGTCTAATAATAATGCTGCCGGCTCCAGGTCTGGTGTATCCAGAAAACCAAGCAAAGCGCCATTATCCTGCCGCCACCATCCATCACGCAATTCAACTTGGCGAATCCCAAAGCCCGAAGCGCGCGCAATCTCATCGAGGGGCGAATGAGCCCCACTTGCAGCGATCGCGGGCATGCGAACCTCCAGGCCAGATTCCTTCGCTACCAGCCTAATGACCGCGAGTTGGCGGTCCACATTGTCCGTCTCTGTCGCACGAGAAAATTTTACATGCGGGTTCAGTAGAGTGCCAATATTAGCAACGCCTTCATCAAAGGCCGCGTCACGTTCCTGTATCCGCCGTAACCAGCTCTCTGAGCGATGCTGTTCTTCGCGCAGCAAACGGCGTACAAGGATAGACATGCACCGTTCATGAAAGAACGGTAGCGCCGCCCATAATTGGCCTTGGATTAACAGTGTCGGTGAGAACACAGCATCAAGGAGTGTCTTTTCTGTCAAGGTCAGCCAAGCGCGGCCTGCAATTGGGACGGCGATATCCTTTGGTATAACGGCATTATTAGAATCGCCAAGAAAAAGTGCCTTCCCAGACTTAATGGTTACCCATACGATATCGCCATGATAAGCGAAAAGAACTGAATTTTGTGGATATTCCTGATTTGGATCGGCTTCGATAACGGCAGTGGCAGTCGGATGTGGTCCACCTTCAAGCATTTCACTAAGTGAAGTAACCCATCGATCCACCCAATCCACAGTGACGATATCAAAATCCTCAGCCGCAACACGTGATAATTCACCTCGGTAGACCATAGACCGCATCGTCGCTACAGCACGCAATACAAAACGCGTGCCCTCAATCAGCCAACTGGGTTTGTACGGCAGATCGATAGGCAAATGTCCATCGGCGGCGCCAAAGATGAGGTCTCCTGATTTAAAGGAGCCAATATACATTCCGGTTCCACTGACACCTCCGTCATGCATCGGGGTGAGATATAAGTCCACGCGCCCTTGTAGCACCAAGTAGACAAAGTTTGGATCATTCACCAGAAACGGATTATGATATCCCACAGAAAGGCGCTCACCGCCGATACGATCTAACAACTCATGGTCGAAAGGCTCTACGCTAAATAATGGCGCAAAATTGGTGTCGCTCATGCATGCGCCCTCCGGGTTTCGGCTTCTAGGAGACGTCGATATGTACCAGCCTGCGCCATCAATATTTCATGCGTGCCGCGCTGAACGATTTGACCTCTTTCAAGTACGATAATTTCATCTGCATCGCGTATTGTACTCAGGCGATGCGCCACGATTATGCAGGTACATCCACGGCGCCGCAGATGTTCGTCGATGCGTTGTTCTACCAAAGGATCGAGAGCACTTGTGGCCTCATCGAGCACAAGGATACTTGGATCGCTCACAAGGGCTCGTGCAATCTCAAGACGTTGCCGTTGTCCGCCACTGAAATTCATGCCGCCTTCAGCAACAACGGCATCATAATGCCGCGGCCGTTGTTCAATAATTTTAAGCATTTCGGCATCTGCAAGTGCGCGGGTGATTGAGCCATCAGGCAGACGCGCGTCCCACATCGACAGATTTTCGCGAACTGTCCCCTCAAAGAGGAAGATTTCCTGATCAACGCAAGCTACAGAGCCCGCAAATTCTTCATGAGGAATTTGATCTACGGTTCGTCCATCAAAATTAATGGAACCAGACCATGGGCGATAGAGGCCGCTTATCAGCTTGGCTAGGGTGGATTTGCCGCTGCCCGATCCACCGACAAAAGCGATCCGCTGACCAGGCGCTATACTAAGCGTGATCCCGTTTAAAAGTGGCGCTTCTCGCACGCTGTAGCCAAATACAATATCGTGTATTTCAATTCGACCACTCAAACGACTAATTGGCGCTCCGTCTATGCCTCTGCCCTGCATTGAGGTCGAGTTTATTTTGTCTAGGCGGGCTTCCACGGGATAGCGACGCACGTCGTCCAGACGATCCATATCGCCCTTAATCGTGTTAAGCTCGCCTCCTAGGCTCATAACAGTCTTAATTGGTTCGCAGAAACTGGCGACGAGGCTCTGAAAGGCCACCAAAGATCCCACGCTCATCGCCCCCTCCATCACACGATATCCTCCAAGCCAGAGAATGAAGGCACTGGTCAATGCTGTGAGGATGCTTGGTGTTACATTTAGGAGTGCCGTATAAAAGGCTATCTGTTGTTGCGCATTCAGATAATTTGCCTGCGTACCACTCCATTTTACAAAGAAATCTGGTTCACTGCCTTGTGCCTTGATCTGCTCTATTAAGGAAATTCCTGATACCGAGACGGATGCGAGTTTGGATGCTTCACGCACCATACGTCGACTAATATCCTCTTGAACACGCCAAGCCAAACGCAAGGCCAAGAAATTCAAGAGCGAAAGTAGGATAGCCATAATCCCGAGTATTGGATCATACATCATCATGACAGCCCCGAAAAATACGAGGCTAAACAGGCCGACCAAAGCATCAGTAAATTTGCCAGCGAGCATTTTGGCTACTTGATCATTTGCCTCTACTCGGCTTGCGATGTCACCGGCAAATCGTTGGGCGAAGAAGCCCACGGGTAGTCGCAAGACGTGCCAAAACATTGCAGCACCATAGGCGATCGCAAGTTTGACCTCTAAACGTGCGAGATAAGAGGCGTGTAGCCATGTCAAAAGACCACGTATCAGGGCGGTTAATAGTAAACCAACAAGCAGGGCTGGCATCCATCGATCACGACCATCGATCAGAACGGCATCAATAAAAACCTGACTGAGAACTGGTAAAGCCAGTCCCGGTAGGACAAGCCCAATTCCTACCAAAATCAGGAAAACAAAAGCAGTTTCTGACCCTCGAAGGCGCTCGCGAAAGCCACGTAGGAGGCTTGGCTTCGAGCCGGATTTTTGGAAAGTGGGAGTTTTTTCAAAAATCAGACAAACGTTAGAAAAGCTTTCTTTGAATTCTTCGGCGCTAATGCGGCAGGGACCTACCGCCGGATCATTAATCCAGGCAGTTCCAGTGCGGAAATCCATTCCCTCAAGCACTACAAAATGATTATAATTCCAGAAAATGATCATCGGGAACTGAAGGGATACAAGATCTTCTATGTCCTTCCGATAGCCCTTAGCCGCTAGCCCATGAAGGCGTGCTGCGCGAAGAATATTGCTAGCCTTGGAACCATCGCGTGATACACCACACGCAACCCGCATTTCCTCCAATGGTATCCAGCGCTTTTCCCTAGCCAAAATCATTGCCAGACATGCCGCGCCGCATTCCGTTGCCTCCATTTGAAGGATGGTTGGAGTGCGGAAGCGACCTCTGCCGGCAGCGGAGATATTTGGCGCAAACACAGGAGCTTTCTCTATGCCAGTACTCATGAGTGTTTTATCCGGCACCTCATACCATGCATCAGAATTTTGCTCATAAGTTTAATAAATCTCGCAAGGTCGGGATCACCATTTCGATAGGGCGGCGGAATTCAATAGTAACATCGGCTGTTAATGTTGTGCCGCTGGTTAAAACTACCGATACACCTTTACCCGACGTCCATCGGTAGCCGCTTGATGTTGCGGGATCGCGCTCAAGACGAATGATCACCTCATAAGGGGGACCTCGTTCCATGAAACTGCGAGCCAAACCATCATTGCGAACTGAAGCTTGGATTGCATCAAATGACATCGGGAAATCACTTACCGATACGACCTGTCCCACCACGGTACCATATTCTTCTCGCGGCGCGCTTGATGTTGCGACCCGGACCGGCATACCGGATTTTACTCGGCTCCCGATCGATGGCGGAAGAAAAACAACAGCTTCGAGACCGATACCACGGCTTTCAAGCGCGAGCACAGTTTGGCCTGCCCGCATACGTGCCCCCTGAAGAGCCCGCATCTCTTTTACTTCACCGGCTACCGGGGCAACTAGGCGACTGGTCTCTTGCAAAGCCTCTTCAAGAGTATTCACACGTCGGCCAGCCTCTTCCAATGCTGTTTCAGCATCACGAATACGCCGTGCCGATGTGTTATTAATCTGCATTTCCTCGGCTTCTAAACGAGCGTATTCACTGTTGACATGCGAAATATCTTGAAGGACCAGAGCAAGTTCTTGCTGTAAATTTAATAGTTCGGATTGTGTTACAATGCGGTCTCGAAAAAGAACTTCGGTAGTCTGAATTCTTTGTCGTATTGTTCCCTCACGCTGGCGTCCAAGCCTAACGCGTAGTTCTAAAGCTTCTTGCTGGCGTGTAATGCTTTCACGGCGCAAGGCGGCTTCCTCGTCCCTGTAGCTAATAGCACGAGAGAGATCTGTGACTCGATCGGCTAACTGTATGCGAGCACCACGTAACTCCCGCTCTGCATCAGCCTGAGTCACCTCTGCCAATAATTGCCCCGGCTCGACTCTGTCACCTACACGAACCGCAATATTTCTAAGTGCGCCGTCGGCAAGAACCGTAATTTCGTATAAGCGGCCGCCCTCGGAAAGCATAATTCCAGGTCCAGTAACATTAGTCGGCAAACGCCCCAAAATGCTCCAGGCCATAATGCCGGAAAGAAGCAAGATCACAACACTTAATGCTAACCAGCCAGTCGGTCGCGAGACAGTAATTAACTCATTTAAACGCTCGGGAGACGGATGATTTTGCAATACGGATTTTCGGTATCTTTGTGATGAGGCATGTTCTTCACCAGAGTTTTTTTCTGCATCTGACATTACAATGTCCTCGCGTTTATCGACGACCATCGGCACGTGAAAGACCGATCACCCGCCAGCGTGTGGTGCGTAGATCTTGCTCCGGATCAAATAGCCGGACTGGAAGTACAAGAGCCTTTGCGGATAAAGAGCCTAATGCACCAAGCAAAGAAAAGGATAAAAGAGCTTCATCTGCCTTCGCTGCAATTTTAGCGATCCGAGCATCAAGTAATTGCTGCTCTGCGAGTAGTAGATCCTGCAGTGGCCGACGCCGTGCATCGATTTCACGCATAATGGATTGCACTACAGTAAGTTGCGCACGCTCTGCTTGTTCTGAAACACGTGTCAGCTCACGAGCCGTTTGTAAGCCTGCCCAGGCAACTGAAGCATCTTCCTCTGCGCGGTCAGTGGCATTTAACAAGTCCGCTGCGCGCTGCAAGGTCTGTTCACGCGCCTGCCTGAAGCGAGCGTAATCCCCGGGGCCAGCGTATAACGGCACAGTGAGTTGTAGCATAATCGACCCGCGCTCCCCGTAATCTACAGGGCTGGCATAGCCGCCAAGGTAATAATCTACGCTACGTCCAAGTGTGCCCGATAATATGAGGTCGATACGTGGCTGCAATGCACCGGCAGATTGGTCAGCCTGCTCACGCGCTAAAACTTCTTCCACACGGCCAACCAACACGCGTGCACTTTCTTCACGAGCGACTGAAATGGCGGCTTGACGCGTGGGGGGAAGCTGAAATCTTACAGACGGAATTTCTAATTGGGCCGCAGGCATTGTTACTGCTCGCAGATAATTGGCTTGGCCCGTATCTATATCACGTTGGGTCTGCAACAAGGCGGAGAGAGCCCTGGCTTCTTGTGCGCGTACCTGCGCACCATCCGAGGTAGTTCTATCTCCTGAGGCAACCAAACGGTCCGTCACATCGGCCAAGCGTTGCAAAAGCTGAAGATATGTTTCACGCTGTTGCAGAATTTCTCGATCGCGGAGTATGCCAATATGCGCGTAAGCAGCATCCTGTAGGACAGATTGCTCAATTTGGAGCAAATTTAAGCGCGCGCGTAGGACCAAGGCATGTGCAGCACGCAATCCTGGTTCAGCCTGCCCATCATAAACAGGCTGAGACAATGACAGACCAAGATTACGTACGCGCTGCCGGATATCCTGCCCCGACACATCTTGATAACGACGAGCTGAAAAATAGCCAGAGCCAGCGGAGCCGTCTACATACACACGAGGCATGAAACGTTGTAGCGCAATCGGCAACTCTTCATGGGTAGCATAAATACCGCGTTGCGCGGCCAGAATTTGGGGATTTCTCGTGTAGGCGATTGACAAGGTTTCGGTCAAGCTGCGGGCAAATGCTGGAACAGAAGTGCACGCGATGGTCATCGTAAAGATAATTAGGCACCAGCAAGCACGTGCGCATGCCAAATGCAGGCCCACAACACTATTTAAAGGCTCTTTAGTCTTCAGGGTGGCGGCGTGGAATGAACTACGCAATATAGGCCTAGCTACACCCATTTTGGAGCCGATTAAATGTATCATAATTGACTGAACTTGCCCCCGTTTGGCATCTCCCTTAGCTGGGTTCGATAATGCGACAAGCTTTCTTCCCTCGGCAAGCCTTTTTTTTCTCGAACGCCATCGGGCTCAAGTAGCCCAGCGTCGAGTGAAGCTGCTTGCTGTTGTAGAAGGTTAGCCAGTCCAGCACCTCGCCTTTCGCCCGCCGTCGGCTGCGAAAGTGCATCTCGTGGAGCCGTTCGACCTTGAGGGAGCCGAACTGCGTTTCGGTGATCGCATTGTCCTAGCAGTCGCCCT
>Ga0209651_1000829_pt1 | contig 10980 bp, 7 predicted proteins | sample LauGreFBDMM110SN_2_FD_188216 | JGI IMG/M metagenome (GOLD analysis project Ga0209651, IMG submission 188216) | Freshwater lake microbial communities from Lake Michigan, USA - Fa13.BD.MM110.SN (SPAdes) (version 2) | ecosystem: Environmental > Aquatic > Freshwater > Lake | place: Lake Michigan, USA... | reverse complement strand
ATATTGCATAATGGGAATGGATTTCGGTTCCACCAAACCCGCCGACATTCAAAGAAAAAAGGCACCCGCCGTCGTCAAGGCATGAACTGAATGGCGCTGTCGCACGCCAGCTGCTCCGCCTTCTTCTTAATTTTGTGCGACGCCTGCGCCAGGAACACCAGAATTCGCCCGCCCGCCGCTTCGCACGCCGCGTGCACCGCTTCAAACGTCTTCAGCTCCGAGAATTTCACTGCAGCTGCGGGCGTCGTCTCGTATATTTGTTGCCCCAGGCACACATACACGCCCATGGTGTAGCCCACCTCCATGTCGCGCCCGAGCTCAATGTAGTCGGGTGTGGTCTTGAACTCCTTCTGGATTTTCACCTGCAGGATGTTCTTGTAGTTGTCGTCGTTGCGGATGAGCGCGATCCAGTCAATGTGCTTCTCAAACACGTTCTCAATGAAGATTTGCGCCATCTGGAACCCGGGGCCCGTGGCAAACACGTGCTCAAACCAGTGCTCCTCGTCCTTGACCGCAATCTTGTTGTAATCCAGGAACAGCGCGCCCACGAACGCCTCAAACAAGCAGCCCAGCTTCTTCAGGTTCGTGCGCAGCTTCTTCTCCTCCGAGTGCCGCGAAATGATGAACCACCGGTGCAGCCCCATCTCGTACGCCATGCGCCCGATGGTCTCGTTCTTCACGATGGCGATTTTTTTCTCCGTCATGAAGCCCTCGTTCTCTTTGGGGAAGCGGCGATACAGGCAGTACTTGGTCACGCACTCCAGCACGCCGTCGCCGAGGAACTCTAGGCGCTCGTTGGACTTGGTGCGCAGCGGCATGCAGTCCGCCGGTCGGTCCACCACGCTGATGTTTTCCGCCGCATTCTCAAACTCGGGGCGCCGAGTGTAGGACTGGTGCACGAACGCGCGCTTGTACAGATCAATGTTGTGCACCTTGGGGTCGGGCACGCCGTACGCGGTGAGAATAGATTGAATTTCACTCAATGTAATCTCGCAGTTTTCGGGATTGTAGGGATTGAATATTAAGCCGCTGCCGTCCTCGGACGGCATGAATTCCTCGGCGTGCAACAATTTGGACGTGAGGCGTTGCGGAGACCGGTCCTTCGGTTCTTGATTGGATTGCTTCTCTTGCTTCTCTTGTTTATCTGATGATTGCATGGCTTGGCTTGAATGCAATGTAACTAACTACTGTACCACATTGCGGTCGCTTTAAGCCCGTTTTGATGTGTCTAAAAATAGCAATTCATGAAATCCTCCAGCCAAAAAATAAAATATTTAGACATAGTATAACTCAACATACAAATAAATTAAAATGGTGATAATGAATGGTACCAAACGGGTTCGGAACATTCAATCCGTAACCAACAACATTTGCAATCTTGGTGGTCCAAAGAAGGGCGGCCTCATCACCATGCAGGGACGCAACCCCAATCTTAAGAGCGTGATAAGGCACGAGGCGCCCTATTGCTGTGTCCAAACCAATCTGGGCTGCATCGCTGGTCTTGCTTACTTGAAGGCCAAGAACTTGATGACCATGAATCCTCTAGGCAGCGGTGGTGTTCCCACTCGCATGTACAGGCCCCGCCGGTTTTAAGTCGGGGAACTACGTTCAGCGCAGTAGCCTTTGGCCCCGAACCCCTCCTTTCCCTTCCAGGTCCAATGCTAGGGTTAAACGTCCCTTCCAGGTCCGGCTCGTCACTTCCAGGTCCAATGCCAGGGTTAAACGTCCCTTATTTGTTATTCCATAATTACTTAAACGGTAATTATGCAAATATAGCATCAACTTGCTGCATTATTCATTCTTAGAGATGTTGATTCGCGTGGACATGCGCGAAACGGAGCTGTTCGGCCTGTTTCAGATGAATTTGGTCGGCCCGACCCACACGCTGCAATCCGAAGCGCTTCCCGTCGGCGACATCATTCTTTCCTCTGCCGACGGCGCAACCGACTACATCGTGTTTGAGCGCAAGAGCCTCCAGGATTTAGCGGCATCCATTCGCGACGGCCGCTACAAGGAGCAGTCCATTCGGCTCCAAGCATTTCCCAACGTGCCCAATCACAATGTGGTGTACATCATAGAGGGCGACCTTGCGCGATACAACGAGCGCTTTAGCAAGATTGGGAAGGGGTCGCTGCAGTCCGCCATGTGTTCGCTGAATTATTACAAAGGGTTTAGCGTGGTGCGCACCATGTCCGTCATGGAGACGTATGAAATCATTCACTGCTACGCCAACAAGCTAGCAGCGTCGCCGGCGCCTTACGGGCACTACCATTGCCATCATGATGTTGGGGGACCGGCACAGAGTGAAGAAGGGGGCGTGGACGTTCCTGTGGGCGCCCAGGGAGGGGTTCGGGGAACCGTCGGTTCTCCGACTTATTGCAGCGTGCTCAAGGTGAAACAGGTCAAGTGCGAGAACATAACGCCGCAAAACATTGGAGAGATCATGCTGTGCAACATTCCGGGCGTGAGCTGCAAAACGGCAGCGGCCATCATGAAAAAATACACCACGCTGCGCGCCTTGATGGACGCGCTTAAAGCAAGTGGGGTGGAATGCTTGGACGACGTTCGGCTGGAAACGCAGCGCAAGTTAAGCAAACAATGCATTCAAAACATTTATAATTTTTTAATGGCGTAATGTATATCTCATGGACATTGCCACTATAATCAAATGCGTTCTAATTGCAGCGCTCATATTTGCCGGGTACTACGTGGTTTCCCGAACCTCCCGAACTGCGATTACGCGCCGCGAAGGGTTTACGGCAGATTCATCTGCGGCAACCCCTTCTTCGGCGGATGTGCCCAGCGTAATTGCCGATAAATCGGCGGACCTCATAACCAAAAACACCTCAAACATGGTGGGGTTATTGCAGATCAGTAACAACCGTAAATCATACGAAAACCTGGTTATGAACATGGATCCGTGGACGCAGGGCAAGGTGGTGGCATCCCTCAATGCGCTGGCTGCGCAAATGGTATCCGATTCCAGCACCCAGGCATCCATGATGTCGCCCCCCAGCGAAAAAACGATTGCGCTCATGAACACGATCAACACCATGACCAGTTTTCAGACCACCGCTCTTCCAACCATCATGAAATACATAAACAATGCTTGAAATTAAAAATCCTAAAAATTGAGTCCTGAGGACCTAAAAATTAAATCAAGGGACCCGGATATTCACTTCATTCCCAGCATATTTACCCGCATTAATGAGCGACTGGGTGTAAGCATCGCCGCCCCAGTTCGTGTCCATTGGGTTTGCGCTGACGCCTTTTACCTTCTTAAGGTGGACGGAACCCACATTCGGATCCATCGGGTCAAACGCGGGATACGAGTTGGCATCCATGGGCGGATTGTCGGCGTCTTCAATGCGATGGGACGTTTTGGGTACATGTTCGGTCTCGTCGTCCATCCCCGCACCGATACTGGCCACGGGTGGCAGACCGCCCTGCAAGTCCGTGGGGCTTGGTCTGATTTTGTAAATGGGTTTGCCCTGCGCATCAAACGTGTTTTGCAAATACAGCACCGGGCAGCGAATGCCCTGCCCGCGCTGCCAGTCCGTGAACTCCACATACTCTTCTAAATTGTTGAACTTAAGCGGATTTACGCCGGGCACTTTGGCGATTCGGCTGTTGTGCAAGTAGAGCTCGCTCCCCTTTTGGATGAGGATGTCGGGGCAGCGATTCGTGTTGACGCGGCTGCTGCTCTCGCTGCGGCCTTCAAACGCCTCTTGCACGTTCTGAGACGTGTGAGTCATGGTGAACAGCAGGCCAATGATGAACATGGCTAAAATGGCCCAAGTGGACAATCGCATTTGCATTTGCATTGGAATAATTGGTGGAATGAATGGAATGATGGAATGGATTGGGAATGATATTATTATATGCACACATAATTTAATTTGCACAATTCAAATTAAATTATAAACAATGTATATTATATACATTGCATTGCATATTAATGACAAAGACATTGAATCATTACAACAACAACAAGAGGCATAACCGGCGCCGCAACAAGACCCAGCGCAAAAACAAAAAAAAGCATGGAGGACGACGAATGCATGACTATGACTTTCACCCCGGTCAGGTTCATTACTTTGACAAAACCAATTTAGACATGTTGGACGATTTTATGAGATCCAAAGGAAAAACTCCGTGGGTCCTTCGTCATCATCGCGCCACGTGTCCGCACTGCACTGACTTTGAAGGACCGTGGAGTGCGATTGAATCAAGCATACGAAATGATCCACCATTGTATGGTGCTGCTAGTTTAGATGATTATGCCACCGACCACATTGCCAAGGAATATCCCGATTATCCTCCCGTGAAAGGTGTTCCCACGGTTGTTATGATTGACAGCAAAGGAGTTCCCATTGAGCACACTGGTCCGAACACATTGGAAGCCATTGAGAAATTTTTGAATGAGCATGGTCTAAAAATTGCGATAGTGCCGATTGAACCAGAAAAGGAACCAGAAGAAGATGAAGAAGAAGAATCGGAAGAAGAAGAAGAAGAAGAACAAGAACAAGAACAAGAACAAGAACAAGAACCGCGTGATAATGGTGCTGGTCTTGGTGCTGGTGCTGGTCTTGGTGCTGGTGCTGGTCTTGCTGCTGCTGCCGAAGAACCAGAAAACCCATCCACTTTATCCAAAGTGAGAAACGCCGTTTCCCAAATAGATGATAGCATAAAGGGTGGATTGAATAAAGTTTCAGAGAGATTAACCCAACCCATTGATTTCAAAAATTTGTTTTCATCGTCTGAGGCTGCTGCTGATGCTGCTGCTCCTGATGCTGCTCCTGCTGCTGCTCCTGCTGCTGAATCTGCTGCTGCTATTACCGAAGGTACACCTGCTATTACCGAAGGTACACCTGCTATTACCGAAGGTACACCTGCTATTACCGAAGGTACTGCCGACGCATTTCCTCCGGCGCCACCTGCACCACCTGTGAATGAAGGTGCTGCTGCAGTTGATGCCAATGGTAAAATGAAGGACCCCAATGCTCCTGGCACTGGCGTTGGTGCTGGCGTTGGCGCTGCACCCCAATTGCCTTCCAATGGAGGAAAAAGAGGCAAAAAGACCCGCCGTCGTCGTGGCAAGAAACGATCCACAAAACGACGATCCACAAAACGATCCAAACGACACACAAAATGAACCAAACCCAAACATTACATTTTTATTGAATTATGTGAAATTATTTGAAATAATTGGAATTATTTGAAATAATTGGAATAAGGGAATAAGGGAGTTTAAATATCTGAAAAATTGAATTCCAGAATGAAACCAATTAAACATTGCAAGGCGTCATTACAAAGACAGCAAAACATGGCTTCCAGTGCAGCAGCAAGTGAAATTGGATCGTTCCGTTTATTTGATTTTCAGGTGAGAGACGAGGTCGTCGGTTCTAATGCCGCCAATGGGTCTTCCGGATCATCATCCGGATCCAGCCATTGTGCCAAAAAATTCAGCAAAGACAAAAAGTGTTTCGTCATCCAAATGTTCGGAATCAACGAGCAGGGCGAAACCTGCTGCATCATTGTTCGCAATTACGAGCCCTTCTTTTATGCAAAGGTGCCCGAAACATGGGGCTTTGCAGCCAAGGCGCAATTCATCACCGACCTTAAAAAGGCGGTCGGAAGATTCAGCGAGGACTCCATTCTGGCCGATGAGTGCAAGCTCATTCGTCGCAAGGCGCTCTACGGGTTTGACGGCGGTAAGGACCACAAGTTCCTCATGCTGAAGTTCAAAAACATGGCCACTATGAACCGCGCCAAAATGCTGTGGTATGAACGCAAGGGCCCTGATTTGCGCTTGAACCCGCGTGGCTACAACGGCACCCAAATTTACGAGGCCAACATTCCGCCCCTGTTGCGCTACTTCCACATCAAGGACATCAGTCCGTCGGGCTGGGTCAAAATCAATGGCGCACCCATTGAGTCCAATAAACAAACCACCTGCCGGTACGAATACCGTGTGGGGCACAAGGACGTCGTCCCTCAGCCCGACAAGGAGACGCTGGTGCCCTACAAAATCATGAGCTTTGATATTGAGGCCAGCAGCAGCCACGGCGACTTCCCCGTGCCAATCAAATCCTACAAAAAGCTGGCCGCCAACATCGTGGACGCGTGTTTAAAGGATCCCACTGCTGCGGCAACGCGATCCGAAGTGCATCGCATGATTCGCACGGCATTCCACGACCGTAAGTCCGCCACACCAGCAGCAACCGCAACCGCAGCATTCACCCTGCATGAAGACATTGACCAAATTTACACCAAAACAATTCCAACAATGGCGCAGCTGGACGCCATGTTTGAGCGCATGTGGTCCACCCCCATTCAAACCCTGGTGGAAGAGGCCGACCCCGAATTGATGTCAACCGTGAATACCATTGAGCGCATGTTTGAAAAAATGAAGGCAGAAGCCCTGGCGGCTGATGATGACGCGGACGCAGACGCAGACGCGGACGCAGACGCAGACGCAGACGCGGACGACGATGATCGCATCGTATTTACCACTGCAACAACAGCTGCGACTTGGGCAAAACCCAACACAACCGCTTCCTCGGCTTCCTCGGCGGCGGCGTCCATTCCGGACATGCTGCGGTCCTCCGGTTTAGACCGCGAAACCAAAATCACCCACATGAACGACGCCCTGTGCGCCGTGTTTCCGCCGGTGGAGGGCGACAAGGTCACCTTCATCGGCTCCACGTTCCTGCGATACGGCGAAGACCGCCCCTATTTGAACCACTGCCTCGCCCTGGGCACCTGCGACCCCGTTCCCGGCGCGCAAATCGTGAGCTGCAAGACCGAGCGCAAGCTGCTGCAGGCGTGGACCGAGCTCGTGCAGCGCGAAGACCCCGACATCATCATCGGCTACAACATCTTCGGGTTTGATTACCAGTTCATGTTTCATCGGGCGCTGGAAAACCACGCGGAAGACGATTTCCTGAAGCTGTCGCGCAACGCCGACGAGTTTTGCGGCAAGCGCGATTTCAAAACGGGGCGCGTCAGCATTGAAGAAACCAGCATCGCCCTCGCCAGCGGGCAGTACGACCTGCACTACGTGGGGATGCCCGGCCGCCTCCAAATTGACATGTACAACTACTTCCGCCGCGACTACAACCTCACGTCCTACAAGCTGGACTACGTGAGCTCCTACTTCATCGGCGACGATGTCCGCGCAGTGGAGCACATCATGGATGAAGATGAAGTCAATAAGACCACCACCCGCATTATGAGCAAGAATCTCACCGGCCTGGAGGTCGGCAACTACATTGAGCTGGAGGAGACCGGCCACTCCACGGACCCCTACAAGGACGGCCAAAAATTCCAGGTCGTTGCGGTCAATCGTGCCGTGGGCTACTTTGACATCGTCGGTCACGAGACACCCGACATGAAGAAGCACGTGCGCTGGGGTGTGTCCAAGGACGACGTCACGCCGCAGGACATCTTCCGCATGACGAACGAGGGCCCCGGCCCGCGCGCCGTGATTGCCAAGTACTGCATTCAGGATTGCAACCTCGTGCACCATCTGATGAACAAGGTGGACGTGGTCACGGGCTACAACGAGATGGCGAAGATATGCAGCGTGCCCATCAGTTTCCTGGTCATTCGCGGCCAGGGCATCAAGCTCACCAGCTACATGGCCAAAAAGTGCCGCGAGAAAAACACGCTCATGCCCGTCATTGACAAGGGGCCGTCGGGCGAGGGCTACGAGGGCGCCATCGTGCTGCCCCCGAAACGCGGCCTCTACCTGGACAACCCCGTGGCCTGCAACGATTACTCGTCGCTGTATCCGTCCTCCATGATCAGCGAGAACCTGTCCCACGACAGCAAGGTGTGGACCAAGGAGTACGATCTGGACGGCAACATGGTGCGCGAGACGGGGGAGAAGGACCCGAAAACCGGGCAGCACATTTACGACAACCTGCCGAATTACACCTACGTGGACGTGGAGTACGACACGTATCGCTGGAAGCCGAACCCGCGCGGCAAGATGGAGAAGCACCTGAGCGGGAAAAAGGTGTGCCGGTTTGCGCAGTTCAAGGACGGCACCAAAGCCATTCTGCCGTCCATTCTGGAGGAGCTGCTGGCCGCGCGCAAGGCCACGCGCAAACTGGCGGAGCAGCAGTCGGACCCCTTCATGGCCAACGTGCTGGACAAGCGGCAGCTGGCTTACAAGGTCACCGCAAACTCGCTTTACGGCCAGTGCGGCGCCAAGACCAGCTCGTTCTACGAAGTGGACGTGGCGGCTTCCACGACCGCCACCGGGCGCAAGCTACTCACGTATGCCAAGCGCATGGTGGAGGAGGTGTACGGGAACACCGAATGCCAAACGAGCAAATACGGTATCGTGCATACGCGAGCGGAGTACGTGTACGGCGACAGTGTGGCGGCACACACTCCAGTGTATGTTCGGTTGGGCGGCGTCATTGACGTTTGTCCCATTGAAGCGCTTGCAGAAAAATACGGAGCCAGTCCCAATGCTAATACCAATACCTGGACACAATGCAAAGAAGAGGGAAAACAAACCAAAGAGGTTTGCGAAATGATGTGCGGGGTGGAAACGTGGTCAGAAAAGGGATGGACCCGTCTGCATCGCGTCATTCGTCACGCGCTTGCCCCTCACAAAAAAATGATGAGAATTGTTACTCACACAGGTATTGTTGATGTCACGGATGACCATTCGTTGATTCTGGCAAATGGTGAAGAAATTTCACCAAAAAATGTGGAGATTGGAACCAAATTGCTGCATTCTGCGTTGCCGCAGCCACAACCCGCATCCGATGAAGTGCCAGTGATAACTGTTGAACAAGCCAGAGTCATGGGGTCATCATTTGCAGTAGACAATGATGAAAAAAAAATCATACCATCAAGCATCATTAACGGTTCAAAAGAAGTTCGCGAGAGTTTTTGGAACGGCATGTTGAGTGAATACAAAATACCCCCCATTGACGACAATGAGGAGGAGGAGGATGAGGAGGAGGAGGGGGTAAGGGGGAACCATTGGTTCCCCCGGATTGACCAAAAAAATCAAATCAGTGCTGCTTGCATATGTTTGTTGGCTCAAAGTCTTGGATGGAAAACATCATTGAACACGCGTTCAGACAAGATGGACATTTATAGAGCGACCATGACAACCGGTGTTCAGAGAAAATGTCCCGATTCCGTCAAGAAAATCACGACATTGTCGCTGCCGTCTGAAGAAAACACGCATGTATACGATTTGACCACCGACAATCATCATTTTGCGGCTGGGATTGGAAACATGATTGTGCACAACACGGATTCTGTATTCTACACGTTCAATCTGACTCACACAGACGGAACCCCCATTCGCGGCAAACCGGCTTTAGAGATCACCATTGAGCTCGCGCGCCAGGTGGGCGCCATGGCCTCCGCCTTCCTGAAAGCACCGCACGGATGGGTGTATGAAAAGACGCTCATGCCGTTCGGCCTGCTGCAGAAGAAGCGCTACTTCGGCATCCTGTACGAGACGGACCCGAACAAGGGCAAGCCGAAGAGCATGGGCATCGTGCTGCGCCGCCGCGACAACGCGCCCATTGTGAAGGACGTGTACGGCGGCCTCATTGACATCCTGACAAAGCAGCAGGACCTGGAGGCGGCGATTAAGTTCGTGCGCGAGTCGCTGCAGTCCCTCGTGGACGAGCGCGTGCCCATGGACAAGCTCATCATCACAAAGTCGCTGCGCTCCACCTACAAGAACCCGCAGCAAATTGCGCACAAGGTGCTGGCAGACCGCATGGGCAAACGCGACCCGGGCAACAAGCCGAGCTCGGGCGACCGCATCCCCTTCGTCTACATCCACAATGCGGACAAGAAGGCGCTGCAGGGCGAGCGCATTGAGACGCCGGACTACATTCGGGCCAACCGTCTGAAACCGAACTACTCGTTTTACATCACGAACCAGATCATGAAGCCCGTGGCGCAGCTGTTCGGGCTGGTGCTGGAACAAATGGCGGCGTTTCGGCGCAAGAAGGCGCGCTTCTTGCAGGAGCTGAGCGATGTGAGGAGCAACTGGGCGGACAGCGACGACAAGCTGCAGAAGAAGCTGGACGACCTGCGCTTCCGCGAAGTGAAGGAGCTCATATTTGACGACTACCTGCGCCAGGCGGACAACCTGGCGAAATCAAATAAGAGCATAACGGAGTTCTTCAAATGCAAAAAACAATGAACATAATGAACATAATGAACAATAATGAACATAATGAACATAATGAACAATGAATGAATCCATTGCATAATATTTTATTTTTTTATTTCAATCAACATCATCAATGTGGGGATTGGGATTAGAATTGGCAGAATTATTAGAATTGGCATTGGCATTAGAATTAGCATTGGCATTGGCATTGGCATTGGTCCTCATTCTATTATTCATCAAATCAAACGAAAATACAACAGAATTGTCATCAACTGAATTCAGTTCAAACCCTGGAATGTTTCGGCTATTTTGCAACAATTCATTGTAAAATGAGTTAATGTTGATTTCAGATTCCAGCGGAATATCAATAATGCGACGTTGTGCTCTAGCGGAACTTGCAGCATTATTCGCAGCATTCGCAGCATTATTCGCAGCATTCGCAGCAACTTGTATCGGTGCTGTAGCGATGGCAGGAACACTGGATTCACTGGACGAAACAACCGGAGTCGTTGTAGGAGTGGGGGTAGACGCAGAAGTAAGCAAGTTGTGTCTGCATGTGGGGCATGTGTTGTTCATGCGCAACCAATGCGTCAGGCTATCTGCATTAAATATATGACCACAATGACGAATGCGCGCAACTTGTTGTGTGGGTTCAAACACGTCGTGTGTGATTGAACACACGTTATTTATTGGATTGAGAATGGTTTCAAATCTAACAACCTCCACTCTTTCATGTAGTTCGGCGTGAGTGAGCCGTCGTTCTTCGGGTTGATACAGCATACCCAACAGTGCATTTACAATGCTGTTTTCTAAGG
>Ga0209651_1000825_pt1 | contig 11001 bp, 5 predicted proteins | sample LauGreFBDMM110SN_2_FD_188216 | JGI IMG/M metagenome (GOLD analysis project Ga0209651, IMG submission 188216) | Freshwater lake microbial communities from Lake Michigan, USA - Fa13.BD.MM110.SN (SPAdes) (version 2) | ecosystem: Environmental > Aquatic > Freshwater > Lake | place: Lake Michigan, USA... | reverse complement strand
AAGATAAAAAAGAGGACTGGCTTATTATATTTAATGGGAAAGACAGAAATCAGATGGTTTTGGGTCGTGGAAAGTACAAGTCTTCTCTTCTCCTAGAGTCATCGACGATGACTACGTTAAAAAGTAAATATGTAAAAACCCAGATTGGCAAAAATAATAAAACTGTTGCGGATGACGACCAGTACCAGCCATTAATTCCGCTTCCATGGCAAAAACGGGTAACGAAAGAAGAGTATATTAAACGCAGGACCGCAGATGACTTGGAAGATGATGAGCAAAGTGCTTTTTCAAAAAGAGGAGGTTACGGGGGAGTAATACACCAGAATGGATCAATGTCGGATAGCACAGGGGCATATAGTGGGTTTGTTGCCCGAGGGGGTGCAATGTACGATAAAAATGGTCGGTACGCTGGTCAGGTTTCTCCTGGTGGGGCAATGAGTGACTCAACAGGTAGTTACAGCGGTTCTGTCAACCGTGGAACAATTATTAATAATCCGTAGAAGAGTTAACGCCCTGTGAATCGCGTCATTATCTTAGTGGTTTTCTTCCTTCATTTTATCGGACTCGCCCATGCTCAAATGGGCATTAAGTTTGATAAATGCCCTGGCAAAGAGGAGTTCCAGAATGTCAAAGAATTCAAGGAGTACGGTGAAACATTTACCTCAGCTGAAATAAGTGAAAAAGGAACAGGGCTTAAAACAATCTTCACCTTTTATGATGACAAGCTTGTTCGAGTAAAAATGATCAGATCAGACAATGTGGAATGGTCGGAAGATCTGGCCCACCGCGCTTGGAAGAACTTTCTCGCCGAAGATAAGATCATATCAAGGGAGGACCATTTTGATGAGCGCAAGATCGAAGACGGCTTCATAGTATTTAATGGAAAGAATAAGAGCCAAATGGTTCTGGGGCGCGGAAAGTACAAGTCTTCTTTTCTCTTGGATTCGCCCACGATGACTGCCCTAAACGATAAATATGTTCTGAGCCAAGTTAGCAAGAGAAAGAAGTCTGCTGATGATGACGACGATCAGTACCAACCATTAATTCGTCTTCCATGGCAAAAGCGAGTTACAAAAGAAGAGTATATGAGTCGGGTAAATGAAAATAGGCGCACTCAGTATATAACCTACCCAGACGGCGGCACTGGCTTCATAAGCCCAACTGGTGCTGTATATGGACCAAACGGCCAAATGAATGGCCAGATTATAAACCAGTAAGCCTGACCGAACTTAAGGTTTTAAAGTAAAGAACAACTAATTGCGGGTTGTGGATTTAAAGAAGTAGTCTGCGTCTCCAAAGTATGTAATCGACGTAAGCAGCGTGCTTACTTGCTCCATATATTCGACTTCTTTAAATCCAGAAGTGGAGAGGTCTAGGATTTTAATAAGACCTGCGCCCTTTACAGATACGAAGTAATAGGCTGAGGATCCAGCGCCATGGTCAAGAAGCAGCAGTTTCTCGTAGTTGCGACTTTTCCAGTAAAAGTCATTTCCTTTTCTTACAATGTGACAAACATTCTCAAATGCAGTATTGCCTGTTAGCTTTGCCTTCTTCACATCGTCTTGCTCAATGCCATACCTTATTGTGGGCGTTCCTTTGAAAACATCTACTTCCTTTGAAAACTCAAAATTATCGTAACGCTTTAGCTGATAATAAAAGCTCTTAGAAACCTTATCGTTTATAGTTACATCCAGTTTGTACAAACCCTCTGGGAAACCGCTGGGAATCCTCCAGTTTCCATTGAATGTACTGGCATAAATCAAGCGCTGCTGTTTCTTTGTTGTGCAAGAAAGTCTATCTGCACTAATGATAGCACCTTCGGGCACATCCCAAGTGCTAGGTGGGGATGGCAATGTTAGAGTCTCAACGACCAGAAACCTGCCTTTCTTCTTTTCCTTTAGTTCTATGTTCCAACGGATATATGAGTTGGGACTTAAAGGTGCTACATCATCTGGGGTACACTTTGCACTAATAACAGTGTATTGGTTTAGAATCCCAGATCCCGTCAGCACATAAAAGACTCCAGCAATCACGGCCAAGGCAAATAAACGATATACAAGGTTTTGTTTTATATTATCGAGGATGCTCATACTGCCCTTAACTTAAGTATTCTCATTAAGCGTTTAAAAACCAGCAGTCTTTCTTCAGTATTAAAGGGTATACCCTAAAGAGACTATTCCTCTCTTTTCGGCGATTGGTTTCCGTGCTCGGGTCGAAAACACAATCGTTTCGATTATTTCTTAAGGTAATCTGTCTTATGGCTGCGTGAGTTCTTCTAGTTCTTTTTCGATGATTTCCAGGCAGTCATCGGCAGCAGATGATTTATGTCCATCCGAGTCGTTGATCTTTGGTTCGTAGGCCATAATCAACAAGCGTTCTAGTTTCTTGCACTGCTTTGCATTCTTGGGAATCAAGATTCTGATTCCGTTGGTCTGTTCCCAGAAAAACTTGTTCTTATGTCCAACCGTGATTCGTTCTTTAAGCGATTCAGTCGTCATGCCGATATAGACGTACTTATCATTTTCCATAAAGCAGTAGCACCCTGGCTCATCATGAAATCCTTTTTCTTCAAGGATCTTTCCAGCTTCCTCAAGTTTCTTGTCCATGTCTGTGCCTTCTAGTTTGAAGTAACAGTCACCCATTTCACTGGGATCTCCCCAGGTAATTTCTTTTATCCACTCGATGAGTACTCCTGATTTCCTCCAATACTCGATGACCAAATTGTTCAGCTGCTCTTTCAGTGCCTTATGCTCCTTCGCCGTGATGGTTAGATTGTCATCAGGCTCGCGGTTTTTAACCATGGCAACTACACGTTCTCTTTGCTTGGCCCAGACAGCATCAAACACTTGTCGCACTTTACCAAGCCGTTCTATGGAGGCTGGCAGATCGATCTTATCTTCGAATCCTTGAATATTGCCCTTAGGTTTACCCTTTTCGGTTCCTGTTTCGGTGCCCTCAATAATGTGTCGCACATTAGATGTTGTCCGTTTGGCAGTTGCCAAGGTCGCGATTTGGTCTGCTAGGGGTTTCCAGACATGGCTTTCATCGCAGATTTGCCAGTTTCCATTTTTTAGGTCCTGCCCTTCGATATATTGGAGAACTTCAAATGCATTCAATGGGCCAATCACATTTTGATCTTTTCCGTTCGAAATATATAGGGTCATTGGTATGATTCTCTTAATAAATGGGTGAACGTAAATACAATATTTCACTCATTTAAAAAAGTACTCAGCTTTTAGAGCTTAAAAGTTGGACATGGCTGTGTAACGTTGCACTGGATGCAGAGGGCATACTTTTCCGCGGTATTAAGTGATTTCCTGAAAGCCCGGGATGAGCAGGTACTGGGGCAGATGGCGCAGAGGACAGAGTTCCCCATTGATCTCACTCAACGGGAGGCCTGGTTGGAGCAGTTACATATTCTGCGGGAAGGGTTTAGAGGGGTGGATGGGCATTTGTTCCTGGAGTTTATCGTGCCAAGGATTGGAAGCCGGGTTGATGCGGTGGTGGTCTCTGGGCCGGTGATCCTCGCGATGGAATTTAAGGTAGGGGAAAGAGAGTTTTCTCGGCATGCGCTGAACCAAGCTTGGGACTACGCGTTGGACCTGAAGAACTTTCACCTCGGGAGTCATCAAGCGCCGATCGTGCCGTTACTAGTGGCGACGGAGGCGGTAGGGGGTGATGGTGGGTTAGGAAAGACTCACCGAGACGGGGTGTATTTTCCCTTACGGGTCGGCAAGGGTGCGTTAGCGGGGTTAATTACAAAGATTCTCGGAGAGGTGAAAGGAGTGCCGGTAGACGCGCTGGCGTGGTCGAAAGCGCCTTATCAACCAACACCGACGATCGTGCAGGCGGCCCAGGCGCTGTATGCGCAACATTCGGTGGAGGCGATCTCGCGTAGTGATGCGGGGGCGAAGAACTTACAAGTGACGTCACGACGGATCGACGAAATCGTCGAGGAGGCAAAGGGGAAAAGTCGGAAGGTGATCTGTTTTGTGACGGGGGTGCCGGGCTCGGGCAAGACGTTGGTAGGTCTGAATCAGGCAACGCAGCGGAGGGAGGGGGCGGGGAAGACGCATGCGGTGTTTCTTTCAGGAAACGGGCCGTTGGTGGCAGTGCTGCGAGAGGCTTTAGTGAGGGACGAGGTAGCGAGAGAGAAGATTTCCGGAAAAAAGGTGAGGAAGGGAGAGGTAGGTCAGAAGGTAAAAGCTTTTATTCAGAATGTGCATCATTTCCGGGATGAGGGAGTGGCGAGTAGGGCAGATAAGACTCCCCCAGCTGATAGGGTAGTAATCTTTGATGAAGCGCAACGAGCCTGGAATAAGGAAATGACGAGTGCCTTTATGAAGGCGAAAAAGGGAGTGAAGAACTTTGAGTTCTCGGAGCCAGAGTTTTTGTTGTCGTATATGGATCGGCACAAGGATTGGGCGGTGGTGATCTGCTTGGTGGGAGGTGGGCAGGAGATTAATCGGGGCGAGGCCGGAATCCGGGCGTGGCTTGAAGCGGTGCGTGACAAGTATCAGGACTGGGAGGTGTATATTTCGCCGAATCTTGAGGAGTTAGAATTTGGGGCAGGTGGGGTTTTGCCATCGTTGGATGGGCGGAAGTCGGTAGTGAAGGATGCGGGGCTGCATTTAGCGGTATCGATGCGTTCGTTTCGAGCGGAAAACTTATCGCGATGGGTACGGGCGGTGCTCGACGTAGAAGAGAAGACGGCGCAGGAGATCTTTCCAGATTTGAAGAAGCTGTATCCGATGGCGCTGACGAGGGATTTGGAAAAAGCGAAGGCTTGGGTGCGGGCAAAGGCTGGTGGGACAGAGAGATATGGGATCGTAGCCTCGTCGAAGGGGTCGAGGCTCAAGCCGGATGCGATTGACGTGCGGTTAATGGTGGATCCGGTTCACTGGTTTTTGAATGACCAGGAAGATACGAGGTCGAGCTACTACCTAGAGGATGCGGCGACGGAATTTGATGTGCAGGGGTTGGAGTTGGACTGGGTGCTGGTGGCTTGGGACGGGGATTTTAGGAAGGAGGGTGATAGGTGGGAGAACTGGTCGTTTTGCGGGTCTAGCTGGGATCGGATACAGAAGCCGGAGCGGCGGATGTACCAGAAGAATGCGTACCGGGTGCTATTAACGCGGGCCCGGCAAGGGATGGTGATCTATGTGCCGAAGGGGAGTGAGATGGATCCGACAAGGGCGCCAGAGTATTATGATGGTACGTATGAGTATCTAAGAAAGCTAGGAGTTGAGGAGATTTAAAAATAAATAACGAAAGATTAGGAAAAAGAGATCTGAGGAAGACTCAATTACTCTTCTAGCGCCTTTTTCTTAAAGACTGTTTCTAGGAGCCCGCGTTGTTCCTAGAAAATCAGCCCAACTTATCCATCCCTTGCAATCGTAATGTCTTTTCGCTGCCACCGGGATAAATCCCTTGGGGAACGCAGGAGTTCTCTTTAATTTCCCTTTGCAATAATTAAACCATTCCTCTGTACCTTCCAGCTTTAATGCTCGGACGAAAGATCTCGCCTTATTAAGCCCCCAATACCCTTTGTGTAGGTTGTAAGATGCTAAAGTGCCATCTCCCGACCAATCGCCCATACCTTTCCAGTCTCTACCATAAACAACCCAGGGCGTCTTGGGTATGGTGTTTTGTAGATTCTTTAAATACATTTTACTTTGCGTAAAATACTTCCACCCGCTGTGTCCTTTAAGATTTAGCCGGCGAACATAGGCTCTTGCCTTTTTGAAGGGCCAATATTCTTTGTGACGGGTTGCTGATCTCCCCGTACCGAGCCAATCGCCGATACCGAGCCAATCCTTTCCATAAACTCGATCTGGATGGGAGGGAATGTCGCTGGGTTTTTGACCCTTACCCTTGAGAGTGCCGCTACAAAAATCTCGCCACTGAATCTGTCCCCTGAGATTCAGACTCCGTGCAAAGGCTCTTGCGGATATAAAGCCCCGTGTTTTAAGAACCTTCTTGGGTTCATAACCAAGCCAATCAGGCCAACTGACCCAGCCTTTCTTTTTGTAAACTTCTCTTGGTGCAGCGGGAATGCCTTCGGGGCGTTTTTTCTTAATATAAGCAAACCACTCTGTCTGGGATTTTAGATCAAGCCGTTGGGCGAAGGCTCTTGCAGAGGTGAAATCTTTAGGCTTATCGACCTTTATACTTCTGTAACCAAGCCAATCAGGCCAACCTTGCCATTCATTTCGGTAAACTGTATTTGGCGCTGCAGGTACGTCTGGTGGTATTAGCCGTTTTCTTTTGGCGACTCTCCATTCATTCTCATTATTCAACTTGAGGCTATGAACAAGTGATCTTGCCTCTCTAAAAGGCAACCTGGAAAGCCTGGCTATTCTATTCCAAACACGAAGGCGCACGGCTTCACTGAAAACACTTATGTTAATCTCTTCAGCAAGGTGTTCCTCTGAGAATTCGCTTAGAGGATGATCCCCCTCCGAACGAGCCCCTTTCGATATAACCCGAAAATATTCGATGATTCGCTCGTCTTCTGACCCAAGTTGCTTAATTGTGGTCAGAACGTCATTGAAAGAGTCAGACTTTAACACCTCATCGAAGGTGGCGTTTCTTTTGCAAATAACGGGAACAATCACATATCCGTATTTCTTTCCTTCGTAAGGACGCAAGGCGCGCCCGACTGCCTGTACTATGTCCACCTTGCTATTTCTCGGGTCGGCAAAAAGAATTGCATCGATCTTAGGAACATCGACCCCCTCCGTCAGGCAACGTGCGTTTGTAATTAAGCTGGTTTTGGCGTTAACAAAATCCCTTATGATCCTTGCTCTTGTTCCTGTTGAGGTATTTCCACTCACATGAAAGGTTTCAAGCGCAACATCATTAGGGAAGCTCTTGTTGCAAGCATCGTTGTAGTTTTGAAAGGCTCTGGCTTTTTGGATGCTCGAATGAAAAGAGACAGCGTGACTAATAGGATACTTAGCAAACGCTTTTCGAAGAGCCACAAGTGCTGCTAGGTTTGTTGCATCTGTTTCATTTTTCCATCCTTCGGGACGAACAAAATCCATATTCTCTACGCGGTCGGCAATCTGTTTGTCTGATATGAAGAGGGTTATGAGCTTGTAATCACTTAGTATTGGGGGATTTTTGTATTCAAGTGCCTCCTTAAAGGAAAGCTTGTGAAATGTCTCCCCGTAAATCTCGGCGTCATCCATGCTCAATACCTCATCACTTTCGCCCCGATACCTTCGCTCTGTAGCGGTCATAAAAAGACGCCGAGTTATCTTAATGTTCTTGTCTAGGATGAGATGTGAGAAGAGCCGATCTTTGGCTCCAGCTGTCTTATGAGCTTCATCCATGATGCCGAGGTCGAAGGTGAACCCTGCCTTCCTAGCGGCTTTGGCTAAAACCTGCCCGCTTTGGTAGGTTGTGAAGACAATGTTGAGGGCGTTGTGTTTACGCTTCAGCCAATCTGCAATTTCTTTTGAGTTGGTTAAGCAAGGAACTGCCAAGTCCTGTTTAAGGACAACGGCATCGTCCTGTTCCACTTTCCCTGCAGATTCATCGCTACATACGCAGATCCATTCGACATCCTGCTCACGCGCCATGGATTCATACATCCACGCTTTAAGGGTTTGTTTGATGAGAGAAAGGCTTGGGACTGCGATGAGGATACTTTTTGATTTCAATTCCTGGGCAATAAAATAGGAAGTCAGGCTTTTACCCGTTCCACATGGCATGATTAACTTTCCTCTAGTGGCGTTACTGGCGCCGAAGCCAGTGATGACATCTCTAATAGCTTTTTCTTGGTGGGGGCGTGGAAACCTCGGCTTAAGGGGTTCTTTGCGTTGTTCTAGCTTAGCTTGAAGTCGGCTGAAGAAATCCTCTCCTAATTCCTGCCAAGCATCCAGTGCTAGAAAGCCTATTCTGTCCTGGTCCTTCAGGACATCAGTAATCCGTTCCGTAGTTGACGCAATGAGGCGGTAGGAAAAGCCAGGGCACAATGATGCTAATCCAGTGAAGGTTGATATCTCTCGCCATGTAATCGACTGATCGGATTCCTCGCGATACTTCGACTGTATGGCCCAGTACTCGCCTTCCTTGGTCTCAGCAACCAAATCGATCCCTTTGTCTTCTGATGGCAGTTTCAGCCTTTTAGCCAGAGCTGTGGGGACTTCTCTAAGAAGCCAGACTGATTTCAGCTTGCTGGCGTATTCTGGTTCAAGCAGGAGGTAGTGCTTGGTCAGCTCTTCGAAAAGGTCGCCCTTTTGTTTTTTAGTTAATGGGCTCCAACGTTGTTGAAGGTCGACCCAGGAACGGCAGCCTTTGAGGGATGAAGTGAGTAAAGAAATAAAATGCATAGATAATTAGAGAAAGACAATTACCAGAAGAATCAGTATCTATTCCAAGGAAAGTTAATTTGACTGAGCAGGCTGATTTGTTCCTCAGTCAATGTCCCATTCCTTTTTTTGCAGCACTGATCCTTAGCCCATCTCTTTACGTCCTGCTCCATGTGTGAAAAGAAATAGTTTTGGTGATTCTCCCACCAATTCTTAAGTCTTTCATAATTCACCTCCCAACTTTTGGGTTGGTCAGTTTCATCTACTTTGTATTCCTTTTTTGATGTAGGTAGCAATTTATTATTATCGGACCTCTTGTTGGTTGCGCCTTTTTTATAGTTCTGCGGTGGATCGTTCTCTTCCTTTTTAAGTTTGTTGTACAACTCTTTTTCAACACCAATGCATTTCAGTAGTCTTTCTTTGTGCGGCTCAAGAGTTCCTCTAATCATTGCTAATGTCATATTGCGGAGCCATGCCCGAAGTGGCCTGTATGCTGGGGTTAGATCCCCACACCTCTTTTTATGCTGAACTAGTTGTTGGAACATTTCATCCCATTCATACCAATTCTCATCCCATTGATGCTCTTTAAAGTCCCAGATAATGCCGATCTTCTCAAGTTTCTGCACTTTGTCTTGGGTCAGCTTATTCCTACGATACAACCTTCTTTGCTCTAATAGCCAGTCTCTTATTTCGTTATCGATGATTCTATATCTTCCAACGAAGTACTCTACGTTACAATGTAGGTTGGATTTATAGTAAAATAAGAGTTCGTTATAATACGCATCCCACTTCGATGTGAGTTGCTTAAGAGTGGTGGAAACAATCGCCGCCTCGATGTCTTTTAGTGCGATATCTGGCGCTAGAATATTTATTCTTCTTTTTACTTTTGCATCAGCTAGGGCTTTCTTGGGTGCTTCAATATTAAGACCATAGATGCTAATAATATCTTCGAGAACATCGTCTTGTTCTTTAAGGCATTGAAGAACATCCCATACCTCAGTGTAATCAGCTCTCAATACTGCTGACTCAATACTTTCCCCCTTCTTTTGTTCAACCAGAAGCGGCACCAATATGTACCCTTTGTCTTTTCCAGATGCGTTACGCATGGCTCTTCCTGCTGCCTGGATAATGTCGATCTGACTCTTTTTTGGAGAAAGAAACGCCACCATGTCAACAGCTGGCACATCAACTCCCTCCGTCAGGCATCGGGCATTACTCATGATTGCAAGGTCCGCATCGTTAAAGGCTTTCATAATCTTCTCACGATGATTTGAGGCCATTTCGCCATTAACATGAAAAGTCGAGCAAGATGGAAGATGGATCTTGATGCCCTGTGGTCCTTTATCTGTAAAAACAGCTGCTGATTTAACTGTATTGTGGAAAGTAAAAATCTTTCTGACCTTATACTTGTAGACGGCATCACGGACTGCGATCTGATGCGCTACCTGCATGGCTGTTACGTTGTCGCCAGCAATAATAACTTCACCATGGGATAGCATCGCATTTGTAATCATCTCGGTTGTAATTACCGAGATAAGGACTTCGTATGGGCAGATGATTTCTTGATCAACTGCCTTACCGAAGCTGAGGGTAAAACAGGCGTTTCCGTAAAGTGCCTTGTCATCCATTGAAAAAAGCTGTTCGGCCTCTCCTTGTTCATCTCTTTTAAGTGGGTTATATCGTCTCGGAGTAGCTGTTAAGAAAAGCCTTTTCTTGATTGCTAGGTTTTCATCTGACAAAGCAAAGCCCGTTCTTCTGTCTTTTTTTCCAGTCGTTTTATGCGCTTCATCGAATACGCCGTAGTCGAACTGCTCATCTGGCTTGAGTGATTCGCCCACAACTGGGGCTGAGTGATATGTTGTAAAAACGACCTTTGTGCCGTCATATGGCGTGTCCAAATACGCCCTTATTCTTTTTGGATCCGTAGTAACTTCAAAATCAAGGTCTGATTGATTGATAACAAGGCTGTCGATTCCCTCTGATACGGATTGGTCTGAACAAACACATAAAAAGCTAAACTGTTTGATGTTTGTTTCCCTTAACCACTCATGGAGTGTCTGGCGTATTAAGGCGAGGGAAGGCATTAGGATAATCGCTTTGGCTGGTATAAGGGCTTCCATTACCCATAGGCCAACAAGAGTTTTCCCTGTTCCACAGGCCATGACTGCTGTAGCTCGATCAGCACTCGAAAACTCCGTAAGGATCTTATCAATCGCTTCTTGTTGATGTGGTTTAGGCGTCTTTCTTGTTTTCTCAAAGACCGCACCTTTTAACCATTCTGCGATCTCTTTAAAGGCGTCTTTATCCAAACGGTCTAGATCGGCTCCTCTTATGCAGAAAAAGTTTCCTCTTTGATTCAGTAAATCAGGAAAATCATCGCAATTTGTGATTAATACCCTGTTCTTAATATTTGGGCTATCAGCAAGGCCAATGAAGGTAGAGAGCTCCCTCCAGGTCAATGATGGGCGATTGGATCTGTACTTAACCTGGTATGCATTGAGATCTCCAAGAGTAGTGTGATAAAGCCCGTCTATACCGTGGTCGCTGGCTGTTATTCCTGTCTTTTGGAGCAATTCCAGCGGCGCTGTTCCTGCTGGCCAAATGAACTTGGCCTCATGTCTCCGCTGTGTCGCAAGGTATGCTTCTGTAAAGACCTCAAAGGCGTCGCCCTTCTCCTTATCTT
>Ga0209651_1000824_pt1 | contig 11003 bp, 10 predicted proteins | sample LauGreFBDMM110SN_2_FD_188216 | JGI IMG/M metagenome (GOLD analysis project Ga0209651, IMG submission 188216) | Freshwater lake microbial communities from Lake Michigan, USA - Fa13.BD.MM110.SN (SPAdes) (version 2) | ecosystem: Environmental > Aquatic > Freshwater > Lake | place: Lake Michigan... | reverse complement strand
AGTCGGGGAAGACGGGCCATCCGATAAGAATAATCGGAATCTGACCCCGATTATTTTGGGGCTTTGGTCACGCGGACCTTGTTGCCGGTGGTGACGATGATGACTGCATCGCCAGGTTGAAAAGCCTGAGAGCCCTTGGCCTGGACAATAGCGCGGCGCTCGCCGCCTTTGAGTTGGACCAAAATTTCGATAGCGTCCTCTTTCGTCACCAAGCGCTCGGCAGCATTGCCCGCAGCAGCACCGGCGACCGCACCGAGAAGCCCCAGCACCTGGCTTTCGCGCTGGACGCCGCTTCCCGCATAGCCTCCGATGGCACCCACCACACCCCCCACCGCACCTCCGACGCCGCTTTGGCTGCCGTCCACCGTAACTTGCCGAACACTGAGCACGACGCCGTCCAGGACCTGCGACATGGTCTGGGTGTTGTCTCTGGAAATCATGTCAGGGTCACTGGTGGCACAGCCTCCCAAAACGACCGCGATACCGGCAGCCGCTGCAGTCAGCCAAATTGTTGGAGAAAAACGATGGTTCATAAAAATGCCTCCTGTAAATCCAAATACAAAACCTAAATTTCAGCACCATGAACCGGTGCAGATCCCGAATTGTGCATGGGCATCGCAAACCGTGTATTCAGCAATGACTCCAGCCCAAACACCTGCAGCAATTCAACCAAACGGGCTGCGGCACTGGCGCTGGCGCGGCCGGTATGGCGTGCCAAGATCAGCTCGTTTTTCATGCTGTGCTCCCACCCTACCAATTCGGTCACCGTGACCGTGTAGCCCATGGCTTCGAGGTACAGGCAACGCAGCACATTGGTGAGCTGGCTGCCCATTTCGCGGGTGTGCAGGGGGTGACGCCACAATTCGGCCAGCGCGTTTCGCTTCAGATTCAAGCCCTTGCCTTGGCGCAAACACGCTGCGACTTCGGCCTGGCAACAGGGAACCAAGACCATGGCACGGGCCTGCTTGGCCAGGCCAAAGGCAATAGCGTCGTCGGTAGCGGTGTCACAGGCGTGCAGCGCGGTGACCAGATCAATCTGTGCGGGTAATACGTCGCTGTGCGCCGATGCGGCGACGCTGGTATTGAGAAAGCGCATGCGGTCAAAGCCCAGGCGCTGCGCCAGCGCCTGCGAAGCCGCGACCAACTCGCTGCGGGATTCGACACCATAAATGTGCCCCTGACCCAGCGCTTTGATGTACAGGTCGTACACGATAAATCCGAGGTAGGACTTCCCCGCTCCATGGTCCACCACTGTCGGGCCATCCGGGGACGCGGGCAGCTCTTGCAATATCTTTTCGATGAATCCAATCAGGTGGTTGACCTGCTTGAGTTTGCGCCGGGAATCCTGGTTCAGCTTGCCCTCGCGGGTCAGGATATGCAGTTCCTGCAGCAAGGCAATAGACTGCCCGGGGCGCAAAAGTTCCTGCAGCGCGGCATCGGCTTTTTCAGCGGCGCGGGTTTTCATGCCAGCGGACCGCATTCCAAAGCTTGCCAACCCAAAGGACCCAGCGTCCGCAGGGTCGCTATGTTGCGGCCATAAATTTCCTGCGCTTGCGGGTAGGCCGCCACGGCCCGCGACACCGAGTCTTCGCGCAGCAGGTGCAGCATGGGAAACGGCGCGCGGTTGGTGTAATTGGCCATGTCCTCGGGAGCCGCATCAGCGAACACATACCCCGGGTGAAAGCTGGCGATCTGCAACACGCCTTCCAATCCGGACTTGCGCAGAACCCGCTGCGCCCGCGCCAGCATCGCGTTGAAGTCCAGAAATTCGGGGCATAAAACCGGAGCAATCAGCAGCGTGGTGTCGCGCTGCTGCGGGTCGCTGGCATCGAGTTCGGTCAACTGGCCGCGCAGAAGCGCCAGAAATTCTGCCTGGTCAGTGCCGTCGTAAACGACGTAGTGCACCTGTTCCTTGGCGTAGACACTCTTGGCAAATGGGCATAAATTCAAGCCCACCACGGCGCGCTCTAACCAGCGCCGGGTCTGAGCCAAGACGCGGGAATGATCCAGCGCTTGCGCACTCATACCAGGACTCGCTTGCCGGTCAGCCGCTCATGCTCGCGCAGGGCGAAACGGTCGGTCATACCGGCCACATAGTCGGCGACACGGCGCTGCAAGCCGGCGTCGGCCTTGCTGTCCAAGGCCGCGCCTGGCGCAGCCATTTGATCCGGGGACTCGATGTACAGCGCAAAAAGCCCACTGACGACGGCACGGGCCGCATCCATTTTTTCCACCACAGTAGGGTGGCGGTACAAAGCACGCAGCAAAAAAGCTTTCAGCACCCGGGCCTCCTCCACCATGGCAGCGGAAAAAACCACCAAGGGCGCTGCGGCACGGACACCCGCAAGATCACGGACCCGGCGCGCCGCGATGGCCGCGCGTGTCGAATCGATCACGTCATACACCTGCGCGCTGAGCATGCGCCGTATGGCTTCGTAAACCCAGCGCTTGCGGTTGGCTGATTCGCCCAACTGCGGCTGCTCACGCAGGGCTTCGTCACAGAAGCGGGCAAATAAAGGCACCTCGCGCACCTGCTCCAAGGTGATCAGACCCGAGCGCACGCCGTCGTCAATATCGTGGGCGTTGTAGGCGATTTCGTCGGCCAGATTGCACAACTGCGCCTCCAAGCTGGGCTGCTGGCGCCGCAAAAATCGCGCGCCCACACCGCCTCGCAAGTCGGCGTATCGCGGCTCTTGCGCTTCAAGGGCCCGGGCATTGGCCGCCGAGCAGTGCTTCAAAATGCCTTCGCGGGTTTCAAAGCACAAGTTCAAGCCGTCGTACTCCGGGTAACGCTGCTCCAGCTGGTCGACCACCCGCAGGCTTTGCAAATTGTGCTCAAAGCCACCCCAGTCGCGCATGCAGTCGTGCAGCGCATCCTGCCCGGCGTGGCCGAAAGGGGTGTGGCCCAAATCATGGGCTAGCGCAATCGCCTCGACCAGGTCTTCGTTCAATCCCAGCGTACGCGCCATGGACCGGCCCAATTGGGCGACCTCCAGCGAATGCGTCATCCGGGTACGGAACAGGTCGCCCTCATGGTTCAAAAACACCTGGGTTTTGTAGACCAAACGGCGAAAGGCACTGGAATGGACGATGCGGTCGCGGTCGCGTTGGAACTCGGTGCGGGTGGGCGCGGCGCTTTGCGCATGACGGCGGCCACGGCTGTGGGCCGGATCACAGGCGTAGGGCGCGAGCATCAGGCGGCGCAGCAGAAGTCGATCACTTCGCGCACCACAGCCTCGGGCGCTTCGCGCATCACGGCGCGGCCCGGCCCGTCGATCAGAACAAAAGTGATGGCGCCGGCCTGGGCTTTTTTATCCAAGCGCATCAGGGCCAGATAGCGACCGGCGTTATCGATAGGGTCCAACACAGGTCCTTTCACCGGCAGACCTGCAGCCGCTACCAGCATCACCAGTCGCTCGGCAAAAGCCGCGTCCACCATGCCCAAAGCGGCGGATAAACGCGCTGCCATCACCATGCCGCAGCCCACAGCCTCGCCGTGCAGCCACGCGCCGTAACCCATGCCGGCTTCAATGGCGTGACCAAAGGTGTGGCCAAAGTTCAGAATGGCGCGTAGCCCGGCCTCGCGCTCGTCCTGCGCCACCACCCAGGCCTTGATTTCACAGCTACGCCGCACCGCATGCGCCAGCGCCTTCGGCGCGCGGGCCAGCAAATCCGGCAAGTTCGCTTCAATCCAATCCAAAAATACGGTGTCCGCAATCGGCCCGTACTTGATGATTTCGGCCAGGCCCGCGCTGAGTTCGCGCGAGGGCAGGGTTTGCAGGGTGTCGAGATCGCAGATAACCCGGTGCGGCTGGTAGAAGGCCCCGACCATGTTTTTACCCAGCGGGTGGTTGATACCGGTCTTGCCGCCGACCGAGGAATCGACCTGCGCCAGCAAGGTGGTGGGAATCTGAACAAAAGGCACGCCACGCATGAAGCTGGCTGCGGCAAAGCCCGTCATATCACCCACGACGCCGCCGCCCAGCGCAAACAACACCGTTTTGCGGTCGCAACCATGGGTCAGCAAGGCGTCAAAAATGAGCTGTAGCGTCTCCCAGGTCTTGAAGGCCTCGCCATCGGGCAGCGCCAGCACATGGACCTGCTGGTATTGGGCGGTCAGCGCCGCGCGGACCTGCTGGGCATACACGGGCGCAACCGTCGTGTTGCTGACGATGAGCGCCTGACTGGCGCGTGGAAGATCCGCATAGCTGCCCGCCCCGCCGATCAAACCCGTGCCTATGGCAATGGCGTAGCTGCGTTCGCCAAGGTCAATGACAACGTTGGATGCAGCTGGGGAAGCGAGGGTGGGCATGGAGGTTAAGTTTAGGCGCAAGCGAACGGGTACGGGGCGATGCCCTGCGCTACGTGACCTTTGCAGAACCCGCTACGTCCGGCGCGTCGATCAGACCGTCGAGCGCCAACTGCGCCAACACGGTTTGCACCAGATTGCCCACCGAGGGCCGTCCGGTCTCCACCGTGCAATGTGCAATCTCCTGGTACAGCGGGTCACGGATCGCGAACAGCTCACGCAGCCGCTGCAAAGGATCGGCAACCTGCAACAGCGGGCGCTTGGCGTCATGGCGGACCCGGCGCAACAGTTCCTCGGGTTGTGACTTCAGGTACACCACGTAACCGCGTTCCCGCAGGCAGCGCCGGTTCTCGGGCCGCAAAACAGCGCCGCCGCCGGTGGCCAAAATGCGGGGGCCATCCAAAGTCAGGCCATCAATCACCTGCGCCTCCACCTCGCGAAAAGCGGCTTCGCCCTCGCGCTCAAAGAACGCGCGGATGGTGTAACCCAGACGCATCTCAATCGCCTGGTCGGAGTCAATGAACGGCATTCGCAAGCGCCGCCCAAGTTGACGGCCTACCGTCGACTTGCCAGAACCGGGCAGCCCGACCAGAAAAATCATGAGGCGGCTAGGGGCGGCTGGAGAGCTTGAGGATGGAGGCATGGGGCTTATGCTGCTGTGCTGGCTGCGCGTTGACCCTATTTTCGTACATCGTGGATCGCATCGAAGCCATTGGCCTGGGGCGCCTCTGGCCCCTAGCGCTCAGGGACTGGTGAAATTCTTGTCCATGACGATTTTTGGCGTGATGAAAACCAGCAACTCATTCTTTTTGATTCTCTTAGCATTGTTCTTAAACAAGTTCCCAACAATGGGAAGGTCGCCAAAAAACGGCACCTTGTTCTCTGAGTTGGTTTCATCCAATTCGTAAACACCGCCAATTACCACCGTACCTCCGTTTTCCACCAAGGCCTGTGTCTTCACGCGATTGGTGTTAATCGCATAGCCTGCGGTAGTCAGCTGGCCCAGGGAGTCTTTGCTCACATCCAAGGTCAGGACCAGGGTTCCGTCCGGGGTGATTTGCGGTGTCACTTCGAGCTTGAGGTCCGCTCGCTGAAACGTGGTGGAGGCGGTTCCATTTTCCGAAGTGGTGGTGTAGGGGATCTGGACACCCTGGGAAACCACGGCCGCCTGCTGGTCCATGGTCAGAACCCGTGGGCTGGACACGACTTTACCCGCTGAGTTACTTTCAATGGCCTGCAATTCGAGACCAATCAACTGGCTGGACGCCGAGCTAAAAAGGGTGAATGCAATAGAGGGTACCGCTGCAGCAGACGATGCGGCAGGCAGATTCAAAAACGTATCTGTAGCCGAAATGGTCCCGCCCGTCAGGCCAGATGCCGCAATCGAATTGTTCAAATTGGTTCCGAAAGTGGAGCGCGTGTTACCACTGATAACCGAGCCGCCGCCTGCATCAACGCCCCCGAGCTTCACGCCCAAAGACTTACCAAAGTCTTCGCTGGCCACCACCAGACGCGCCTCAATCAAAACCTGCCGCAGGGGAATATCAATTTTGGAAATGAACTGCTGCACCCGGTCCATGCTCGCTGCGGTGTCGGTCACAAAAACCTGGTTAGTGCGCGGCTCCGCAAACACCGAACCCCTGGCGCTCAGGATACGGTCGCTCGCAGGAACGGGGGCCGCAGCAGACGGTGCTGCGCCGGTGGTGCTCGCCGAAGCGCTGCGAGTTGTGGATACCGCTGCCGGAGCAGCCGCTGCCGTGGACCCCGCAGTCTCTTTGAGCTTGCCTGCCACATCAGCGGCTTTGGCATAGTTGATTTGAAAAGACCTGTTGAGCAATGGTTCCATACTCTGCGCCGCGACCTGGGATTCATACTCCAGTTTTTCCCGGGTCGCAATTTCCTCTTTGGGGGCGACCGAGATGACATTGCCCTTTTTCCGCATCGCCAAACCCTTGGACTGCAAGATGATGTCCAGGGCCTGATCCCACGGCACATCCTCCAGCCGCAGGGTCACCGTACCGGTCACGGTGTCAGAGGTGACGACGTTGAACTTGGTGAAATCCGCAATGACTTGGAGCACCGAGCGCACGTCTATGCTCTGAAAATTCAGGGAAAGTTTTTGACCTGTATAGCCGCCGGATTCAGCCGCTTTTGCACTTTCCACCGCCTTGGCATCGATCGGCTTGATTTCCACCGTCAGCAGGTTCCCGAGTTGGAAGGAGTTGAAATCCCATTTTCCGTTCGGCTCGATGGCGACCCGCACACGATCCCCGGTTTGGGTGCTCGTGATGGTTTGCACGGGGGTGGCGAAATCTCCAACATCCATCCGCCTGCGCAAAGCAGAAGGCAATCGCACCTGGTTCATTTCAATCGTCAAACCTGTGCCCTGCCGCCGAATATCCGCCACGGTCTGATCCGAAGGCAACTTGAACAGCACCAGCCCCGCACCCTGTGGGCCACGCTTGAAATCGATGTCTTGCAGCGCCGGCCACGCGGGTGGCGCATTCGGAACCGGCGCTTGCGACCCCACAGCCGCAGAAGCAGCGGGCGCAGCCATGGCCGCAGCCCGTGCAACCGAAGCAATGGCCGTCGGCGCTGGCGTTTCAGCCTGTATGCGGATCAGCACGCTCTTACCGTCCACCGAGCTGGCATACCCGGCACTTTGCTTGAGGTTCAGCACAATGCGGGCCCTTTCGCCCGCAACAAAAATCTGTGCCGACTCCAGCTTTTCAGTGCTGAAGGCCCACCTACTCTGTGGTGATTTATTCTCGACACCGGGAAAATCCAATGTGATGCGCGGTGGGGACTGCAAAACAAAACCGCGTGGAGCCTGTTGTACCTCTTGCGCAAAATCCAGCCGCAAGAACTCCACGCCATCCTGTACGTAGCCATGCATTCCAAGCAAGCCGTTCTGAGCACTGGCCAGCCCACTGCACATGATAAGAAGTAAGGCCCATATCAGCGTTTGCCACGTGCTTGTGGTGTCCATCGATTTCTTCATTTTCCGCCCCCGGATAAAGCCAATACCGTGGTCTTGGGCGCCCAGTGCCCCGACCCATCCTGCAAGAGTTCACGCAGCCGGATTTCTTGGGCGCTGATCTGCAGCACCTTGCCCCGGTTCGGTCCCAGGTAGTCCCCGAGCCTGACCTGGTGCAATTCCCGATTCGCCCAGACCAGGGCGACCGGTGCTCCATCCTGCGACAGGGTCCCTTTGAATTCCACGGCTTCCAGAGAAACCTTCTCTAAATCGCGCCGCTCGCCGGCAAGCTCCAGGTCATAGGTGGTATCTCTCTTGACCGGACTGGACACGCTGCTTGACAGGTCCTGGTCAACCGGGAGCCGGCTGCTGGAAAAAGGATCGATCTGTCCGGCCAACTCATAGGGTTCTGCTTCAAAGACACGGGGAGCGGTGATCGGCAACGAAGCAGTACCTTGCAATTTGCGTTCATTGGCCAGCCAGGCGTTCAACTCATCGGTGGTGGAGAAGCCGCAGGAAGCCAAGGCCATGGACAGAAATACGAGGTTCGCCAATAAGCGCGAACGGGTGATGCGATTGCGCTTCATGCGCCGTCACCTTTGGCGGCGTTTTCCCCTGCAGTGCCCGCGTTATCCAACTGGCGGTAGCCCCGCAAGGTACCTTCGACACTGAGGGTGCCATCGGGCTTGCTGGCGATAGCAAGGTCCTGCAGATGCACCACGCGCTGGATTTGGGCAATGTCCGCGGCAAACGCAGCCACGTTGTGGAAAGAACCCAGCAGCCGGAAACCAATGGGCATTTCCACGTAATACCTGTTTCGAACCACGGGCGCCGGGCGAAGAAAATCAAACTGCAAATTGCGCAACAAGCCCAAACGGTTGATCTCCGTCAGGAATTCGTTCATCCCGGTTTGATCCGGCAATTGCAGCTCAAGTTCCTCGACATACCCACGGACCTGGTCACGTTGTTCTTTGAATGCGCTCAGGCGGGCTGTCTTCGCCAGTTTTTTGCTTACGGACTCCCGCAATTGCGCCTCTTTCGCATGGAGGCCGCTGAGTTCGTTGTAAGAATCGCCCAGAAAGGCGTACCACGACAGGCCAAAAACCAGCAGCGCCACGACCACCAAGAAGGTCGATCGCGGAACCGGAGGCCAGTGCGCGGGATCGCGGATATCGAGGTCCGAGAACTGTTCGCGGACATCATCTCCCAAGGCGCCAATACGCTCGGACAGTGTGAGTTCGTTGCGCTGATTCATTTGGTGTTCCCCGCAGTCACTGGTACCGCGGTGACCAAATCCACGTGGGTACTGAATGTCAAGGCCTTTTGCGTTCCGACCGCCTTTGCACCCGCCTCGGAGGACACCGTCTCCACCAGCTCAGGATTCACAAAGCGCTCCGGCATCGCATCCAAATTTCTGAGAAACGCTGCGACCTCCGCGTTAGACCGAGCGATTCCGTTGACCGTTAAACGGTTCCCGACCTGGGTCACGGTAGTCAGCACCACTGTTTCGGGGGTGCTTTGCACCAGTGCGGACATCATCCGCACGGGGAGATTGCGCATGGCCTGCAAAGACTCCACCGCGTTTTGACGCTGTTGCAGAACAGTGATATCCGCCTCCAAGGAGGCAATTTCCTTGATTTGCGCATCCAGATTGGTGTTTTCGCGCTCCAGCAGCGCAATATTGGTGTGCTGCACGTCGATGGAGCGGCCCATAAGATAAGACACCGCAGCCGAGGCACCCCCACCGATCAATACAAAGATCACTACCAGCCGAAGAAACACGCCTTGGCTATCCGATAATTGCGCCGCATTGTTCGGCGCTGTGACCGTTTGATTCATTTTTTAACTCCCCGCTAAATCCCTCAATCTGCGCCATATTACAACAATATATGCAATCTTTTTTTCTTGTATATCGAACTGCGCATATAGGCGCACCAACGTAGCTACCCCAATCGCCCGATCGATTAGCCTGTGCCTATGCCACCCCCAGCCCAACAGCCATCCCCAGCAGCGGTCAATCCCGCGCGGATGCACCCGATTTTGGGATTGCTGCTGAAGGCCCTAGCCTGGTTGATGGGTGCCTCGATCGCGGCTGCTTTGGGTGTGGTGTGCCTGGTGGCTTTGGTCATGTCGATTGCCTACCCCAACCTGCCCGAGGTGTCGGATCTAGCCTCATACCGGCCCAAACTGCCGCTGCGCGTTTTCTCGATCGAGGGCGATTTACTGGGTGAATTTGGCGAAGAGCACAGGACCTTTACCCCGATTGCAGAAATTCCCCAGGTGATGAAAGACGCGATTTTGGCCATCGAAGACGCGCGCTTTTTTCAACACAATGGGGTCGATTACCTGGGCGTTGTGCGCGCCGGGCTGGCCAATGTGGGTAAATCCAAAAGCCAAGGCGCCTCCACGATCACCATGCAAGTCGCGCGAAATGCCTACTTGTCCTCAGAAAAGACGTTTACCCGGAAGATCTACGAAATCCTGCTGACCTTCAAGTTGGAAAACAACCTCAGCAAAGATCAGATTCTGGAAATCTATATGAACCAGATTTATCTGGGGAACCGCGCCTACGGTTTTGCGGCGGCGGCCGACACCTATTTCGGCAAACCGCTGAAAGACATTTCTGTTGCAGAGGCGGCCATGCTGGCCGGACTACCTAAAGCACCTTCTGCCTATAACCCGGTTGTAAACCCCAAGCGGGCGCGGATTCGGCAGCAGTACATCATTGAGCGCATGCTGGAAAACGGCTTCATTAGCGCAGCAGAGGCCGAGGCCGCCAAGGCAGAGGTTTTGCATATCAAAACCTTGGCATCCCGACAAAAGGTGCACGCAGAATATGTCACCGAGATGGTTCGCCAATTGATGTTCGCGCAGTATGGGGAAGAAACCTACACACGGGGCCTGGATGTGCGCACGACCTTGCGCAGCGCAGACCAGGAAGCCGCATACCGCGCACTGCGCCGGGGCATCATGGATTTTGAGCGCCGCCAGACTTACCGCGGCCCGGAGAAATTCATCACCCTACCCGATGACCCGCAGGAACGTGAAGACGCCATTTTTGAAGCGCTGGAAGAGCACCCCGACAACGGCGACATCTTGTCAGCGGTCGTACTCGAAGCCGGGCCCAAGAGGATGGTGGCGCAGCGCGAGGGGGGGGAAATACTGGAGATCGTGGGTGAGGGGCTCAAGCCGGTGCTCTCCGGACTGTCGGACAAGGCAGCGCCGAACATCAAAATCCGCGCCGGGGCCGTGATCCGGGTGGCTAAAACAGAGAAAGGTAACTGGGAGGCCACGCAACTCCCCGAGGTAGAAGGAGCCTTTCTGGCGCTGGACCCCCGCGATGGCGCGATCAAGGCCCTGGTGGGCGGTTTCGACTTCGCCAAAAACAAGTTCAACCATGTCACCCAAGCTTGGCGGCAACCGGGCTCCAGTTTCAAGCCTTTCATTTATTCCGCTTCGCTGGAAAAGGGCTTCACGCCCGCCACAGTTATCAATGACGCCCCCCTGTTCTTTGACGCCGGCACAACCGGCAGTCAGGCCTGGGAGCCGAAAAATTATGACGGCACTTTTGAGGGTCCGATGACGCTGCGCCGGGGCTTGGCCAAGTCAAAAAATATGATTTCTATCCAGATCCTGAACTCCATCGGCGCGGGCTACGCCCAGGACTGGATCGCCCGCTTCGGCTTTGAGCCGGACAAACACCCGGCCTTCCTCACC
>Ga0209651_1000821_pt1 | contig 11025 bp, 18 predicted proteins | sample LauGreFBDMM110SN_2_FD_188216 | JGI IMG/M metagenome (GOLD analysis project Ga0209651, IMG submission 188216) | Freshwater lake microbial communities from Lake Michigan, USA - Fa13.BD.MM110.SN (SPAdes) (version 2) | ecosystem: Environmental > Aquatic > Freshwater > Lake | place: Lake Michigan... | reverse complement strand
TTATTTAACTGTATAAATGCATATTGTCTGTAATGGTTTGTTTTGTAATTAGCAGCTGAGGAGAAATCTTTTGAAAAGAGTAAAGTGAATACCATTACACAAAGGACTGACCAAACTCTGCGCCTTCCGAGTCTAACCGTTGGCGACTCAGCTTTTCGATTTAGAATCGAACGCTTTTCTAGGGTAGCATGCCTGTCAAGGTTTCCGTTCATTTTGTGGTGTGTCGGTAAAAAGGTTCAAGAAGAAATAAATCCTCCTCGAGCCAAGTATCACTAAAACCTGTTCCCTCATTCATATTGACACCCAACCCCCATAAGTAGCCTCTGGATTATCTATTAGCCATTGCTCTCTCAGCTTGTTTTGATGCGCCCAATCGATATCACTCATTTACTCCTAATCAATGCACAAGTATGGCAAGGCAATTCCCTAAATTGCCAATCACCACACTTGATGCATCGACTTACTTCACTATCAGGCACAGTTTCTGCATCTACGATGTTTTTTACTCCCACAGCACCGCATGAAGTGCATTGGTAGGCTTTGAAACCTTCGGGCGTGTCTAATTGATCCAGCCACAAGAATTCAACCTTGCGACTACATCCATTGCACTTAAATAATGTCATCTAACTCTCCATAACCTGCTATTGCTTAAAGCTGCTACATTTATATCACCAAAAGCAAACAGAACTGGATTGAAAGTAATAGGTTTTTTTTGACCACTTGGCAAAACAAACTTCAAGTCATGAGCAACCGGCATAATCGCATCTGCGGCATCCCATAATTCAAACCACCATTTCCCACGAGTCATGGGCAACAATGCAATCCCTTGTCTATGGTCAATAAATTTTTTGACCCAAGGTGTTGGGTGTGAATAAGGTGGATTGCACCATACATTGCCAAACCAAGGTTGTTGCAAACCATCCTCAATAATTGTGTAATAATTTTTTGCTGGCACAAAAGTTTTTAAGCCGACAGGTGCGCTGACATCTAAATCAAATTGCAAATTTAGCGTGTCAAACACCCATTTTGGCGTAAAATGTTCGTTGCCTGCGGATACATCACTACCTTTTGCCATTATGTTATACTCGCTACTGCACGCAATGACATTGTGAGCAAACCATATGCATTCCAGAACGCATTAACCTGTCATCATTACATGCTATGCAAAACTCTGATGATGGCTCTAGCTTTACTCCTGCATCTGTAAATGTTGCAGTAAAGCCTGAGCCGTCAATAATTTGTAAATCACCCATTATTCACCTCCTTCAAAATACCAGTTTCCATTTGCTGTTAACTTGCCCCACCTAGCATCACATTGATCCGGCTTTGGTGCGCTGCAAACATAGCCGTAATAAGGCTTGCCTGTCTTAGCTGTGCCTTCCTTTAAGATCATCATGCCATGTGTGCATTCTTGTTGTTGAGGTTGGGTCGGTATGGTTGCGATTGCATCTCCGACCGACCACGCTTGCGGTTCTCCCTCTGACTTAGCATCATCTCTAAATGATTTCCTAAGTGCCAGTTCAATAAGCTGAGCGTTGCCACTTTTGCCATAATTGTTTTTAAGCGGTTCATTCTCCACCTTTCTCATATCATCTTTTGTTGCAGTCTTGTCAGAGCCCTTAAGTATAATTATTGCCCTCCCAAGAGCCGATGTGGCGGTGTCCTCAACATAAAACTTTTTCATGTTTGGGATATAAGTTTCCCTTGATCCAAATGCAATGTTGCTTACAGCCGGTGTTGCATCTTTTGCATCACGCCACAATGTTGCTTGCACCAAGATATAACCATTTACCGGATCATGGCTTACAACTGATATGTCAGATCTGCCCATCGGATAGTTGCCAATAAACCATTTGTTAAGGGTTGCCACATCCTCGTAATCGTTCATGTTAAATGCCATCATCTACTCCAAAGTCATTTTCGTATTGGTCAAAGAGTTCGGAATAGATTGCTGCATAACCAATGATGTCTTTAACACTATCTTTGTGATTAGCGGTTTCAGACAGCCTGCTGACTTTGACAAGCAGTTGGCACATTGCGACCTGCATGGGCGATATGTAATCTCCAAGATATGCAGTCCAGAGTTCTGCGATCCGCTCGTGATTTGTTCGACTGCTTCCGTAAATCGATCCACGATCGGTAAGGATGTTTGCGCACTCATCTAGCAGCTTAACCCTGTTTGTCATAATCAAACACTTCATCTGACTGTTGCTTGATGTTTATCATTCTGCGATGCATATCCCAACCCGTTGCCCTACCACGCCAATAGCCCCGATTGTAGGTTTCGGTTTGCCATAAATTGAATGCGTAGGCTAATAAGCCGGTTGATATCATAAACCACAAAATTGTCAATCCGTTGATTTCCATGTCGCTCCCTTACATATCCACATAGGTTGTGGATACATAAAGTATGACCTAAATCAAGGACATTGCATGGATTTGTAGCAGTTATTTGATAACGAAATGATAACGATTATGCGTATGTGCGCTTATTATATGTAAATGATCCATCTTGATTGACTGGTATTAACTCAACTTGATGACCTTTTTTCCCAAACTGTATGACCACAAATCCCATGTTCCAGTCAGCTGAGTTGTATTTAAGATATCCCGCTTGCCTCATGTCCATAAGATGTCCAGCCTCAATGCCCCAAATCGTTGAATAACGCCCATTTAAGCCGGTTGTGTGCCGGACAGCACCCTGCCTATGGGAATGCCCACAAACAACGCTCCCTGCCCACTTTTTAGCCAAATTCAAGGCAGTTATGCCGGCATGCTTAGACATGTTGCCTTCATCCCCATGTGCCAAATAAAAGCCTTTCTCAAACTCATAAGCCTTGCGATGGTATTTGATGCCAAGACTTGCAAAATCCATAAACTTGTCATAAGCCAACTCTGGCAACCCAATCAAGGATGGGGCACCTTTAAGCAATGTGGTGTAAAGCCGATCTGTATGGTTTGATCTAATCACATCGGTTGTGCCTAAGTCGTAAAGTATCTCTTGACCAAGTGATCGTTCCTCATCAAGTGTTTCTGCAAACTCTAATTTAGTTCCTTTTGCCCAACGACTTTGACTGCCAAGATCCATTTCATCACCAACATTTAATACAAAATCAAACTTTTCACGCTTTGTCATAGCAATCAAATTCTTTGTCGCTACTACATGATGCAGAGGAATTTGCAAATCTGGCACGACTAAGTATCTACGATTGGGTTTAGTCGTCATCCTCATCCGGATCGATGCGTGGAATTATCGCATCAGGTTTATCGTTCGAGATCCAGTCGGGCAAGGCGTTTGGCTCTTGCATAATCCAAAACGCCATTTCTTTAGTAAAACCTGCACGCTTTGCAGCTGTAAATGCTTCATGTAATGCAATAAAATGAGTGTCTAGTTTAGTCATTTCACGAGTTTGGCGAACGACTCGACGATTGATCTTTTTGCGTTTGATAGGTTTTCGTGTGTTCGCCATAGGAAAATTATTGCTTACTAATTAAGACAAACAGATCATCAACACGCTTTTCTAATCGAGTAATTTGATCTTTTATGCTTGTTCCAGAATTCGGGCGCAACTCATTAAGCCAGCCTTTAACTAAGAAACGAAACCCGATCAGCACGCCTGTTAGCACAGCGCAAATGCCAGCCCCAAAGCCAGCCCATTCTGTTAGTGTCATTTGGCATTAACGCCATAATCTGCTTCGCTCCCTGAATTTGGATCAATTGCTTTTGCCAATGGTGCAATCAATGCGCCAAGTAATACAGCAAACTCTGGTCTAATATCAGCAACAATTGCAAGTGCAACAGTTATGCCGGATGCAGCCACAGCTCTTAAATAAGACTTGATTGCTGCCTTGTGTTTATTTGATAGTTTCATACATCTCCTATGGTCGGGCAACTGCCATGATTAGTGAGTAGTTGCGTTTGCGTAAATAAACACCATCGCCATTTGATTGGCTTCCTGCTTTACCGGATGAGGTATTGCCCTCAATTACTTGCAAGTATTTCAATGCTGTGTTGTTCCACTTGACAATGCCAACATGATCCGGCTCAGCATCTTTGTCAAATTGGAAAAAAACAATATCACCGGCTTTTGCCTGTCCTACTGGTATCAGCTTGCCAAGCATGGCAAACCATTTAAGTGCATGATCGCAACTAGCAAATCCTTTACCGGATTGAGCTGCTATTGAGCCGCCAAATCCTGCTTTGTTGTAGCACCAAGATACAAACATGGCACACCAAGGCTGATTGTTCAAGCCATACCACTTGCCATATTTTGTGTCATTGATCGGCTGCTCCTGATAGCCAATCTCAGCTTTAGCAATCTCTAATAATTTTGGCATAGTTCCTCAAGATTATGCTAAGAGTAATTTAGCCTCATCGGCAGTTATGCCTAAACGCTCAAGGAGTTCAGCCTTAGCCTGTGCTTTTGCTTCGCCTTCGACTTTTTGTTTTGCAAATTTTTCCTGATCTTTTTTATACTCAGCAAATTCTGCTTGAGTCATTTCTCTATCAATAATCTCATTGGCTTCAGCATCATGTATTCTAATAATTGGATTAGTCATTATTTAATTCCCCAAATCTTTATTGTGCCAGCAGATGAATTACCACCATCATTTTTTACTGTAATTGAAGTAATTGCAGCGGCTTTTGTGTTTGCGCCACCAGCATTATATTCAAAATATGCAGCAGTCCTTTGATATGTTCCAGATATAATAAATGGTTTAATTGTAGTTGCAGTATAATCTACAAACAAAATTTGGTGAGCATTGTTTGCGCTTGTTCTATCGTGAGTTTGTCCTGTATTACCTAGGTGCAACACATTGTTTCTAGTAGCAAAAGGAGAATCAGCACTACTGCTGCCTGAAATTCCTGCATAATTGTGTCCATCAAGAGCACCATTTGTATAAACATACCAATATCCATCAGCTGTATCATTTGTAGCACCGAAAATTCTAATCAACAAATTTTGATAATCTTGACTTATGCTTGAAACAGTTGTGCTTGCACCAGATAAGGTAGTTGTTGATAACAAAGTCATACCTCCACCAGCAGCAGGAGTTGCCCAAGTTGGCACGCCACCGGCAACAGTTAAAACCTGTCCAGTTGATCCAATACCAAGCCTTGTTTTTACATTAGCGGTTGATGATCGATAAGCAATATCTGCTAAAGTTGTTTCAGGATTTAAGTTTTTTGTTGTGGTGTCAACAGATGATCCAAGTGTGCGGATTGCCGATGCGCCATCCTTGACCAGAGCTGTGTCGTCTGGAGTTGTCCAGCCGTAATTGGTAGTGGTTGCCATATTGTCCTATTCTCAGGATACGATTGTAGCGTATTCCCATGTCAGAGTTTGATCTATCGTTTGGAATGTTTCATTTATTGGAACAGTATTCCAACGCATTGCCACCTGACTAAATGCCACAGGCGACAAATTGAGCGTTATGAATAATTCATTAAATCTTGTGCTCCAAGACCAGCCTTCGACATATCCTTCAAACTCACCGCCTGAGATTTGATCCGGTAGATTTTTTAAGTTAAGCGGTTGCCCCATAAATACGCCAAGCAAACTATCCCGATCTGCATTGTCAATCTCTGGATTTGTAATTGGAAAGGTTATGGATTGGAATGCTGGCAATGGGAAGGCTCGCTGTGCAATGTAGCGATCTGCAACCTCTTGCGCATCCACAGCTGAATGAATGACTGAGTTGATGCTTTCGGCTTTGTAGCCATAAAGTGCAATTGATGATGCGCTTGTTGCAGTTTCTTGTGATCCAAAATTGTTTCCATAATTGATGTAGATGTCGTTTCTCAAATCTGCTGATCGCACAATTGTTGAAAGACCTTGACCTAATGCATGGTTTGCATCAAGATCAACATAGCCGTTGGCAAGTAAGTAAGTCTGTCTATGGTCTGCATCTGCATAACCAATGTTGCCCTCATTGTCCTCATACAAATATCCAAATGCAGAGTTGGCTATCTGACTTGCAATGTTGTAAATGGTGTCGGGCTCAGCTGCTCGGTTCTCCATTGTGTAAAGACCCGGAGTGTCAATCTCACCAAGTCCTTGATTTTCTGCATACTGCCATTGAACAGTTGCATCATATCCTGACCAAGTTGTTGCAGATGGCACATCATTCCAAGATCCAAGCAACACGCTTTCCAACAGCGTTTCAATTTGGTTGCCATCCTCATCTTGTGAAATTGTGTCGTTGTAAATTTCTTTTGCTAGTTTGACCAGCGCACCCATTGCAAGGATTGTGTAAGAGATGACTGTGGCAATCTGTCCAGTTTGTGCAACCTCAACTGTAATATCAGTTATGTCGCCACCAAATAAATTCACATAAGCTGCTGAACTATCTTTGACTTGCAAACTCAAACTGTCATTGATGTCAAATGGTAATGTCTGTCCAGATAATGCCACAAGGCTAATTTGCAAATAAGATGGGTTAGGTTGTGTATAGATATCATCTCGACCACTTTCGTGAGTGATGTCGCTGATTGCAATGTCTGTGTAATCAACACCGGCAACAGTCAATTTCCAGTCAGGTGTCCAGACTGTCATTATCCGCCCTTTATGCCTGAGTTATACAGCTGTGGAACTGATCTTGATGCGCTTTGATTTAATACCTTTGCAACTGATCTAGCAGCACCCTCACTATCGACTGCCTTGACTGTAATGTTATTAACAACTGGTGCGCTTATTCTATTTTCACGAACATTTGGCAAGGCTGCAATTGATGGCGCAACAAATCCTTGCTGTGCTGATGGTGCTGGATTTGTAATTGATCCGATATTAACTCCGGGAATTATGTTTGCGACTTTAATCATCTCATTAGCAAGTGATACAACCAAGCCAATTGCCTCACGCACAAATGTGATAAAGCCAGAGATTATGCCAGCAATGCTTGCAATAGTCTTGCCAAAACTCTCTGCACTTTTTTGTGCATCTGTAAATCCTGCACTAAGGGAATTATCTCCAGTTAAACCAGCAGCAAATGCTTGAATTGCTGGCACTCCTTGAAGCAACAAGAAATCAGCTAACTTTATGAATGTTGGCAACAAAGCCAAACCAATTTGTTCTTTTGTTTCATTAAAAGCAATAGTAAGTTGGCGAACCTTAAATTCAGCATTTGTTGCTTCATTATCAACAAATCCGCCAAATGTTGTTTGCAACTCTTTAACTATACTGTCAAAATCTTTAACTGCTGTTTTTGTTGTTGTTGAGCTTTGTCCAACTTTGTCTTGCGCTTGTGATAATGCTAAAGCCGCCTTTTGCGTTTGTTCTGCTGTTGCACCAAATTTTTTAAGTGTTAAATCATAATTCAATTGCGCACGCTCTAAGGCATCAACGGCTGCTGTATTATCTTTATTAACCACAACTGTTTCTTTGACCTTGATGCCTAGTTTGCCTAATGCAGTTGTGTTGCCATCAAAAGCCCGACCCAATGCATTGGATATGTCCAATAGAGGCTTGCCGGTCGCCACACTTATGTTTTGCGCCAAATCCAACAGTTTTTGTGCTTCTGTAATGTCTTTGGTTGATCTTAATAATCTCGATAAAGCCGGTCGTAATACATCATCGGTCGTTGCGGTTGCAATTGATTGCTTTGTTATGTAATCATCAATCGCTGCAATCTGTTCCTCAGTTGCTTTTGTGTTTGATCGGATAGTTTGCTCAAGTTTTTTGCGACTGGTTTCATCCTCAGCTGCTGCTTTAACTGCTGAGATTGCAAACGCTCCAGCTGCTGCACCAACAGCTGCAAATGCCAACGCTGCTTTTTTGCCAAAATCCGCAATTCTGTTTGAGTTATCCTCAACCGCTTTGTCAGCTTCCCCAAGTTTCTTTTTTAAGTCATCAACATCAGCTAAGATTGAAAGTTTAAGCGTGCGATTGCCGGTTGCCATTAGACCCATTCCTTAATGATGCGAGTAAAACTTGCTTCCCATTTGTCAATCAATTCAGGCTGAATTCTGCGAAGCGTTGGGTATATAAACCATCCACGACTACCTCTGCCTTGCCTTCCCGAATATGTAGGAAACTGTTTGAACTTATTAGATCCAAACTCAAGACCACCCCAAAGCTGTTGCGTTGTAGCCCCACCTGAAAATTTTTGACCTGCGAAACCATAACGGAACTCACCAATTTTGCTTGTCTTTGAAATCTTGACACCTTCCGCAACTCTCTGCGATCCGCTGCCCGCTTTTGTTCGAGTGCGAGCTGCCGTCTTAATTTGTTCCGATGCAAAAGATGCCAAAGCAGCAGATTGAGTGCGAGCCTCATTAGTCGCTTGCTCATCCATGAGTTTGAACGCTTTGAATATCCCACGCAAATCGGCTTTGTCGTATGCAATTGCTTCACTTGCCATACCTCGCCTCCAGTATCTCTATTGCTGTCAGGATGTCCTCTGCATCAACCCATTCGCTCATTGGTATCTGTGTGGCAATTGCCAACTCAACCAATAGCCTGTTTAGGCTTCCTGCTTTATGGCTTTTGGGTCTGCATCACCAACGATTACATCGCTGATAGTTTCCATCCAAGCCTCAAAAGGTTTGACTGGCTTTCCGGCACTTTCACGCTTGTGTGCGTTGTATGCCAAAAACATAAGATCCCACATGCCAAGTTTTTCTTTAGCTTGTCCAATCGTATGACCAGTTTGCTTTTCCCATTTCGCCCACTCAGGCGGTTGGGCAATGTATGTTGCTTGCTCGCCTGAGTTATATTCAATTGTAATTGGTAGTTTCATTTTGCTCCCGTTGTCAGATTTTAACTAAATGTTTCTACTACTGCACCCTTTGAAACTTTGAAAGTAAATGACACAGTTTGCGCATCTACTCCAGATCCTCCGGCTGTTGGAAACTCTGGACAAACTGGAAACACAAATTGCGCTCCAGTTGCTGAGGTCAATGTAATTGAAATGTCTGTGTCTGGTGCTGACTCAGCAGCTGTCCATAGAGCCTCACAAACTGAGTTTGTCTTGCCCCAATCTGCCAACATATCCAATTGGAATGTTCCAGAAATGTTTGTGGTTTTGTAAGCCTCGCCATCAAGTGTTTGATAGGTCTGTCGCTCATTAACCTTTGTTAATACTGCGTTAGTCGCTTGTGCTTCGATGTCTGTTCCACCTGTGAAAGACAACGAAATATCACGACCGGTAATTACTGTGGTTGCCATGATTTCTCCTTATGCGGTTTGTGTGTAGTAGGTAGAAACTCGAACATCTGCGATAAGCAAAGTCGATGCTCCAACTTGCGATACTGTTGGTCTTTCGACCGAGCTGACAACATATCCGGTTGGGATAACTGCCAGAACACTCATGATTAATTGCTCGATATTGTCGAGGGATGCAGGATTGCTGTTATATGCAACTGCAACTGATATTGTAAAATTGATCTTTGCATGAATAGTAGATTTGTTTATTGTTTCCAATTCTAGGTAAGGACTGTCCGGCACAACTACAACAGCGGGCGGGATTACACTTTCAGGCACAAAAGCATACACATTGCCAGCGACAGTTGCTAAAGCTGTGGCAAGTGGTGTGCGAACTGCCGAAAGGATTGTTGAGGCTGGCACTATTGACACATGCTTTCAGGATCAATATAAGATCCTAATAATCCTACACATTTATTAAATAATGATCTGCCCATTCTAAATGGCGTTGCTGTGAAATCTACACCTTCGATTTGACCACCACCGGCTAATCTTGCTTGGAAGACTTCAACTGATACTGTGTAAATTGCGCTTTCGACTGCTGCGTTTCCGACATAAGTCGTTGCATTTGATAAGGTAGCAGTTCCGGATGGGATGACATTAGCTTCCAATACATCTGCATTTGTGATCGCTGCTGTAAAGGTAGTATCTGTAAGATCATCAGCCAATACTGTGCGAGTTCCGTTATATGGGGCAAGGCATGAGGCGATGACAACTGATTGTCCTTCGGTAAATTCATGTGTTCCTAAAGTTGTAAATGTCGCAACATTGTCTGTTAAGGATGTTTTCTGCACAAAACTCTTATATTGTGCAAGCATCGGCAAGACAACTGTTTCAGCTGTATTTATTATTTGATTTAGATATGTGTCGTCATACAAGGCAGATGACACACCAAGCACAGATCGCAACTGTGATGCTGTAATTATGGTTGGCATGTCATCTCCTTTAGATCTCCCTAGAGCAACTGCCTGAGATCGGGAGCAACCTCAGGCATGAATTTACTTACTTATTAGGTAAGGTTAAATCGTCTAACTCCACCGGCAACAAGTGTTTTGACAGCTAGATAGCCGTAAAGCATTGTTTCGATTTCGCCAGTTGTAATGATGTTGGTTGATAGTTGTAGAACCGGACTTTCCATGATTGCAACAGCTGATGGCACAACAATAAATGCGCTCTCATCAATTGATGTTGAAACTGCCTTGTTTGAAACATATAGGTCTAAGCCCATAACATTTCCACGCAATGACAATGGTGTGGCTGCTCCAGCAGCATTTTGTGGATTAACTGCTGAGAATACTGGTCGCTTTTGGCTGTCTTGCGCTCCAATTAGTAATCCCCATTGTGATGTTCCAGCAATGTAGCGTGTTGCCAATTCTCCTGTTGCAAGATATGCAGCAGGGGTTTCAGTCTTAACATAAGCAACAATTCCATCAAGATCAGCAGCTTGTGCAGTTGCCTGTGTTCCACCTGATGTTAATTCTGCAATAACTGCAGCCTCAGTTGCTTGCGCATAAACTCGGCGCATGTTTTCCAACATAGCCTGATAGAAAGATGGATCTGCCCTGTCAAGAATTTCAACGCTGTAGCGTTGCAAGCCCTTGTAGGCTTTGACTGTGGCATCGACATAAGAGCTGACAATTCCGGTTTCGGATGGTGCTGCACCTTCACCTGTTTCTGCAACAGATCCGGAAGTTGTAATTTTTGGAAATGATACTGTCATTCCGGCTCTTGGCAATGGTCGAGTTCCAATTGCATCAATTGCACCTCTTGCGCCAATTTGTGTATCGACAACAGTTGTGATGAATTGAGTTGGCTTAAATGC
>Ga0209651_1000819_pt1 | contig 11036 bp, 10 predicted proteins | sample LauGreFBDMM110SN_2_FD_188216 | JGI IMG/M metagenome (GOLD analysis project Ga0209651, IMG submission 188216) | Freshwater lake microbial communities from Lake Michigan, USA - Fa13.BD.MM110.SN (SPAdes) (version 2) | ecosystem: Environmental > Aquatic > Freshwater > Lake | place: Lake Michigan... | reverse complement strand
TATGAGCATAAAGTTTTCGGTCGTCATACCGACCTATCATAGGCCCAAAGAATTAGCGGATTGTCTTACGGGAGTACTGAACCAAGAGATTCCAAAAGATTCTTATGAAATAATCGTAGTAGACAATGATGTAAAAGGATCCGCTCAAACGACGATTCAGCAGATTCAAGCCGGAAATAACAACATTCACTATGAGAGAAGATTTTCTAACAATCTATCAGAAGCAAGAAATCTTGGGGCAAAGATTGGAAAGAACGAGTGGATTGCTTTTTTAGACGACGACTGTGTTCCAAAATCAGATTGGCTTGCCATGGCTATAAAGCTTATACAAAAAAATGGTTCCCCCGGTCTAATCTTTGGTGGGGGATATTTTAAAAAGCCGGAAGCTCCAATCGCCTGTTGCAGCGAAGAAATCCTTTTATCAAAAGACAAATATTTAGTTGAGGGAAACTGTTTTTATCGCCGTGAGGAGTATCTGACCTCAGGAGGCATGAGGTCCGATCTAGGGCCTAGTCAGGACAGGTTCGGATATCATGAGGGATCGGAATTACAAGACCGATTTCTACAAAAATATGGATCCCTGCATAAAAGAATTTTGTTTCCCAAATTAGCCGTATATCACAACGAGACTAAAAAAGTAAAGGCGTGGCATTCGATCCTTTCAGGATATGACTCTGCATTTGCATTCAACTCAAATATCCAAAAAGGAGACATTCTTAATATCCTGCGGCTTATAGGATGTGTTGGACGCTATTTACTGCACTTAATAAAACTAAACTCAATTGGCAAAGATAGAGAGCTTTACCGGCTAGGAGAGATTTCTGGAGAACTAATTAGTCAGGTGAAAATTCTCTATAAGAAATGTAGTGAATACGTGCGTTTATGGAATAATAATCTGATAACTCGTGAAAAAAAAGAGACCTTTAACCGCGATTATGCGGAGCCAAGTGTTATTAGAGAAAAGTTAATTCAAAAAACTCCGTTTCTGGCTGGAAAGATCGGGGGGGCCGAATTGCTGGCATTGGAGTACATAGATCATCGTTTGAAGTTTGAGTGGCCCAATGGTTGGAGTTGGCGTAGACCTGCGAGCCGTCTTCACAACAACGCAGGTTTTTTTCCAATTCAGAAAAAAAACTTCATTAGGTGGGATTGGGAGATGAGGCGAGCCGTTGCTGGCATAGATTTTCTTTGCGCCTGGCAAGGAGATTCTTTCCTTAAAAAGTACGAAAACGCCCTTATACAATCCCTAGCCCCGCATAGTCGGGCAATTCCAATGGCCATATTGGGTCGGGATATCCTGCCAGAGATTGCTTCTTTTCGCTGGTTGGTAGTTTCGCCTTTTACGAAAACCATGCAGAAGCAAGTGACTCGCTTGAAGGAGATCCATGATCCGAAAGGTAAGACTTCGATCGATTGGGATCGCATTGTAAAAACATGCAAATTCGTCCGGTGTCCATTTCAATCTCATTTGGAGCCCAGTCCTTATGACAGTTGGGAGGACGGGCTGACGAAGTTGGCAACTGATGTGGAATCTAAGGAATTTGATGTGGCCTTGATTGGGGCGGGTGCCTGGTCTCTCCCTTTGGGAAGGCGAATTAAGGAGATGGGCAAAAGCGCAATCCATATGGGAGGAGAGATGCAATTGCTATTTGGAATTAAAGGAAAGAGATGGGAATACGCCATGATTTATAATTCTGCATGGGTAAATTCCGATCCCGACGAAACTCCCAAAGATGCAAATCGTGTCGAAGATGGATGCTACTGGTAGGATGAAAATGCTTATGAACGTGACGCCCGTAGCTATCCTAATTTACCGAAGGGCAGAACTTGTTCGAGGCTTGATTGACCGGCTACGCATGTCGCGACCCAAAAAGATCTGGATTATTGCCGATGGTCCCAAAAAGGAAGGCGAAAATGATCTATGTAGTGCAGCAAGACAAGAGGCGGAGAATGGTATCACATGGAAATGTGAAGTAACAAAAGTGTATGCAGATAAGAATTTAGGACTTAAGGATAGGGTGGAAACTGGGCTCGATGAGCTATTCGCCCACGAAAGCAGCGCAATTATCTTAGAAGAGGATTGTCACCCTTCAGAAGATTTCATTCCTTTCTGTCAGGAGATGCTCGACCGGTATCGGAATGAGGCGAAAGTTGGTGGGATATCTGGGGACTGCTTTCTTCCTAAGGAGGTAAAACTACATGGCGACTACTTCTTTTCTCGGTATATGCACATCTGGGGCTGGGCCACCTGGGCTCGAACTTGGAAGGCCTATCGACAAAAGCCTTGGACTTGGCCTTATGCTGGTTACAGGGAATATTATCCCGAATGTGGCCAAGACGAATTTCTTTACTGGGAAAGGGTTTTTACAAGGGTGCAGAGTGGTGAGATTCATAGCTGGGACTACCCTTGGATTTCCTCTTTCTGGAAAGATGGCCTCGTTTCCATCACTCCTGCTCAAAATCTTGTCCGAAACGTGGGTTTTGGGGCGGATGCGACGAATACGCAGGATGAGACTGCACAGACTGGCATGGAGAGAGAAGCTTCTCTGGACGCTCCGTTCACAGGGCCAAAGGAAATCTGTGCCGATGTTGATCTCGACCGCCAGACGTTCCGAAATCATCTACTTCGGCAGGAGGGGAAGCTTTCTTTTTGGCGCAGGATCAGGCGTTCCGTTCTGAAAAGGGTGCGAACCTAAAATGATTTATTTGTTGGGCTCTTCTGGATACATCGGTCAAGCATTTGTTGCAGAGCTGAGGAAGCGGGGCATTCTATTTCAAGGGCTTTCCCGAAGGGATTTTGATTATACAAGCTTTCGCGAGCTGACGAAGCGGTTGAGTCGGGAAAAGCCAGAACTGGTGATTCACGCTGCAGGGTTTACAGGGAAACCCAATGTAGACGCATGCGAGAATCAGCGAGGAGAAACGTTGGCGGGTAATCTGAGTCTGACGCAGACGGTAGCTCAGGCATGTGCGACGGCTGGCGTACGCATGGGTTTTGTTTCCTCTGGATGTGTCTATATCGGAGTGAAGGTCAAGCGGGAGGATGGAGTTTGTGCGGTGGAAGACCGCCTTACCGAGCCCCTTGTTTCCGAGCTTCTGGCGACCCGCTCTCGCCAGATCGAAGGTTTTGATGAAATTGATTTACCTAACTTCACTTTTACCCAGAACAACTGCAGTTTTTATAGTGGGACAAAAGCCCTCGCCGAGGAGGTGATGAAGCCGTTTCCGGAGTTTTATGTATGGCGGGTCAGGATACCCTTTAATGAATATGATGGTCCGAGAAACTACCTATCGAAAGTACAAAATTACCCCAAAGTGTATCAAAACTGGAATTCCCTCAGTCACCTAGGCGACTTTGCGGGTGCTTGCCTTGACCTTTGGGAAAAAGGGGCTGAGGGGGGTATTTATAATTTGACGAATCCTGGGTACACCTCGACTACGGAAGTTGTGGAGAAGATACGAAGGAAGATCAATCCAGGTTGGCGACCAGTTTTTTGGAACAATGACGCAGAATTTTACCGTTTTGGGGCCAAAGCTGCTCGGTCTAACTGTATTCTTGATTGTGGAAAAGCGCTCCGAGCGGGGGCACGACTTCGTCCTCTTGAGGAGGCCATGGAAGATGCTCTTTCCAATTGGGTAAAGATTTGAATCCAGTGGAGTCCACATCCAAAGAGCAATCTGACGAACTCCTAGCAAGATGGATCGCACATCTCAAAGCACACTGGGCCCTTTGGAATATAGCCCGCCGTTACAAAAAGGAGAGCAAGGAGAAAAGCGACATCAATGAACATCTTCCCATCCTGAGGGAGCTAAGCCGTTCCTGCGCCTCAATATGTGAAATAGGGGTCCGTCGCTGTGTGTCGTCTTGGGCTTTCTTACAAGGATTAGCAGAAAGTAAGGCCAGTAAGAAAAAGCTACTTTGCATAGATATCAATCCAGCGGATATCTCCGATCTGGAGCGATGGGGAGGAAACTTAATTCCACCTGTGCGTACCAAGTTGGTGGTTGCGGACTCACGCAAAATTGTCCTACCTCATGAATTCGATCTTCTCTTTATCGATACCCTGCATGTTTACGGACAGCTGAAAGCAGAGCTTTGGGCGCACGAGAAAAGGATCCGGCGTTTTATCGTTCTTCACGACACGGAGATAGATGGAGATCAGGGCGAAGTTTTGCGGATGGGGTGGGATGCTCGTAAGATGGCTCAAGATACGGGAATGAAGGAGGAGGAGCTTTTGCAAGGTTTGGGGCGAGCTATCCAAGAATTTCTTTCGACTTTTCCTGATTGGGTTCAACAGAGCCATTTTGCCAACAACAATGGTTTGACGGTCTTGGCAAGGCGGCAAAAATGACAAAAGGAGTTCTCAGCCTTTTAATCCCAGTATTCAACCATGAAACTTACCTGCCAGAGCTATTTCGCTCCATTGATGTTCAAAGCAGGCAACCCGAGGAGGTTTTAATTTCCGATGATGGGTCGCAGGATAAGTCGACATCGCGGGTCTCGGCGTGGGCAGCAGGCAAAGTAAATATTAGGGTTTTCCGGCAAAAGAAAAACATTGGTATCACAGAAAACACAAATTTTCTTCTCCGCAAAGCTAAGGGGGATTATGCACTAACCCTGCATAGCGATGATTGTTTAGGAACGGCGGATTCCCTTGAGGCAATGGCCAATAGAATGGATCGCAACGAAGGCATCGTCATGGTTACCGCCCCTCGCCAGATGATCAATGAAAGATCCAAGAAGATTCGTGTTGATGGAAAACTAACTCCAGGGGAATACCGACGGTCTGAAATTCTGCGAAAGGTTTTGATCACGGAAGCAAATCCTATCGGGGAACCTAGTGCCGTGATGTTTCGGCAACGATGTTTATCGGCAGGTTTTGACGCGTCTTACCGACAGTTGTGGGACTTGAAGGGCTGGCTTGAGATTCTTAAGTCGGGGAATGTGGCAGTCTTGCGCAGACCCCTTGTCTGGATTCGCGAACATAAAATGCAGGCGACAAAGTCGAATGCGAGATCGGGGCGTGGGACTGGTGAACACGTGGAGCTCTTTTCAGAGTTGCTCCGAGAGGCGGACAAAGTATTGACCCCGAGAGAAGCCACCGTCCTGCTGTACAAGCTACGGAGAACCACTAGCCGTTATCCACAGTTCATATCTCTCAAGACCCGCTCAAGCCTTGTCCGAGAAAGGCAGCGAATTGGTCTGTTTGCTTACATTTGGAATCTTTCAGCCTATCGCGTAAGGAAGTTTAGCGCGCAGTTTCTGAGATCGACTTAAAAGCAAAGCAACTGATGAACAAACCAATTCTCCATCTGGATTTTGCCGATGCCCTAGGGAAATTAAAAAAGAACGATAACTTCCTTCATAATTTATTGGCTCGGCATTACGACGTTCAAATTGTGGATACTCCCGATGTTCTGATTTTTACCCACTACGGAACTCGCAACCGCCTCTATTCATGTAAAAAAATCTTTTACACGCAAGAAAGGTATTTACCCGATTGGAAACAGTGCGATGCAGCCGTGACCTCTGTCTTCACAGATCATTCGCGGGCTTACTACTACCCATTCTTTGCGGCGCATCGCAAGGGGGAGGATCTTGTTCGACCTGCCAACTTTGATTGTCAATGTATCCTAAATGAGCCTAGAGATTTCTGCTCGTTTCTTCATAAGTATGCCAATCATTCTGTGCGACCAAGGACGGAGTTCTTTCATGAGCTAAATCGTAGGAAAAAGGTCGATTCGGGCGGCCTAGCGTTCAACAACGTTGGCTATGAGGTGCCCGGAACTGCTGGGCGGGCAAAAATGGCTTTTATCTCGCAATACAGATTCCATATCGCTTTTGAGAATCGACTGTCCCCAGGTTGGACCACAGAAAAGTTCACTGACGCATTCGAGGCTTTCACCGTGCCAATCTATTGGGGGGATGAGCATGCACTCCAGTGGTTTAATCCAAAATCATTCGTAAATGTTCGAAGTTATAAAAACTTTGCTGAGTGCTGTGATTACATTATGCATTTGGAGAACAGTCCTTCGGAATATGCAAAAATGCTGGCCGAGCCACCCCTCAAGGGAAATCAAGTGCCTGAAATTTACTCTCAAGACAAGTTGCTTGAATTTCTCGTTCGGGAAATCGATCGGCAAGAGATTCCTGCGGCACGGCGCAGATGGTTCTGGCCGCTTACCCGCCTCAGGCTGGTAAAGCGGGATCGTATCCATGGAGAATGACCCTCAGCAAAGTACAGAAAAGGTTCCGTGCATCATTTACTTTCACGAAGGGTTCAGCCCTTACCTCCCCTTTGCCCTAAGGCAGGCGACTCAAAGTAATCCAAGAGCCCAAGTAATTCTTCTTGGTGACAAGAATAATCGCATCCCAGGTATTCAATATGAGCATCACCTGTTGTCGGATTACGAAGCCAGGCATAGGGAGTTTCTGGATTGTTACCGCCATTTTCACGCAGGGCATTTAGGAGACGAACGGAGATGTATAGAGCGGTGGGTTTACCTAAGTGAGTTTCTCAAGAAGCAGAAGATTGAGGAGTTTCTTTTTCTGGATAGTGACATGCTTCTGTTTAGCGATGTCGGTGAAATACTTTCCAAGAGCCGTGGATATGATGCTGCTGGGGCCCCCATGTTTTGGGCTTTTTGTTACTTCCTGAAAAAGAATTTAGTGGCGGATTTCACAGATTGGATTTTTCAGCAGTATCGCAATCCGGAAGTAATCAAAAAATGGGATACGGCATTTCGTCGTCATTTGGCAGGGGAGAAGGAACGAGGCGCCATCATTCAGGACATGGCGTTAGCCAAGATGTTCATCGAAGAGAGGGGAATACGAGTTTTGGATTTAACCCAACCTACCGATGGTAAGATAGTAGATTCGGGTCGGTTGGGGGGTGCTTTTCAGCAAAAAAGAAAGGATGTAGACATTCTTTTTCAGCAGGAAGCAGGGGGCCCCGTTGGAACTGTTTTAGGCGGTATCACTCTGGCTCTTACGGCCGTCCATGTGGCTGGCTTTTACAAGAACCACATACCTGGACTGACTGGCTGGTCGTGGCCTGTCTTCCGCTCTTTTTTTAGGCCAAACTACCGAAAGAACATTAAGCAACTGTTTTGGTATGGGCTGAATGGGTTTCGGTATCGGTGTTATTTGCGAAGACGTCGTGCCTCTTAAAGTTATGAGTTAAAAGATACATCGATATGGCATATAAAATATCCATTCATGTCGAGATGTGATTATGAATAATACGCTTACATGGAATCAGCTGATTCGTAGTTGTCGAGGATGGCTCTATCGGAGGCTACCTTCATGGGGGGCAACTTGGCATCGGAAGAAACTGGCAGGTTACGAACGGAGATGGGGGCTGGAGCAAGACGGGTTTACCAAGGAGGGATTTTTCAGGATCTTTCAACGAAGAGTTCTCATCCGCTGTCGACCAGGGAGTTTTTATGAACTAATGACGGGAGACGGTCTGGTGGGAAGTCTGGGAGTTTGGCTGGAAGGACTCGGACAGGGATGGAAGGTAGAGGCATGGGAAGACCAGCCTGCGCCACTTCTGTCGCTTAGAGAAAACCGAATGCAAACTCGGATTCATGAAGGTCGATTGACTATTTGGTCGGAGAAAGAAAGGAAAGCCGGGGTCGAGGGTATCACCACTCGCGGAGCGAAGGAGGCGGCAGGAGTATGCCGGGAAATCAGGAAAGGAAGAATTCGTCCTTACTTTGTAGGAATTTGGAATCCCACCCGTCGTCCTGTCTGGATGCATCGTTTTGTTAGAGAGGGATATCGGCTCGAAATCGCTTACGCAAACATAGAGTTTTACCGAGATAAAAGAAGATGAATTTGGCCTTTCATTCGAACTCCATGTCACTGCGTGGTTCTGAAAATGCTTTGTGGGATTATGCGAACTTCAACGAAACGATTCTTGGTAATCATTCTTTGATTTGTCATCCGGCCGAACTGGAAAATGGGGGGAATCCGACCTTTGCAAAATGGAAAGGCAGATTCCCACTCGTTCCGTATCGGAGTAAGACCGAATTAAGCTCAAAACTTAAGGAGAAAGGGGTGAATATCCTTTATCAAATAAAGCCAGGTCCTTATGACGGATTTGTTGTGCCCGGGGTAAAGAACTGCATCCATTCGATGTTTCTGAGTGATGAATTTCACGGGGACGCTTTTGCTTATGTGTCTCGGTGGTGCTCGAAGGTCATGACGGGAAGAGAGGAGTCATTCGTTCCTCATTTCGTTCCAAAACTGACAAGCAACGAAAACATCAGGGAAGATCTTGGTATTCCGATCGAGGCCAAAGTCTTTGGGCGGCATGGTGGCTGGGATACTTTCAACATTCCATTTGTCTGGCAGGTGGTGACTGAGCACGCGCTCAAGTTTCCCCAAGATCATTTCTTCTTTCTCAATACGCGTCCTATACGAGGCACGGAAAAGTTATCTAATGTTCACTATCTTCGAGCTACAATAGATCCAGTAGAAAAAGCGAAATTCCTCGCCACCTGCGATGCGATGCTTCATGCCCGCTGGCACGGTGAAACATTCGGTTTGGCGGTGGGGGAATTCGCGGTGTTGGGGAAGCCGGTGATCACCTATGGGGGGTCCCGCGAGAAGGCCCATCTGGAGATGCTAGGAAAGCAGGCTTTGCTGTACCGCAATGTCGGTGAATTGGCTGGGATCCTAAGGGAGTTTCGTCCTCATAAGACCCATGGGAGCGAGTACGAAATATTTGCCGACCCGAAAGTTGTCATGGAATTATTTCAGAAAAAGTTTCTCGAGGGTTAAAATCCTAGGCGGGGAAAGGCGACGGAGCGCCCTGTCCTTATTTTCTGGTCGGTCATGATCTCGTAGGAAAGTTTTAAAGGGGGTAGGCACCCGCCCAAGGTAAGTTTTCGCAGACGAAAGAAAAGTTTTGCGATGCGCATCCTCAACGTTTTTCGATTCACATCGGCCAGAGCATTTTCTTTGTGGGGGCCCAGCCTTTTTGCGATGTCATCCCCGTGCCAAGTAAAGAGGCCGATGGGATTGCGGATGGAGACAAGCTTCAGGCCGAGCTTCATTTGACGGCGGAACCAGACGTGATCTCCGACGACACGGTATTCGGCAGGGTAGGGGCACCGCTCCCAAATCTGGCGACGAAACAGGAACGAGCAGGTCTGGACAGGCATGTGCCAGTCGGCATCGATAGGACGCGGGACGGTGATCTGATTGAAGAGATAGAGAAAGTTTAGTTGTCCATCGAGCATGATGGTGGGGCCGAAAACGGCGTCGGCCCCAGTCTGATCAAGTTTTTGAAGGGCGTGGGCTAGGCCCGCGCGGTCGTACTGCTCGTCGGCGTTTAAGTGCCCGAGGATCCGACCACGTGCGGTAGCCATGCCCTTGTTGAGGGCATCATACATGCCCTTGTCGGGTCCTGGAATGAGGCGGATATCTTTTTGTTGGTTCAGATAGTCCAGAGTTCCATCCGTGCTACCCCCATCGACTACGATATGTTCGTACCTTCGTCCTTGGAGAGCGTGACGAACCGACTGGAGACAAAGCTCGATCCAACGGACTGAGTTAAAGACCGGCGTGACAATGGAAATATTAGGATTCGTCATAGCTCAAAACCCTAAACTATAAGATTAGCATATTTGCAAATATACTAATCTTGTTTGGCGGTTGATTGATTCTTCTTCCAAGGGCGGGCGGTGGAGAGTTCGAGGCGAGGAGCTAGGGCAAGGGCGAGCTGACCACGCTCCGTCAACTCAAGCCCGATGGAGTGGCGCAAGCGTTTTCGATAGACCAGTCCCGCCGTGCGAAGTTTGCGAGCATGTTCGCACGCGGTGGGGGCTTCGACCCCACAGTGCCTAGCAACCGCCTCCAAGGAGAGGGAGCCGCGAACCTTAAGCAAACGGAGAATTTGAAGGCGACGGCCATTGGCCAATCCCTTGAAGATTCGTTCCAATGAGGCCTCAGGCTTTCTCATAAGATTAGTATATTTGCAAATATGCTAATCATTCAAGGGACAAAAGCGTAGCGAAGAAGGGGTGGGGATTCGAAAATCTTGTTTAGCACGTTAGGATGTAATGCCCTGCTGGGCGGCCATCCCAGCGAAAAGACCTTTTTTGGCGATCAGGGCAGAGAAGGTTCCACGCTCCGCAATTCGACCAGCATCTAGGACCACGATTTCGTCCATATTGGCGAGGGTGGAAAGGCGGTGGGCGATGCAGACAACAGTGCGACCCTCTTCAAGCTGGTCGATGGTTTTTTGAACTTCCGTTTCCGAGTCGGCATCCAGGGCGGCGGTGGCTTCGTCGAGGATGAGGATGGGGGCGTTCCGTAAAAACGCACGGGCTAGGCTGATCCGAGCCTTCTGGCCGCCCGAAAGCATAACGCCTCTCTCCCCCACTCGCGTTTCGTAGCCATTGGGAAGAGCTTTGATAAAGTCGTAGGCGAAAGCTTTCCTAGCCGCCTGCTCTATTTCAGGGCGGGTGGCCCCTAATCGACCCAGGCCGATGTTCTCCGCAACCGATGCGTCAAAAAGGACTACATCCTGGCTGACCAAAGCGATTTGGGAGCGAAGATCACGAGAGTGAATTGTGCGAAGATCTCGACCGTCCCAACGAATATAACCTGAGGTAGGCTGGTAAAAACGGGGGAGCAGATTGATGAGACTGCTTTTGCCAGAGCCACTAGCTCCAGCAATGCCGAGCTTAAAACCCTTCGGAATTTTGAGAGAAATTTCCTGCAAAACGTGGGCATGTCCGTAATCGAGATAAACCTTTTCGAGGTGTAGACCTTTCGAAAGAGGAAGTAGTGGAGTGGGTGCAGTTGGCTCTTCAACGCTCGGATTCAATGAAAGGAAACTTTCTAGCCGATCACAACTGATGGTAGCGGACACAAGATCCACGTGCATCTGGGCAAGACGTTTCACAGGGCTGGGAAGCATGATTAGGCCTGTAAGAAAACCTACGAAATCTGAGACCGACTGATTCGTCGCGAAAACCACAATAATAAATACTCCCAGTCCAAGCGTGCTGATGACTTCGAT
>Ga0209651_1000817_pt1 | contig 11043 bp, 10 predicted proteins | sample LauGreFBDMM110SN_2_FD_188216 | JGI IMG/M metagenome (GOLD analysis project Ga0209651, IMG submission 188216) | Freshwater lake microbial communities from Lake Michigan, USA - Fa13.BD.MM110.SN (SPAdes) (version 2) | ecosystem: Environmental > Aquatic > Freshwater > Lake | place: Lake Michigan... | reverse complement strand
AACTACAGCAGATATTAAAAACGGAATGGTGATTAAATTCAACGATGATTTATTTTCAATCATTGAGTTTTTACACGTAAAACCGGGAAAAGGTCCCGCATTTGTACGGACAAAATTACGCTCATTAAACACAGCAAAAGTTATTGACAATACCTTTAATTCAGGAGTGGCCATTTATCCAGTACGTGTGGAGCGCAGAAAATTCCAATTCATTTATAAAGATGAATTTGGGTACAACTTCATGGACAATGAATCTTTTGAGCAAATTTTATTGAACTCTAATTTAGTGGTCATGGCAGATTTGATGAAAGAAGGCCAGGAAGTTGAAATTTTAATCAACACAGAAAACGAACAGGCTATTTCATGTGAATTACCTCCGTTTGTAGAATTAAAAGTTACTTATACGGAACCAGGTGTTCGTGGAGATACGGCAAATTCACCCAAAAAACCGGCAACCGTTGAGACTGGAGCCACCATTACCGTTCCAATATTCATCGAACAAGACGAAATTATAAAAGTTGACACAAGAACCTACGCATATGCGGAGCGTGTAAAATAATTTTATCTACCTTTACACGCGTAAAATAATTTAAAAATGGATACTAAAGAAATACAAAGACTTTTAGATTATATAGCTAAATCACCATTAGCTGAGGTAAGCATCGAAACGGAAGGATTAAAAGTTTCCGTGAAGAAACATAGTTCAGCCGCTCCTATGGTACAAATGGCTGCAGCTCCGGCACCTACTCCTATCGCATATACCGAAGAGGCCCAAGCCCCTCCGGCACCGAGCATATCCAGTACAGATCATTTATATACGGTCAAATCACCCATGATAGGCACATTCTACCGTGCGGCAGGCCCTGATAAAGAAAACTTTATTGAGGTCGGATCCATGATTGAACCAGGCAAAACGGTTTGCATGATCGAAGCCATGAAGCTTTTTAATGAAATTGATTCAGAGATTTCAGGTAAGATTGTTAAAATTTTGGTTGAAAATGCCACACCGGTAGAGTTCGACCAACCCTTATTCTTGGTAGAAATAGCATAATTTATGTTTAAGAAAATATTAATTGCGAATCGTGGGGAGATTGCCCTTCGGATCATTCGGACTTGTCGGGAAATGGGCATCCAAACAGTGGCTGTTTTTTCAACGGCAGACCGAGATAGTTTACATGTTCGTTTTGCAGATGAGGCCGTATGTATAGGCCCACCTCCTAGCCGACAGTCATATTTAAGTATTCCCGCCATCATTTCTGCCGCCGAAGTTACCGGAGCAGATGCGATACACCCAGGATATGGTTTTTTATCTGAAAATGCCGAATTCTCAAGAATTTGTTCTGAACATGGAATCAAATTCATAGGCGCTTCAGCCGAAATGATCAACTCCATGGGAGACAAGGCAACGGCCAAAGACACCATGAAAAAAGCAGGAGTTCCTGTGATTCCAGGTTCTGATGGTTTGTTAGATACCGTAGAGGAAGCCATAGAATTAGCCAAAACCATTGTATACCCGGTCATCATCAAGGCAACTGCTGGAGGTGGAGGACGTGGGATGCGAATCATTCGGGAAGAATCTGAATTCCGAAAGTTATGGGATGATGCAAAAATGGAGGCTGCCGCCTCTTTTGGCAATGATGCAATGTACATGGAAAAGTTTATCGAGGAACCCAGACATATCGAAATCCAAGTGGTAGGCGATAAATTTGGCAAAGTATGCCACCTCTCAGAACGCGATTGTTCCATTCAAAGACGCCACCAAAAGTTATGTGAAGAAACTCCATCGCCTGCATTGACGGATGAACTTCGTAAAAAAATGGGAGATGCCGCTATTGCCGGTGCCACCGCGATCGGCTATGAAGGCGCAGGAACCATCGAGTTTTTAGTGGATAAAAATGGAGATTTCTATTTCATGGAAATGAATACGCGAATCCAAGTGGAGCACCCGATTACGGAGGAAGTAACTGATTTTGACCTAATTAAAGAACAAATTAAAGTAGCCGCTGGTATCCCTATTTCAGGTCAAAATTATTTCCCGAAATTATTTGCCCTTGAATGTAGAATAAATGCTGAAGATCCGGGCAATGGATTTAGGCCTTCGCCAGGTAAGATTACCAATTTACATTTGCCGGGTGGACATGGAGTTAGAATTGATTCACATGTATATTCAGGCTACACAATTCCTCCTAATTATGATTCGATGATTGCAAAAGTAATTGTCAGTGGCCAAAGTAGAGAAGAAGTTTTACTTCGCATGAAAAGAGCCTTACAAGAATTTGTGATTGAAGGAATTAAAACAACGATACCTTTTCATATTAGGTTGATGGATGATCCTGGATTCAAATCCGGTAAATTCACCACGGCTTTTATGGATACTTTTGATATGACGGGATTGTAAATCCCATGATTTTGAAAGGATAATTTTAAAGGAGGCTAAGGTCTCCTTTATTCATTTATAGGCATAGGTTATATTTTTTATTAAAACATTTCAAAAGCATTTGCATATCACATTTTGATTTTCTAAATTTGCACTCCCATTTTTTCGATTGAATGCCCGTTTAGTTGTAAAATAGGTCATAATCAAATCTCTAGACATATTCCGTAGTCTAGCTGGAAATGATTCAAACAGTTAAATAATAATACAAGTGGATACTTTAAGTTACAAAACAATCTCCGCGAATAAGGCTACTGTAGAGAAAGCCTGGGTAGTGGTAGATGCTGAAAATCAAATATTAGGACGTTTGTGTTCTGAAATTGCGAAAATAATTCGTGGTAAGCACAAGCCTTCATTCACCCCACACGTAGATTGTGGCGATCAGGTGATCGTTATCAATGCGGACAAGGTTCGTTTGACAGGAAAGAAAATGACCGACAAGGTTTACATCCGTCATACGGGTTATCCTGGGGGTCAACGTTTTTCTACGCCACGTGAAGTTTTGGTCAAAAATCCAAGAGGTGTAGTCGAAGCAGCTGTGAAAGGTATGTTACCAAAAAATCGTTTGGGTCGTGAATTATTCCACAACCTATTTGTATATGCGGGACCTGCTCATCCACATGCGGCTCAACAACCAAAAGAAATAAAGTTTTAACGGACAATATGATCCAAATTAGGATCAATCCTCAATCAAATGGTAGAAACATTAAATAAAATTGGTAGAAGAAAGACAGCGATAGCTCGTATTTCGATGACTCCTGGTCAAGGCCAAATTAAAATCAATGGTCGTACATTGGCTCATTATTTCCCTTCTGAAATTCTTCAGATTGTGGTTAATCAGCCATTCGCGCTAACAAATACGGCAGGTTCTTTTGATGTCACAGCCAGAATTGATGGTGGTGGAATTAAAGGACAAGCTGAAGCGTTACGTTTAGCTATTTCAAGAGCTCTTCAAACACAAGACTCTGAATTGCGTTCACCTTTGAAAAAAGAAGGTTTTTTAACACGTGATCCACGTATGGTGGAACGTAAAAAACCAGGACGTAGAAAAGCACGTAAGAGATTCCAATTCTCTAAACGTTAGTATTCGTTTTGCGTGGAAAGGGCTTGTGTGTTGCCGATGCCTTTTCCACATTTTTTATTTATTCATATTTAAACTCAAAAAATGGCACAATTAAGCTACAATGACCTGCTTGACGCAGGTGTTCACTTCGGTCACTTGACGCGTAAGTGGGATCCAAAAATGGCTCCATACATCTTTATGGAGAAGAATGGTATTCATATCATCGATCTTAACAAGACAATTACTAACCTAGAAGAAGCTTCTGCCGCGATGCGTGCAATTGTTCGTTCTGGACGTAAAATCATGTTTGTTGCGACAAAGAAGCAGGCTCAAGAAGTAGTTACTTCGGAAGCAAGCAAATTAAACATGCCTTACGTAACAGATCGTTGGTTAGGTGGGATGTTGACCAACTTTGCGACCGTACGTAAGTCGATCAAAAAGATGTCAAGTATCGATAAAATGTTAAAAGACGAAGTAATTGTTAAAACCCTTGCCAAGCGTGAGCGTTTAATGATGACTCGTGAAGAAGAGAAATTAAAGCGCGTATTAGGTGGTATCACCGAATTAACTCGCCTTCCAGCTGCATTATTTGTTGTAGATGTGAAGCGTGAGCATATCGCTGTTTCAGAAGCTAAAAAATTAGGTATTCCGGTATTCGCGATGTGCGATACAAACTCAAATCCTGAGTTAGTTGACTACCCTATTCCAGCCAATGATGATGCATACAAATCAATCTCTGTGATTACTTCAGCGATTGGAAAAGCAATCGAAGAAGGATTAGCTGAAAGAAAGCAGGATAAAGATGATGCGCGTGTAGCTGAAGAAGAAGAGGCAAAACGTGCCGTTGACAACGAAGCAGAAATAGAAGCAGCTAAGGTAGCCGCTAAGTACGAAAAAGAAGCAGAACAAGAATAAATATTCATAACAATGTCAATTACAGCCGCAGACGTTAATAAATTACGCCAAATGACTGGCGCCGGAATGATGGATTGCAAGAAAGCCCTGACGGAAGCCGAAGGAGATTTCGAAGCAGCGATCGACGTGCTACGTAAAGCCGGACAAAAAGTAGCTGCTAAGCGTGCCGACAATGCTACCAACGAAGGTGTGGTGCTTGTAGCGCTTTCAGCGGATCATTCAAATGGTAAGTTAATTGCCTTAGCTTGTGAAACAGAACCCGTTTCTAAAGTAGCTGATTTCAATAATTTAGCTAAAGTAATCATTGACAAGGCTGCAGCATCTCATGCTCCAACTGCCCATGATCTATTAGCTGAGCCTTTAGCTGATGGTCGTTCTGTAGAAGGTCACATCATCGAGTTGACAGGTCGAATTGGTGAAAAAATTACCTTAGCTGCCTACGAAAATATTACAGCAGAAAAAGTAGTTTCATATATCCACTCAAATAACAAAATTGGTGTTTTAGTAGCCTTCGAAAACGTTCAAGGTGCAGATGTTTCTGAAATCGGTAAAGATATTGCCATGCAAATCACCGCGATGAAACCTGTTGCCCTAGACAAAGATGGTGTAGATGCTGAAACCATTGAAAGAGAAATTGAAATCGGTAAAGATCAAGCACGTCAAGAGGGGAAACCTGAAGCCATGCTTGAAAGAATTGCCGTAGGTAAATTAGAAAAGTTCTACAAAGAGCAAACGCTTTTAAACCAACAATTTGTGAAGGATTCATCTCTAACAATACGTCAATTATTAGAAAATAAGCAAAAGGGTTTAACGATATCAATGTTTAAACGCATTTCATTAGTTTAAATTCCTACTTAAATGATAAACAAAGGCTGGTCACTAGATCGGCCTTTTTTTTTGTCACAGATTTTTTTTGATTGGTCGCCTGATCTGTTTTCATTAATCAAAGACATTTTATAAATTGTATTAAATTCTGTTTCTAATCATTTACGATTAATCATACATGTCCAAAATAATTGTTTTAGGTGGGGGAGAAAGTGGTGTAGGCGCTGCGCTTTTAGCTAAATCAAAGGGTTTTGACGTGTTTTTATCCGATCAAGGGACACTGAAAGAAGCATTCAAAAAAACACTTTCAGATCATAACATCCGATTCGAAGAAGGACAGCACACACTTGAAGAAATTCTCAACGCAAATGAAGTCATCATCAGTCCTGGAATCCCAGAAAAAAATGAGGTCGTAAAAAAAATTAAAGAGAAACATATTCCTCTGATTTCTGAAATCGAATTTGCCGTTCGATACACATCAGCTAAAATAATCGCCATTACCGGATCCAATGGAAAGACAACCACTACCCTTTTGACCTATCATCTTTTAAAAGAAGCGGGGTATCTGGTTGGCTTAGCTGGAAATATTGGCCAAAGTTTTGCCAAACAAGTATTAGAAAATAACCATGAATATTATGTATTGGAAATCTCAAGTTTCCAATTAGATCGATGCATTTCATTTAGTCCAGATGTAGCTATTTTATTGAACATCACCCCTGATCACTTGGATCGCTATGAGTACAAATTCGAGAATTACATCGCCTCCAAATTTAGAATTTTTCAAAATGCGGATTTGACAAAAACATGCATTTTCTGGGAAGATGACGAAGTGATCCAAGCAAACAAAAAAGAGATTCCTTCCAGTCATTTTAGCACAATCAGTTCCAAAAATAATCATTCCGACGCCTTTATAAGCGCTGACAAAATTACCCTGAAAACAGGAGAAATCGATTTAGCAACAGCACCCATTCAAGGTCCACACAACGCAATCAATATGTCTGCAGCTATTTTAGCTGCGCAATCCGTGGGTATTTCATTGGATAAAATCAAAGAACTACTCCCTACTTTTCATAATGCACCTCACCGACTAGAACCCTGTGGTTTGTCGAATGGCGTTCGTTTTGTCAATGACTCGAAAGCGACGAATGTGGACGCCGTCTATTATGCATTGAATAGCTTTATCCAACCCATCATTTTAGTGATGGGAGGAGTAGACAAGGGAAATGAGTACGAGGTTTTAGACCAATTGGTTAAAGATAAAGTCAAAGGGTTAATCTGCTTAGGGAAGGATAATGAGAAATTAATGACGCATTTTAGCGGAATTTGTGAGGCTATATTTTCTACCGATGACTTGCAAGTCGCTGTTCAAAAAAGCTTGGTATGGGGCGTTGATGGAGATGTTGTTTTGTTGTCACCCGCCTGTGCTAGCTTTGATTTATTTAAAAACTATGAAGATCGAGGAGATCAATTTAAGCAAACTGTTAAGCAATTGACCCATGGAAACTAGAATCACTAATTACATTAAAAATCGCCTAGCAGGTGATTACCAAATTTGGTTTATTGTCATTTTGCTAAACACGTTTGGGTTATTAATTCAATTTTCTGCCAAAGGAAAATTGAGTATGGGTGGGCCCTTCGAGCCCATGGCTAGCATTATTAAATCGCTCGTACTTTTAGGAATTTCTTTCTTTCTAATGGCTTGGGTATCGAGAAAGAACTATATCAAAGTGACTCGAATTGCACACATTGCCCTCATTTTTTCGTGGATTTTGATTCTCATTGCCTTGAAATTTGGGGAAAGTAAGGGAGGAGCAAGCCGATGGCTAGAGCTAGGCCCTATTTCCTTCATGCCATCCGATATGGCCAAATTATGCCTGACAGCAAGTTTAGCTAAAATATTTTCTACGAGACAATCCGACCCAAGCGCTTATAATTTTCCACTCTTTCTTATCATTTTGGCGGAAATTGGCATTACCTGTTTTCTGATCATGCTATCTAATTTCTCAACAAGTGCCCTGATTTTTTTAACAAGTATTGTATTGATGATGTTTGGTCGTGTTCCCCTCGCTCAAATTACTGGAATTATCACGGTAGTCGTCAGTATAGCCATTATAGTCGTCACCTTTGAAATAGGTCAAAGAGCGGCCACCGTAAAAGCGCGGATAAAAACGTTTGCCACGAGGACCCTCTCTACGTCAACGAAGGAGTCAAAAAAGATTCAGGATAAAGGAGATACTTATCAATTGAAAAGAAGTTGGTACGCCATCGCCACCGGAGCCCTCATTCCCAAAGGACCGGGCAATAGCCAATTTCGTTATTTGCTCTCACAGGCTGAATCAGATTTTATCTATGCGATTATTTTAGAAGAATATGGACTGATTTTTGGACTCGCCATCCCCCTTTTATTTATTTGGTTTATGTGGCGTGGGGCCTCCGCCATCAAATATAGCGAAAAACCCTTAGGCGGCTTATTGTCAGCAGGCCTAACTTGCACCATCGTTTTACAGGCATTCATTAATATGTTGGTAGCTGTGGGTGCTGGTCCCGTGACGGGCCAACCCATGCCTATGATATCTGCAGGAGGAACTTCCTTAATATTTACAGCGCTTAGCATTGGCCTTATCCTATCCATTAGCCGCGATAAAGAAAATAAAATTAGTGACCCAAAACCCGTTATTTAGTGAGCATTAAAAAAGTAATTATTTCAGGAGGAGGAACAGGTGGACATATCTATCCAGCAATTGCCATTGCCAATGCTTTTAAAGAAATTGCCCCTCAAATTGACATTCTATTTGTAGGCGCTGAAGGTAAAATGGAAATGGAAAAGGTCCCTAAAGCGGGCTTTAATATCATAGGTCTTCCTGTCGTTGGAATCAATCGGGCCCACCTTTGGAAGAATTTATTATTCCCCATCAAACTCATTCAAAGTCTTTACCAAGCATTTGCCATTTTAAAATCATTCAAACCCGATGTGGTTATCGGCGTGGGAGGATATGCTTCTGGGCCAACTTTAATAGGCGCATGGTTAAGTCGTATTCCTTTTTATATTCAAGAGCAAAATTCGTATGCGGGGATTACCAATAAAGCATTGGGGTCAAAATCGAAGCATATATTTGTCGCTTACCCAGACATGTCCAAATTTTTTCCAACCGAAAAAATAACGATTACGGGCAATCCAGTTCGTAAAGATTTGATTGACCTCAGGGGCAAAAAGGAAAAAGCAACTTCGTTTTTCAAACTCAAAGAACAAGTTCCTACCATCCTCATTATTGGCGGAAGCCAAGGGGCAAGAAGTATTAATTTAGCCATTCTTGATGGACTCAGTTTGTTTGAAAAAGCAGGAATTCAACTTATTTGGCAAACGGGAATTCATTTTGAAGTAGAAGCAAAAAATGCCGTCAGTAAATTCCCGCAATTAAGCTGCTTCGTTTATGCCTTTATTTATGAAATGGACTTTGCCTATGCCATGGCCGATTTAGTCATTTCGAGAGCAGGAGCCCTTTCAGTATCCGAGATTTGCTTGTCAGGAAAACCTAGTTTATTGGTACCTTTTCCAAATGCGGCAGAAGATCATCAAACCGAAAATGCAAAAAGCCTCGTGATGGAAAATGCCGCCATACTCATTCCTGATAAAAACGCAAAAGATACCTTAGTTAGCACCGCCATTAAAACATTGGATGACCAAGATTTATTGGCCAAGCTAGCAGAAAATAGTTTCAGTATGGGTAGGCCCAAAGCAGCCCAACAAATTGTCGAATTAATTACAGAACAATGTCAATAAATATCCGCCTTAGTGAATTGAAACAAGTCTATTTTTTAGGCATTGGGGGTATTGGCATGTCCGCGTTGGCCCGTTGGTTTTTATACAATGATATCCCGGTGGCTGGCTATGACAAAACGGAAAGCACATTGACGCGCCAATTAAGTGACGAGGGAATGGTCATTCATTATGAGGATTCCATCGAATTGATTCCTGAAATATGCATTTCTAATCCAGAAAAATGCCTATTTATATTTACGCCTGCCATTCCTGCGACACATCAAGAAAAATTATATTTAATCGGCCAAGGAATTAATTTGTGGAAAAGATCCCAAATTTTAGGTTGGATTACCGAGCAAATCCCCACATTAGCCGTCGCTGGAACGCATGGAAAAACGACAACAAGCTCTCTATTAGCTCATTTATTAATTCAGGCAAATAAAAATGTTACTGCGTTTTTAGGAGGAATTACTCAGAATTACGGGACTAATTTTATCCCCAATAAAGGCCCAAAGGATGTAATTTGTGTGGTAGAAGCCGATGAATATGATCGATCATTTTTGACCTTACACCCCAAAGCAGCTGTTGTAACTTCTACCGATGCGGACCATTTAGATATTTATGGTGCGGCTGAACAGGTGCTTGAATCCTTTCAGTTGTTTACGGATCAAATTCAACCTGATGGATTTTTTATCCAAAAAGTTGGCTTAAATCTGAAATCAAAAGAAAACCATTCCACTTTTGGAATTGATATTGGCGATTATCAAGCAACGCATATCCGAATTGAAAACCACCGAATGATTTTTGACATGGTCTATCCAGGTGGGAAAATTTTGAATATCCCCATGAGAATACCGGGGTTTCATAACATCGAAAATGCACTAGCCGCGTCGGCCTTAGCGATGTTTGCCGGTCTGAATTCAGAGGAAATTCATGCAGGCATATCAAGCTTCAAGGGCGTAAAACGCAGATTTGAATACCATGTGGAAAATGAAAAGCATGTCATGATTGATGACTATGCGCATCATCCCACTGAAATAAGCGCATGCTTAACGTCGATAAAAGCACTGTACCCAGATAAAAAATTAACCGCGATTTTTCAGCCTCACTTATTTTCAAGGACGAGAGATTTTATAACTGATTTTGGTCAGAGCCTAGCCCTTGCAGATGAAATATTTTTGTTGGATATTTATCCTGCAAGAGAATTGCCCATTCCAGGGATAAATTCTGAGCTTTTATTAACCTATATTCCCAGTATGAATAAACAGATCATTAGCAAGGAAGCATTCGTCAAACATGTTCAGGCAGAAAAACCTGAATTGTTAGTGACCATGGGAGCGGGAGATATTGATTTGATTTTGAATGATTTAAAATTGGCCTTACAGCATCATTAAACATGAAGCCTTTACATAAAAGAAATTTTCAGCCGTTTAAAAAAATACTCACTATGGTCATTTTGCTGACCATGGGGGTGGCGGCCATTATTTATGCTGAAATAAATTATAGATCTATCACGTGCACAGGCTTAGTCGTAAAATTAGATTCAGAAAATGAAAGACCGCTATTAGGCAAAAATGAAATTAATTTAATGGTGACCAATGAAGGGGCCGATTATTATTTGGATAAGCCCTTGACCGATATATCGCTGAAAAAAATTGAGAGTCGAGTAAAAAGAATTCCACTGGTAAAATCTTGTGAAGCGCATTATGATTTTAGTGGGAAAATAATTGTCTCGGTTAAGGAGTTCAGTCCCATCGCCCGAATTTTAAAGTTTACGAGTGGGGAAAGTAATATTCGAGATCAATATGTAACTAAGGAAGGGAAGTTCATTGGCACTAGTGATCTTTTTACCCCGAGAACATTAGTGGTCTCAGGTCCATTTTTTCAAAACTCACGCAAGGATTTAAGGGATGAAAGAGGAAAGACACTCATCCCTTTGTTTGAATTTATCAACAACGATGATTTTTGGCGTGCTCAAATTGCCCAATTGGTCATAGCGGCAGATGGAGGAGTGGTGATGGTTCCAACCTTAGGAAAAACCTATAT
>Ga0209651_1000811_pt1 | contig 11068 bp, 5 predicted proteins | sample LauGreFBDMM110SN_2_FD_188216 | JGI IMG/M metagenome (GOLD analysis project Ga0209651, IMG submission 188216) | Freshwater lake microbial communities from Lake Michigan, USA - Fa13.BD.MM110.SN (SPAdes) (version 2) | ecosystem: Environmental > Aquatic > Freshwater > Lake | place: Lake Michigan, USA... | reverse complement strand
CATCTGCAAACTGGCTCATGCCCAAAGTATTGGGAAGTTCAACCCATTCCACCGCATCTACATACACACCCAAGTACCAGGCATGAACTTCTTTGGGAACAACGCCCAGCAACAGCGCATAAAGACCTGTGACCATCAAGCGTTGAATGTGGTGGGCATAGCCGTGGTTCAGCGTTTGAGAAATGGCGTCTCGCAAGCAAGCCATTTGTGTGTCACCCGTCCAGTAAAACGCGGGCAAGTGTGCCGAGGACTGCATTTCATTGCGCTCTAAATACTCTGGCATTTGCGTCCAGTAGATACCGTGCACATATTCTCGCCATCCTAAAATTTGACGAATAAAGCCTTCAACCGCCGGCAGCGGCGCATGTCCTTTGACATAAGCTTGCTCTGCAGCATTCACCACTTCTCTGGGATTGAGCAGTTTCAAATTCAAGGCGCTGGCAATGTGCGAGTGATACAGCCAAACCTCTCCCTCCCACATTGCATCTTGGTACAGGCCAAAGGAGGGCAGACGATGCTGAATGAAACTTTCAAGTGCTTCAAGGGCTTGCGTGCGGGTGACGGCCCAGCCAAAGCTGTTCAAAGTGCCAGGGTTTGCAGCCAGTTTCTCATTGACCAAATTCATCACATCTTGTGTGATGCTGTCGGGTTCAAATCGCAAGGGTTTTGGCAACAAGCCCGGACCTGCCTTGCCAAAGCTGCCGCGGTTTTCTTCGTCAAAGTTCCACTGACCGCCGATGGGTTTTTTGCCGTCCATCAAGATGCCAGTTTTTTGACGCAACTCTCGGTAAAAAAATTCTTGGCGCAATTGTTTGCGGCCCTTGGCGTGCTCTGCAAAGTCACGCACGGTGCTAAAGAAATAGGCGTCATCTCGAACGTCCAATGGCAAGTCATTTTTTTTAGCAACGGCTCGCAAGCTTTGCAAAACTCGCCACTCCCCAGGTGCTGTCATGAGCAGTTTTTGCGGTCTTATTTTTTGAATGGCCTTGTCAAGTTCGCCCGCCAAGGTGCCCGTGTTGTCTGCATCGCTTAGCTGGGTGTAGACGAGTGGCCATGCTTTGGCTTTGATGGTTTCGGCAAAGTGGCGCATGGCACTGAGAAACAAAGTGCTACGCTGTTTGGAAGAGGCGACATGGGTTGACTCTTCCATCACTTCAGCCATCCAAATGATGTCTTGTGCGGGGTCAAAGTCAGCCAAGGCTGTTGAATCTAGGTTCAGTTGATCACCCAAGATCAAGACCAAATGACGCAGTTCTTTAGCCATGTTGGATGTTTCCTTGAGGACCTGCAGATTTTTTCTTTCTACATGCTTCGGAGCAGTACAAAACTTGATCCCAATTTTTGGCCCAAGCCTTGCGCCAGGTCATATCCCGCCCGCACACCGTGCAGGGCTTGTTAGGTAGGCTTTGTTTGTTGCCTTTGAATGAGGTCTTCATGGGGCTATTGTGGCGGGAAGCTGCTGGTGTTTGCTAGCTTGTTCGATAATGTCCCTACCCCAAAGATCTGACCCGTTTGTTTTTTTATCATCATGCCTAAATCACTTGAAACGCCATTGACCCTCAGCCCTGGGGATGTGTCCGCCGTGATTCAAATGGCATGGGAAGACCGCACCACCTTTGAGACGATCTTTGAACGAACGGGCGTGACAGAACCCGGCGTGATCAAAATCATGCGCGCCGAACTCAGTTCGCGTTCTTTTAAAATGTGGCGCGCCAGAATGCGCGGCAGGGTGACCAAGCACCGCGAACTGCGCAGCCCCGACATGCGGTTCGATGACCGGGCCATTGCCGATCACAGACGGGCGAATTGCTGATTGACTTCTAATCAGCGACCGAAAGATCGACCGCCGCCATTGCCGCCACCGTAGCCACCGCCACCGCCACCACTTCGGCGGCCACCACCATTGCCGCCGCCAAATCCACCACCACCGCCGCCACCATTACGGCGCGGACCGCCGCGGCCACTGCCAGCCAAACTGTCGATGCTGGTGCGAGTTGGATCGGGTTGGCCGCCACCGCCACCGCTGTTGCGACGTGGCGCGCCTTGACGTGCAAATTGATTGGTCATGAGCGGGTCGATGTGGCGTGGCAACTCATCGCCACGGGGACCGCGGTCATGGTCTCTGTCCATGTTGCGGTCATGGGGTCCATCGTTGGGCCGATCGTTCGGGCGATCATTGCGTCGATCGCCGCGCTCATTGAAACGGTCCGGTGGTGCGCCGTCAAATCTTCTTTCGCCACGATCTTGGCGATCAGTGCGTGGACCCTGAGCAGGACCACCACGACGTGAAGGAGGGGGGCCATTGCGTGAGCGACCGGCGCCACCTTCAGGGCGGGCTTGACCACCGCCGTTGCCGCTGGGGCGACCACCACGTCCACCGCCACCGCCACCGCCTTCACCGGCGGCACCTTTGCTTTCGCGAATGCGTTGCATCATGTCAGTGCGTGCTGCTTTGGCGGCTGCTTGCATCACATCACGGCTTGGTGGACGGCCTGCACCGCCCCACAAAGTTTGACGACCCATTGCAATAGGTTCAGGCCTCTCGCCTGGTTCGGGTCCAAAGCCTTCCAAAATTTGGACTGGAATTTCTTGTTTGGTGAAGCGCTCGATTTCCATCATGAAACCTTCTTCGTCCAAGCACACCAAGCTGACCGCTTCGCCGGTTGCGCCGGCGCGGCCCGTTCGGCCGATGCGGTGCACGTAATCTTCAGACACATTGGGAATTTCGTAATTCACGACATGGGGCAAGTCTTCAATGTCAATGCCGCGGGCTGCGATGTCGGTGGCGACCAAGACCCGAATGTCGCCGCTCTTGAATTCAGCCAAGGCCTGGGTCCGAGCAGTTTGGCTCTTGTTGCCATGCAATGCCATGGACTTGATGCCGTTTTTGGTCAGGTAGTCAGCCACATTGTTCGCGCCAAACTTGGTGCGAGTGAACACCAGAACTTGACTCCAGTTGTGCAGGTTGATGATGTGCACCAACACTTCTTTCTTCTTGCCACGACCCACTGGGTGAATGACTTGAGAGATGCGTTGCACCGTGGTGTTGCTGGGCGTGACTTGAATGCTCTGTGGGTTCTTTAAAAGCGTGGCAGCCAGATCGCGAATTTCATCGCTGAAGGTGGCTGAGAACAACAAGCTTTGTTTGTCTTTAGGCACCAAGGCCAAGATTTTTTTCACATCGTGAATGAAGCCCATGTCGAGCATGCGATCGGCTTCGTCCAAGACCAATATTTCAATGCTGGACAAATCGAGAAGGCCTTGGCCTTGCAAGTCGAGCAAGCGGCCTGGGGTGGCCACCAAGACATCGACGCCGCGCTTCACGCGATCTACTTGAGGTTTCATACCCACGCCACCAAACACAACGGTGGACTGCAGGCTGAGGTATTTGCCGTAATCTTTGGCGGACTCTTGAATCTGGGCAGCCAATTCGCGTGTGGGTGTGAGCACCAGCGCGCGAATGGCTTTGCCGCCAAATTTGTTTCGACCGGCCTCTGCTAAGCTCAGTTTGTGCAAGATGGGCAGCATGAACGCGGCTGTTTTGCCGGTGCCAGTTTGCGCCCCTGCCAACAGGTCGTGACCTGCCAAGACGATGGGAATCGCTTGTGCCTGCACGGGGGTAGGGGTGTCGTAGCCTTGCTCTTGCACGGCCTGGAGAATGGCCGGAGCCAAATTCAATTCTTCAAATTTCATGATGGCGCGCCAAAAACGGCGCATGGCATCGGTTTGTCAGGCTGTTTGGAAACAGCCGCCAGTCAAAGACCGATGGGATTCACAGGTGGGTATGGAAACCACAGGCGGGTGCCTGGGTCAAACCCCAGCAGAAGTGCTGATGTTGCGGCAACTGGAGGCGGCAACATTCATATTGTCGCACGAATCTGTAAACTCACAAATTAATTCTAAAGAATGAATAATTTAGACCTAAAGAGTTTTTTGGTGTTTAATTTAGAGTAAATACAAATACTATTGAATTCCTCTACATGAATTTTTTAAAAATCTTGGGTTCTTGCTTTCAAAAACTGTGGGCTTGGGTGCCTATCGGGTCACTCAGCTATCTGCCCCTGCTTGTTGTGACGCTTGACGTGTTGATGCCCAATCAGGCCTTGGCACAAACCACTCGATTAGAGCGTGTACTGGCCAATAAAGAATTGCGTGCTTGCATATGGCCCGAGTACTACAGCATCAGTTATCGCAATCCCAAAACCCGAGAACTCAGCGGCATCGACATTACCATCACGCAGGATTTGGCTCGGGAACTCGGGGTGAAGTTGAAATATGTGGACAGTAACTTTGCGCAACTGTATGAATACCTTGAGCAAGATCGCTGCGACATTGCCACCCACGCCATTGGCATCACAGAAGAGCGTCAGGCTCGCCTGCTGTTTTCTCAGCCCTATCTCAAAAGTGGTTTGTTTGCCGTCACCCTGAAAAACAAAGAGGGCCTTCAGAACTGGGACAGCTTAGATCAATCAGGGCGCGTGATTGCAGTTGCTGCGGGGACGATCATGGAAGCTGTCCTGTCAAAGTCCTTGAAAAAAGCCAGACTGCTTAAGGTTCAGTTCCCAGGCACCAGGGAGCAAGAGGTTTTGTCTGGCAGAGCCGATGCCTTCATGACCGACTATCCCTACAGTTTGAGAATGATTGACTTGACTGATTGGGCTGCCGTGATTCAAGCGCCTAGCAGCATGGCCGCCACCGAGCACGCTTATGCTTTTGCCAAAGGCGATCAAAGTTTGCAAATGAGGGTCGATGGATTTTTGAGTCTGATCAAAAAAGATGGACGTTTGCTTCAGTTCGCAAAAACAAACAATCTTGAACCCATCGTTTTGTTGAAATAATAGGTAAACCAGCTTGAAAAGCAAGTCACTCTCCAGTTCACCGCTTTCCCAGAATGCAACTTTTCAGGGCGTCTACCGATTTGGGGTGGCAGTCGCTGTTTTCATCGCCTTGGTTGCTGGCAGCCACCTTTGGAAAGACAGGCAAGACACCCTTGATCGAGAGGAAGCAAGGGGTGATTTGTTGACGCGTATCTTGTTCAATCATGTGAGCCGAACACTAGAGTCCTCTTCCGCCATCATGACAGTTGCCAATCAAGGGTCATCTTCAAATTCGCCCACGCAATCGCAGCTCAAATCCGCCATTGAAAATTCCAGTTTCATTCGTTCTTTGTCCATGCTGACAGAAGACGGTCGGGTATTGGCAAGCTCAGAGGATGGGATGGTCAATCAGTCTGTGAGTTGGCAGCAACTGGGCCTAGACAGAGATGTTGGAAACGATTTAGCGGTTGGACGTTGGCAGCCTGTTCGCAATTTGATGGACTTCAACCAAACCGATATTCGCTTACAGGACATTGCCATTTTGCCCTTGTCAACGCGCATGAAACGTGCAGATGGTCAGATGGTGCGTTGGGTGATATTGATTAACCCAGAAGATTTAATTGCTGGTTTTGCAGAATCGGTTGACGATCAATGTGATGCGGTCTATGTGTTCGATTACGCAGGTCGAATTTTGGCCAGCAGTTCACAGAGATGGTTTCCGCATGACCAAGTTTTTTCAGAAATGCCAGCTGTCAAAGGGGTTGCAAAGAACCAAGATTTTGGCCGCTACATTGACATTCTCAAAGATGCCAAACAAAACAGCGAAAATTTGGAAGTGCACTATCGCACCGCCGCACAACTGCCCTTGACAGTGGCTGTTGCCATTTCACGAAGTCGGGTTGAAGGGCAGTGGTGGCTATCTTCCAAAGGCATCATTGGCATGTCTATATTGATGCTGTTGGCCACTTATGTTTTAACTCGCCATGTTGCGACCATCTGGGCGCGAAGGGAAGAAGACCGGCTTGCCATGTCCAATGCGCTCGATGCTGCTGAAGCGGCCAACCAAGCCAAATCGGCCTTCTTAGCTCAAATGAGCCACGAAATTAGGACGCCCATCAACAGCATGGTGGGCATGACCGAACTTGCACTGGGCACACGCTTGAACCCAGAGCAAAAAGACTATCTTGAAATGTCACGAACAGCCTCGCAAAGTCTCTTAAGACTGATTGATGACATTTTAGATTTCACACGATTGGGTGCCAATCGTCTCACGCTAGATAAAGCCTTGTTCGATTTGCATACGGCCTGTCAGCAGGCTCTCAAAGGGTTTGCATTTCAAGCAGAGCAGAAAAAAATTGATTTGTACTTGGACATCGATTTCGATGTGCCGCAATTGCTGATGGGTGACCCCTTAAGACTTGGACAAGTATTGCAAAATTTATTGGGCAACGCCTTGAAGTTCAGCGATACGGGTTGGGTTAAATTGCGTGTTCGGAAAAAAGAAGTCAGTGAGAATCAGGTGGTGTGCGTCTTTGAGGTGACTGATACAGGCATTGGCATTCCGGCTGAAAAAATTCAACTTATTTTTTCACCATTCAGTCAGGCAGATGCTTCAGTCAACCGCAAATATGGTGGTAGTGGCCTCGGACTTTCCATTGCAAAAAATTTGGTTCACCTGATGCAGGGTGAAATGAAAGTTCACTCGCGTCTGGGTGAAGGAAGTTCTTTTTCTTTCACGGCCGCATTTGAAACCTCTTCGCCAGAGTTACTCGACAAGCAAATCATTCCAAAGCTGCAAATGACCAAAGGTTTCAGTGCTATTTCGCACTCAGTGGATGTGGTTTTGATTGAGTCCAATCCCTTTGCCAGAGAAATTCTGAAAAATCTGTTGGCAGCCCAACAAATTAAGTCGCTCGAAATTGTGACACCCGTGGCCTTGCAGTCGTGTTTAGACGCTTGGTTGAGACAAGGCCTGAACCGGCAAACGCTGTGGGTCATTGACCACAGCATGTTGGCCTTCATTGAGTCGGCATATTTGCTGGCGCAGGAATCCAGTAAGTGGCGAAGTTTGTCTTGGATTGTGTTGTCAGATTTTGGATTGAACCATGATGTGCAAAATTTGTGCGCACTGGCTAGAACTTTAGGTGTTCGTGTCTTGAATTTGTACAAGCCCGTCACAGGGCTAGAAATTCAGAATGCACTCACAAGTTTGACGCAACGCGATGAAGTGGGAGAGCAAATTTTAAAACCCAGTCCTTTCAAAGCCAAGCACGTGGGCAAAATATTGGTCGTTGAAGACACGCCCATGAATCAGCAGTTGGCTCGATGGACTTTGGAAAAGTTGGGCTGTACTGTTGAAATTGCAGACAATGGTGAAGCCGCCGTGCAAAAAATTCAGTCCAATTCCTACGATTTGATTTTGATGGATTTGCAAATGCCTGGCATGGATGGTTTAACAGCGACCCACAAAATTAGGCACATTGAAGTGACGCAAGCCTTGAAGTTGACGCCCATCGTGGCCATGACGGCTCACGTCTTGGATGAAGACCGGTTGCTTGCCAAAAAAGCTGGGATGCAAGACTTTCTCATCAAACCAGTTTCTGCCGATGAGTTTCAAAGGGTTTTAAAGCAATTTTTGTAGCAAGGCTCAGCCTGTGAGCCTGTGCTGAGTCGATAATTCAAACAAGATTCACGCGCAGCAGCAAGCCCTTCCTTTATGTCCAATGCATTTCAAGCAGGATTCATGGTGTTCCATGGCAACCGCCTAGAAGACCTGCGCGATCTCACGCTTGGCCTGTTTCGCAGCCAGCCCTTGGCCCCCTTGGTGCCTGAAACCTTGTTGGTGCAAAGCAATGGCATGAAGCACTGGCTTGAAATGGCCGTGGCAGACGACAGCGCCATGGGCATTTGCGCAGCCACGCAAATGGAATTGCCCTCTAGCTTTATTTGGCGCATGTACCGTTTGGTATTGGGCCAGGCGGTGGTGCCTGTGGCCATGCCTTTTGACAAACAAGCTTTGGTTTGGCGCTTGTGGCGCTTGCTGCCTGATTTTGCCCAATCACACCAAGTTGCGCCTTTGCTGGCTTACGTCAAAGACGATCCACATGGGCGCCAAAGGTATCAGTTGGCACAGCAAGTAGCCGACGTTTTTGATGGTTACCAAAGCTACCGCGCCGATTGGCTCGCCGATTGGGGCAATGGCCAATTTGTATTGCGATACAAAGCTGAGCGCAAAGCCATGCCGCCGGACCAAGTTTGGCAAGCACTATTGTGGCAGCAACTGCAACAAGATGTGTTGCAAACGCAAGCCCCAGAGCTTTCCTCTCAATGCCTTTCCAGGGCCGACGTGCATTCGCAATTCATGCACAAGGTTCAGCAAGCCAAAGCTTTAAAGCCAGAAGGTTTACCGCCTCGCATTGTGGTGTTCGGTATTTCAAACTTGCCCATGCAGGTGGTAGAGGCTTTGGCCGCCTTGGGTCGCTGGTGTCAAGTGTTAATGATGGTCCAAAACCCTTGCCAAGAATACTGGGGCCATGACATGGACCTGGTGGCGCAGAAGCACTCGCTGCTTTCTTCATGGGGGCAACAAGGTCGAGATTATTTGCACGCGCTAGAGCGCTTCGATCAGCCTGAAAACGCCCTGAGCGTCATGAGCAAGCAAACTTTTTTTGTAGATCCAGCTGAGCAAGCTTGCCCTTCGCGTTTGCAGCATATTCAGTCTGATATTTTGAATTTGAAGGCCATGCCCGAGCAGCCTGAATCCTTGCCCGACGATGGCAGTATTCAAATGGTTCAGGCGCATTCAGCGCAGCGCGAAGTTGAAATTTTGCACGACCAACTTTGGGCATGGTTTGATGAAAATCCAACGTGGAAGCCAGCTGATGTCATGGTCATGGTGCCTGATATGGCCAACTTTTCATCGCACATTCAAGCGGTGTTTGGTCGTTTTCCAGTTCAGCATCCTAGGCATATTCCTTTTTCAGTGGCAGACACCACGCCGCGTCAGGTGCCGCTGGTTCAGGCGCTTGAGTTTTTGCTGAACTTGCCACAAGCAAGGATCACCATGTCGGAATGGCTTAGCCTGTTTGAAGTATCTGCCGTGCGAGCCAAGTTTCAAATGGACGAGGCCGATGTCCAAACCATGAAAAACTGGTTGCAGGACGCTGCTGTGCGCTGGGGCTTGAATCCAACGCACCGACAAAAGTGGGGCGTGCCCAGCAATATGCCGCATGCACAGCAAAACACTTGGGCCTACGGTTTGCAACGTTTGATATTAGGTTATGCCGCCGGCCAAGCCGAGGGCAATGCGGCATGGCAAGGTGTCTTGCCCTTGCCGCAGGTTTCTGGATTGAGTGCTTTGAAGGTGGGTTATCTGGCGCAGTGGTTGGAGGCTGTGACTATTAGCTTGGCTCAACTGAATGCCAATCATGCGCCTGCCGAGTGGTGCTCGGTCATGCACGACTTGATGGCGCGCTTTTTTGAAGCCGACAACGAAGCCGATGAACGCATGTTGCTGCGTTTAAAGCAAGAACTGACGCAATGGCAATCCTTGTGTGACCAGGCAGCTTTGTCAGAGCCATTGCCCTTAACCGTGGTGCGCGAACATTGGTTGTCAGGCCTTGAGTCAACAGGTCTGAAGCAACGTTTCTTTGGTGGCGGAGTGCAATTTTCAACCCTCATGCCCATGCGCGCCATTCCCTTCAAGGGTCTGTGTTTGCTGGGCATGAACGATGGCGCTTATCCCCGCCAAAGCACGCCTCGAGATTTTGATTTAATGACCACGCATTGGCTTCCAGGCGATCGCTCACGCCGCGAAGACGACCGTTACTTGTTCTTGGAAGCTTTTTTGTCAGCCCGCGAAAAACTGTACATCAGTTGGCAAGGCCGCAGGTCTACAGACAATCAAAAGATACCCCCTTCTGTTTTGGTCGCTCAACTGCGCGATACTTTCAAGGCCCGTTTCTCCCCCGAGCTCGATGCCGTCTTGCAGCCCTTGCAAGCTTTCTCTGCCAAATACTTCAAGCCCGATTCAAAATTCTTCACCTATGCAGACGATTGGGAGACGGCGCAGCGCATTGGCTCTGAATTCAAATCTTCGTTTTCTGCGCTTTCTGCGCCTAAGGCGGCCCCCGCCGAATTGCCAGCTATTTCAGAATGGCCTCTTCAGGAGTGCATGCGTTTGCTCAAGCAACCTGTCGATGTTTATTGGCGCAGTCGCTTGGGTGTTCTGCTCAAGGGTCCTGAAGAAGCCATGCTAGATGATGAAAACTTCACTCTAAATGGGCTAGACAGATATGCCTTGGGTCGGCAATTGCTTGAATCCGAAGACATCGAACTGCAACTTGATGCTGAAAAATTGCTAGGTCAATTGCCAATGGGAGCCTCAGGACAATTGGCATTGAAACAGCAATACGATGCGGTACTTCGCGTCATTGACCGAGCCGATGCTTATTTAGAAAAATACCCACAAGAGCTGCCAACTCAATCCGTGGCTGTTGTCATTGCCATGCCTTGGGGTGATGTGCGCATCAGTGCCGAGATCCTTGGTTTGCGTCAAGTACTGCATTCAGCCGATCCGTTGCCAACTGATTCTGAACATGTTCAAACACTGCAACTGACCAGGCGACCCGGTGCGGTAGCCACAGGTCAAAAAGACCAACAATCTGCTCGCGCCGATGTCTTGATCAATCTCTGGCCCAACCATGTGCTGTTAAGCGCTGCAGGTTGGACAGTCAGCTCCGTGGCCGTTGGACTTGATGCTGTGGCGGTGTTGCCCGCCATGCCGCCTCAAGCGGCACAACACTTGTTGGCACAGTGGCTGGCCGTTTATGCGCAGGCATGGGCTAAGCCCTTGCCCACAACCCTGAAAGCAGGCTTGGCATTTGTGTCAGAGCAAATTCGAAGTGCGCAGTCAGGCAAAGACGTGGCGGCTGACCATATCATCGAGATGGCCTTGGACAAGGCGCGCAAAGAATTTTCCGATGGTTTTTCTGAAAGTACCGATTTGGCGCGTTCTTTGTATGTTCAAAGATCGTTCGACAATTTTGATCCTCTCATTGAAGGGCTGCCAAAATGGGCGCCTCTTTTGTACGGCGATTTGATCCATGCAGCTTCAATTGAAGGCGGTGCTGCATGAGTCAATTGAAAACGCAAAAACTCAATGTTCTCACATTGCCTTTGAAGGGCATTCAACTCATTGAGGCCAGCGCAGGCACCGGCAAAACTTGGACATTGGCCGCGCTTTATGTGCG
>Ga0209651_1000807_pt1 | contig 11084 bp, 7 predicted proteins | sample LauGreFBDMM110SN_2_FD_188216 | JGI IMG/M metagenome (GOLD analysis project Ga0209651, IMG submission 188216) | Freshwater lake microbial communities from Lake Michigan, USA - Fa13.BD.MM110.SN (SPAdes) (version 2) | ecosystem: Environmental > Aquatic > Freshwater > Lake | place: Lake Michigan, USA... | reverse complement strand
ATACCTATATTTATTTTTTTATGATTTGATTGATCAAATTGAAATTTGACCAACGGTTTGATTGTTGTGCGTAATGCCGAATACCAATTTGTATGAATTGAGAAAATTAAACATGCCGGCACCGCTGTATCCTTCACTGTAAATGCTCCACGCCTCTTCCGGTGTAAAGTAATTATCCTTGTACACCACGTTGGAAATGAAGCCCTGCAAATCGCCGTCCTGCGGTCCACTGGACGTATAGCCTCCACCAATGTACACGTTATCACCCGCGGTCAACTGTTTTGGCAACGTTTTCATTATGCAAGTTCGCACCAATTTGCCGTCTAAATACAGGTCCAGCGTGTTGCCGTACACGCTCATGGTCAGATTGATCCATTTTTGAAGCTGCACATTGCGAATCGTGCAAGGCGCCGATTCATTCCCATTCATGACCACGTTCAAATTGTTTTGGTCATTGTCTAAATGCATTGTGAACAATGGGTCTTTGTCGGCAACCCTCGTGATCACGTTTTTATTGATGACGGTGGTGGATGATGGACTGCTGACCCACTTGTCAATGTAAAGCCAGACCGAATACCCGTAGTTGTTTCCGCCCGTTTTATCGCTGGGAACCGTCGTTGTTTTGGAAGCATCCGAAAAACTAGAGATGGTCGTGGTGGTCCTTGTCATTAATGTGTAAACCATGTAGATGAGCAAAATGATGAGCACAAACACGAAAATTGTCAACAGATTCATAATTGTTGATTGTTGTGGTTGGTATAGTCTTATTATATTAATATATGGATAATAATTTTTTGAATCATGCATCTGCGTGTTAAAATGTGTCCACGAACACATTGGCCACCGTTTTCAAAATATAGTACCCCGTTCCATCTGTGCTAAATATCGCGCCCAACAATGCGCCAATTAAACCGAACACGATGGCGCCCATAAAAAGTCCCTTTGCTGATTCAATCGTCGATTGATTGGACATGAACCCAAAAATGGCACCAATGACCGCGCCGATTATGCCGTATGTCATTGCTCCCTGTGTGCTGTATGTTGTCGGCATCGGCGTGGGGGCTGGGGCGTCCTTGTTGGTCGCGTCGGTTGCCAATTCACTGGCGGACTTGCCTTGGTTAAGCGGATCCATGTTCACGCCCACAACCGGCGGGTTAAGTGCATTGTTGGTTTTATACAACCAGTCAATTTCGGGTTTGGTGAATGGTGCCGTGTTCAGCACGACGTTGCACATCTGTCCGTGCACGCCATCGGCTTGCCCCACCGTTACATTGTTCACCGCATTCGGCAGGGGGTCGTTAGCATTTGGCACGTGATGTCCGGTGTAGATCAGTTTGTTGTTGATGAATATGTCGACCGCGCCCTTGTCCGAATTGATTACCACGTTGTTCCACATTTGCAACGGAATGTCATTCACGACCAAATCAATCGTCGTTCCGTACAGGCCAAACTGCACGGTGTTGTTTTTGGGATTGTACTGGATGGACGGTCCGCGCGCCCCGAGCTGAAGCATGTTAATGTGACTGTCCGAATCGTAATTGGCGTTCGTGTTTGGCGGTTGCGGTTGAATGTAGAACCAAGCGGACACGCCGTAGTTGTAATTGAGCAATGACACGGTGGTGGTGGCGCCGTCTGTAATGGAGGTGGTGTCGTCTATTACACCGTGCCCATTCACAAATTGAACGTCGTAGGTTGTTATGGTGACTGGCGCATCCATGGAAATGGGAGCCGACAAAATTTGCACGCCCGTGTGATTGATTGCCTTTGCCACCGCGGACGGCAGCAAGTGCCCCGCCAAAATGAACGCAGCTTCCAATGCCAGCAGTATCAGCGCGGGTTGCGTGGTCAGTCGGTACTGCTCCTTCAACGTGTCCACAAAATCCAGCATCAAGCACGGCAAGTAAAACAGCATGTTGCCGAACAGTTTCAGCAGGTTAATCACCCAATTGGACTCGGGATTGATTTGAAACAGGGAGCTGCCCATTCGGCGGTTTGAAAACATGAAGCGGGCTATGCTGAGCACAATCGCAACGCCCGTGATGTAGATCATAGCGGTAATGCTGAATTGCACAACGCTCACCGTGGTGGTCAATTTGCTGTGGGAATTCAGGAAATACCCGATGAGTCCCACAATGCACACCGCAATTGCAATGAACAACCCCGTTTTGCCAATGAATTGGCCGTACGTCATGGTGTCCTGTGTAATGTTTGCGGTGGGTGATTTCATGTAAATATACCCCCCAAACACGACCAAGGACGCGATGAAGAGCGTGAAGAGGGTTATCACCGTCCCGCGTTGACCTTCCACAAATGCGGTCAAATCAAACGACGAACGGTACAGCAATAACCCCACTGCGGCAATCACTAGCACCGCGCCTATGGCGGCAACCGGATAGTTGACAAACAGCGATAAGGTCCAATACAATGGGAACAACAACAATTTAATGAATTGAATAGCCCTTTCGACAATTGTCATGGTGGACAACGGCGTTGCACTGGTTGTGCTATTTGCCCAATTGTTGATCAAATTGTAAACTGGTAGCAGCTGCAACAACCAATTCAGCACATTGATCCCGACGCTTGCACTCAATGCCCAAACCAATGCGTTCACGTAGGGGGTATCACCTGAACTCTCGCTGTCCCCGAATGTTGGAACCCAATCACGCAAATCAAAACAGGACACAAAATCGGTTCCTGCACACGGAACCAATTTGTTCTTGAATTCATATACACTGAACAACAAATACGCCACATAACACAACAGCGCAATGATCGTGACCCATTTTGCCACCTCCAAAAGGTCCGTGTTTGCCACGTATTTAAAATAAGGCGCAAATGGCAAAGTGAGCAAGAGGTATGCAATCATTTGCTTCAACACCGTCATAACCCCAACCCCAACCGTATTATTACGAATCAAATTGTACCAATTGTAGCACATCAACAAAATCGTAATGGACAGGGAGACGCCGGCCACGATTTGTAACCAGCGATTGCCACCCAGTATTATGAAATAATACATAATGACGAGAGGAACCCATAAATTAAGAACAAACTGGGCGGAATGCAACAGCGTTTCGATAATGGCGTCCTCCCAGTTCCACCCATTTATTTTCGCGATGACCACCAGTAATGGCATTAACGCCGCCAAACTGATGTTTAATCCGAAAAATCCAATGCTCTCTTGGCCGATGAGTTTGTTTAGGTTTTTGCTGTAGTTGGTGGCCAGGATGGAAACGACCGCGAGCCCGATCAATACCCCTAACGCTATGATTGCGTTTACAACGGGGGCAACATTCGGAATTTGAGATTGTCCGGTTGACCACAGTTTAACCACCCCCATGTAAGCCAGAATGGCGCCCAGCAGCAGTGACACCTGATTGCCGACGTTGTCCATGGGGGCGCCAGTAACCGGGTCCGTGGTTGTATCTATTCCTCTGTAAGAAGAGGCATTAGCGCTGGTTGCAAACACGTAGGCATACACGATTGCGCCGATTGCAAGCAGCCATAAGTAGTATCCTATTTTTGTGAACGGGGAGTCTCCGCCAGGCTGTGATTGCATGCGTTGGATGAATTACTGTTATTAATTATACATTGCATATATTTAAAATACATGCAAATGATGCAAATGATGCAGATGAATTGCTAAAATGTTTCCATGGCGGTTTTTTTGCCGTGGCAGTCGCGGCACAGCGCAACCAGGTTGTCCACGTTGTTGGATCCGCCGTGTTCCAGGCGCACGATGTGGTCCACTTCGTACCACGCCGGCAACTGGCGGTCGCAGTGCCCGCACTTCCACGACTGCTGCGCCGCCACGAACTTCTTTTTGGTTTCGCTCACGCTGCGCTTGGTGGCGTTGTTGCGCCCGGACGCCAGGATGCGCGCTTCCATTTGCGCTTCTTTGGGTCCGTGCCGTGCTACATTTACATTTGCATTTCCTGCGCCCCCCTCTTGGAACAGGGACTTCTGGTTGGCAAAATCCAGAAAGGGCGACAGCATGTCGGCCGACGAGCGGCTGATTGGCATGTAACGAATGATGTCGTTCGCATGCGACATCATGGTTTGCGACTGTCCCGGGTTTTTCTTCAGGTAGATGTAGAGAGATAATCCAACAAATGCAAACGTGGACATCTTGATTTCTTTTTGCCACGAATGAAACACCTTCAGGTACTTGCCGTCATAATACGTGTTGAACACGAGGAATGCAGTGATTCCGAATATGAAGAGTTCCAGTTTCATGCGATATATTAGTTATTAATACCTTGTGTCTTATTATTATATGATGCTACTTTAATTTATCAGGGCGCGCGCGCGCATCTATTTGATTATCCGGCGTGCCCGCGGATACGGCGTCGGAACCCGTTTAATGGTGTTGTGAGGGAAGCGAACATCATTGGAATTAAACCGAACACTTTTTTGACGATGGGCACGCGTTGTCACCGCGTCGGTGATTTGTCGCAGCTGTTGCACAATGTCCGCAACATTCATGCGCTTATGCCCGTTTGCGAAGACGACGGTACGGAACAGGGTGCGATACCGGCGCAACATGTCGGCGTGCTCCGCATCCGACATCACGAAATTTTGACGCGGCATCATGAAGATGCTGTGGAAAACCGACATGAGCCCCCACACGTCGGTGTTGTAGCGATAGACGTTTCTAAAGTAGTCCCTCAACTGAAACGTCCGAGCAATGCGGTCCGTGAAGTGATGCAGTATTTCGGCAGTGTATGTGGCAACTGCTTCAATGAGCAGTTCGTTTGTTTGGGTTTGGTTTCCTTGCGGGGATCCAAACATGGTCATGAAAACGTGTTGAATGTATTTGTATCCATTGACGTCGACCGCAATGCGTTCCTTGTACAACGCGCGCGTGAAGTGTTTCAATTGTTCCACCGATGGGGTTGCCAAAGTCGCGGAGTTCAAAACAACGGAGGCATACAACTCGCACGTTTTTGGGGAAATCAGCATGGTTGAAAAGGGGCGGTTGAATGACACCGGATTATTCATGAAATAGCGCACGGGAATGATTTGTTGGGGGGTGCTGATGCCGGCCAGCCCCCAGTCAATAATGCGAGCATTGTTGTTCCGATCAACCATCACGTTCTCGGATTTGAGGTCGTTGTGGATCACGCCCAGCCGATTCATAGGACCCACTGCATTAAGCAGTAGGCTTGAAATGTGGTCGTTCAATTGACGAATGCGGCCCGGGGTGAGGGGGGTTTGATGCATCCATTTGAGCAAATCAACCCCCAAGTCGGGCATGTTGATCATGCGCAGCTTGCTCAACTTCGCATTCACGTTGGCCGCCGACACGTTTAACCGTGTCAAATTGATGCAAACGTCGTCAAAATTTATCAGGTCGCGCGGTTCCAGCGTGTCAGGCTCACAAATGTGGGCATGCATGCTGAAATATTTGTTATAATTTGGTATTTTATGCAAATATTGCCTTATGCCTTCGTACTCTCTCATTTCGGCTTCCACACTTTTTGTTTCTCCCAGCTTGCTCACGTTGCCGTCGTGCAGGTTGCGCGGGCGCCCTTTGCACTTGAGCGACGGTTTGAACACGCACCCTTGTGCCCCTGCAAAAATGGGGATGCCGCCTTTTTGTGCACGATTGCTGCGATTGCGACGAGTAAATTTACCCCCAAATGGCATTTAACGTAGTTATTTATTTATTGTTAGTATTGAATCACTACATATTATTAAATATTTTATTCTTCGGCATCACGCATAATAAAAATAATACAGGGAGGTTGCAGCAGTTGCGGCGATCAAACCATATATCAATTTGCGACGATATTTGAACTCTTCGCGCAGACGCACTTCCTTGGGCTTGTAATGGGAATAATACGCGTTCACGGCATCCTGCAGTGACACTTCGTCACGATTCAAACGCAGATTGATTTGGTTGTGCAGAAAGTGCACCCATTTGATGAACGATTCGCGTTTGTCTAAATAGGGAGAGACGGGGTATTTGTCCAACAGTTCGCTAAATGCGCTGCCGATTTGATGGTTCGGTAAAAACAACGGCAAATTTTGAATGAAGTCGTAGTATTTTTTGATGGTGACGTCGTTTGGTCTCTCGGGGTACGTGACTGCCATGCTAAACAGAACGAACCAATAGTGGGGTCCCCAAACGGCGGCATCCAGCGCGGTGGTCGCATCCCCATTTTTGTAAACCAAATTGGAATGAGCCATGGGTTTGCCTTTGCCTCTTGTGTTTTACAATCAAACAATATAAAAAGAAGTGTGATTTAACCCATTATGACCCATTTCATGAATTCGTTTAATGCGTTAAAAGAGACGGATGACGATTTAAGCGACGACCCCGACGAGGCAAAACAAGACGAAACCGCATCCGTTATTAAATTTGCATCATTCCATCATTCCTTTGTAAAAAAAACCATGTTTTGCAACAATTGCGGAAAGACGGGGCATCCCATGCACGCGTGCAAGAATCCAATCATCAGCAACGGCATGATTGTCTTCAAAAATGGCAGTGACGGCCCATCGTATTTGATGATCCGCCGAAAGGACACGCTCGGTTTTGTGGAATTCATCCGCGGCAAATACCCGGTTAGCAATCAAATGTACGTGCAACGGCTCATTGACGAGATGACGTTGGATGAAAAGCACCGGTTGCAAACCCAAACATTTAGCGAGTTGTGGAAAAACGTGTGGGGGGACTATTTGAATTCAAAATATCAAAACGAAGAAGCGATTTCATGCGAACGATTCAACCTGCTGAAGTCGGGATTAAGGACAAATCATCGCGGCGGTGGCGGCATGAATTACACGCTGCATTCATTGATTGCCAAATCCAGCACGCAATGGACCGAACCGGAGTGGGGGTTTCCAAAGGGGCGTCGCAATTATCAAGAAAAGGACCTTGAATGTGCCCTTCGTGAATTTTCGGAAGAGACCGGGTACGATCAAACCCGGCTGGTGGTAATGCAAAACGTGATTCCTTATGAAGAAATATTCATGGGGTCCAACATGAAAACGTACAAGCACCGGTATTATGTTGCGCAAATGAACCAAGTGCCTTTAAAATGTCCCCCCGATTTTCAAAAAACGGAAGTGAGCAAAATGGCGTGGTTCACATATGAACAATGCATTCAACACATTCGCCCTTATAATTTAGAAAAACTAAACATTTTGCGCAGTTTGAACACGGCTATAATGGAACACGCGATAGCGTGTCACTGACCACTGCCATTAATTTTGTTCGGTTTGCCAATTTATAATCATTCTATATTATAACCAAAATACAAACCGCGCACGCAATGTCATTGATTCCAGAAGAAGCCGAAGCAAGACGCGGTGCGAACCCGGCCGCAACCCTGAATGCAGCACTGCTGTCCAATGAATTGCTGGAGTGGAATCAAAACCAGGGGGATAAAAATCAAGGAGGCGAAGACTTATCGTTTTTATACCCATCATTGAATGACCCCCAATTTTCAATGAGCATTGCACAAAGAAGAGAATTCCACGACACCAAATACGATGTAATAATTCCCACCTCTCAAGCACAAATGGAGCGAGAAGCCGCCAAGCTGTGCGGGGCGGCATTTGAGCTGGCCCCGCATCAGCTCTTTGTGCGCAATTTTTTGTCCGTGATGACGCCGTACAACAGCATGCTGCTGTATCATGGGCTCGGAACCGGCAAAACGTGTTCGGCAATAAGCGTGGCCGAGGAGATGCGGGACTACATGCAGCAGGTGGGTGCGGTCAAGAAAATTTTGGTGGTTGCGTCGGTCAACGTGCAGGATAATTTTCGCAAGCAGCTGTTTGACTTCAACAAGTTGAAATTCAACGGGATCACTCGTCGGTTTGAAATTCGCGGGTGCACGGGAACCAAGCTGTTGAATGAGGTGGGCGCCAATGCGGAACTGATGGATTTGACGGAGCGAAATAGAGCAATGGTGCGTGCCGGCATTGTTCACCGCATCACGCGACTCATCAACGCCAATTACGAATTCATGGGGTACATTGAGCTGGCCAATTTGGTGCGCCGGCTCACGAGCGGCACCAAGCAGGACGCCATTCGCGCCATTAAGCACGAGTTCAACCACCGACTGCTCATTGTGGACGAGATTCACAACGTGCGCAGCGACGAGGAAGTAAATGAAGCCAAGGAAGCCAAGGAAGCCAAAAAGGGAACCAGCGTGTCCGCCGAATTGTACAAACTGGTGCGGTACGCTGACAACTTGCGGCTGCTGCTGCTGTCCGGCACGCCCATGTACAACGACCCGCGCGAAATCGTATGGTTGCTGAATTTGATGAATGTGAACGACCGCCGAGCTACCATTTCGGTGGGAGATGTGTTTGACCGGGACGGCAATTTGCTGCCGCCCGCGGGGAACAAGCCGGTGGGTGCCGAGCTGCTGCGCATTAAATCCACGGGCTACATATCGGTGGTCAAGGGTGAAAACCCGTACATTTTCCCTTATAGAATGCATCCAAGGGAGTTTGCTCCCGCGCACTCGTACTTGATGAATCGGGACAAGCACCCCACGCAGCAATTGAACAACACCGATATCCCGGATCCGCTCCAGCACCTGGACGTGTATTTGAACCCCGCGGGGCCGTATCAAGAAGCGGTTTACAACTACATCATTGACCGAAAGCGGCTGGAAATGTTGGACAACGCCACGTCGTTCGGTTCGTTTTTACTGAAGCAGCCCATAGAAGCGCTCAACCTGGTGTATCCCAGCGTGGAGTTTGACAAGATTGTGACCCGAATCAACCAAAAAAAGGCGGCGGAGGCAGCCGAGGCAAACGAAGCGTCCGTTTCGGTCGCCGACATCGCCCTCCTGAAGAATATGGACATCAAGGGCCTCCTGGGAGACGCCGGCCTCCGTCGGGTCATGAAGCACGACGTGTCGGAAGACGGCGCGCGCATTTCCAATTTTGAATACAAACCCAACACGCTGACAAATTACGGACGCATTTTTTCGCCCGCCGAAATTGGCAAGTACAGCAGCAAAATTGCCAGCATATGCACCCAAATAGAAAAAGCACACGGCATTGTCCTGGTTTACAGCGAATACATTGGCGGTGGTGCGGTGCCGATTGCGCTGGCGCTTGAAGAACTGGGATTTACTCGGTACGACAAGGACGTGGGATCGCTGTTTAAAACCGCACCCGTTCCGCAGCGCATCGTCGGGGACACAAAAAATCGGTTCGCCGCAAAATACGCCATGTTCACTGGTGACAAGCAGCTGTCGCCGGATAATCGCGCCGAGCTGGAAGCGCTCACCACGGACAACGCAAACGGCCAGCGCATCAAGGTGGTGATCATTTCCAAGGCGGGCAGCGAGGGCATTGATTTCAAGAACGTGCGCCAGGTGCACATCATGGAGCCGTGGTACAACATGAACCGCATTGAGCAAATCGTTGGTCGCGCCATCCGCAACTGCAGTCACGCCGACCTGCCGTTTGCGGAGCGCAACGTGCAGCTGTTTTTGTACGGCACGCTGCTGCCGTCCAACCCTGCAGTAGAGGCTGCCGACCTCTATGTCTATCGTTTGGCCGAAACGAAGGCCGTGCAAATCGGGCGCGTGAGTCGCGTTTTGAAGGAAAATGCGGTGGACTGCTTGCTCAACATTGACCAAACCAAATTCAGCCAAGAAGTGATTAGGCGGCACAACGGCGGTCGGGATGTTACGGTGCGCCAAGTGCTGGCCGACGGAACCGTGCTTAGCCACTATGAAATAGGCGACCGCCCGTTTTCATTCATCTGCGACTATCAAGCCAGCTGCGACTACAAGTGTGCCGTCGGCGGAAACAGCGACAAGCTGAAGGTGAACGACGACACGTATTCAGAACCCTTTATCGTGATGAATGCCGACCGAATCATGCAGCGCATTCGGGACTTGTTCAAGGATCAACACTTTTACCAACGAAACACGCTGTTGATGCATTTGACCGGACACTCGGAAGAGCAGGTGGACGTTGCCTTGACCCGCATGCTCACGGGTGAGGGGGGGGATTTGGTGGACAAATACGGGCGAGCCGGGCGTCTCGTGAACGTGGGAAACTACTACTTGTTTCAGCCGTCCGAGCTGATGGACACGCGCGTTGACATGCACGACCGCAGCGCCCCGTTGCAATTCAAACGAGACCACATTGCGTTTCTACTGAACGACGGCACATTGGAACGCTTGGCCGAAAAGCACGGGTTCGCGCGCCCCAAACAACAACCACAAACTACCCAACTCATGATGCCCGCGCAGGTGCAGGAGATGAAGACGGTGTACCAAGCAATAAATGCGACCGACAAGCCCAAGGCGGCGACTGACAAGACCACCAAATCATGGAACGAGTTGGGCCGAGACGTGATTCGGGAGTTGAATGAAACGCACGGCATTGACCCGAACGTATTAAAACGGTGCGTCGTGGAACACCTAGTGGAAGAGATGCTGGTGACGTCTCCCAACGACGGGGTGCAGTATTTGAACGCGCTGGGTGCAGTCAGCGACGAGTTTGACCAATTTGCGCGTGACTATTTTGACAGGCACATAATGAAAAATCCGAAATACGCGGGAGAAGAAGGCATCCTAATGATGAATGCGGATACCAAATCCGGCATGCAGTTGGTGGTGCGCAAAAACGCGGGGTCCGCATGGGCTGCGGCTAAATCTAGCGAAGAGTGGCGTCCGTATTTGGAGGTGATTGCCGCCACCACGCCGCGCGTCTCGCAGTTGTCTCCGATCATTGGATTCATTGCGGAATTCAAGGAAAAAAGCGGGGGGAGTTACGCCGTGTTTAAGCTCAAATACGTGCAAGAAAAGGGGGTCGGCGCGCGGTGCGACCAAATCTCGTCCAAGCAGCGCCGTCTCACCATTGCGAACCAAATCCTGCAGGGGGACGATGCGCCGCCAATTTACACAATGGAGAACACGAAGGACCAAAACACGGCGCGGTTTTGCGTGTTGCCGGAGCTGTTGTTACGAGCCTACAACTTGATGCGGAAAGACGGGAAGTACTGGTTTTTAACACCGGTGCAAGCGCTGCGTAGCGCCGTGCGCCAATCCAACCCGGGATGAAACGATGGGATTGTGGTTGACCTTAAGAAACCATATCTA
>Ga0209651_1000798_pt1 | contig 11140 bp, 11 predicted proteins | sample LauGreFBDMM110SN_2_FD_188216 | JGI IMG/M metagenome (GOLD analysis project Ga0209651, IMG submission 188216) | Freshwater lake microbial communities from Lake Michigan, USA - Fa13.BD.MM110.SN (SPAdes) (version 2) | ecosystem: Environmental > Aquatic > Freshwater > Lake | place: Lake Michigan... | reverse complement strand
TTCTTGGACAGCTTCCTCTGCTTGTTCTTCTTGGACAGCTTCCTCTGCTTGTTCTTCTTCTTGTTCTTCTTGTTCTTCTTGTTCTTGTTCTTCTTCTTCTTCTTGTTCTTCTTCTTCTTGTTCTTCTTGTTCTTCTTGTTCTTCTTGTTCTTCTTGTTCTTCTTGTTCTTCTTGTTCTTCTTGTTCTTCTTGTTCTTCTTGGACAGCTTCTTCTTCTTGTTCTTCTTGTTCTTCTTGTTCTTGTTCTTCTTGTTCTTGTTCTTCTTGTTCTTCTTGTTCTTCTTGTTCTTCTTCTTCTTCTTGTTCTTCTTCTTCTTCTTGTTCTTCTTCTTCTTGTTCTTCTTCTTCTTCTTCTTCTTCTTCTTGGAGAGCTTCCTCCTTATCCGTTTTAAATGCATGCGCACATTGTTTGATTGCGGAGTTGTTGAGATATTCGGCGATTGAATCCAAATTGGGCACGCGTTGTTCGGTTGCAACATCAATTATCTCAAGTTGAATTGGGTCAACCGATTGTGAGTGAGGTGCTTGATGTGATTTGCACGCGCACTGGGTTTCCAACAAATGTTTCACAAATGGAATCTGGAGAACGGCGTCGTGTGTTTCTTTGTACAGTTGATAGTCGGCCAATGCGCGTGCCATTTTGGGTTCCAATGAGTGTCGCAGTTCATCTATGATCAGATTGACAAGTTCATTGGATGTGGTGGGGGTAGTTGCCATTGTGATTTTGCAGCAAAAGATGTAGTAATGCATCACCATTTGTTTAATACGGTTTGTAATACATCTAATGGTTTCAAATGCAAAAGTAATTTAAAAACAATGGCACAAAATATGCACAGCTAAATAATAAATAATAAGGAATGAACGCGCTCCCACCGCACTTGCAGCACTTGCAGAACTTACAGGGAGAAGAGCTCAAGGCCGCTGTTCGGCAAGAATATTTTAATGAAGCGGTTGCATTTATTGTGAGACAAACCGCATACGACGAAACAACCGCCATTGAGCGACTCAACGAGTTGAAAGACCCTGTCAAAGTGGTCAAAGCGTATCTTGGTGTGGTTCAACCCGACGACGACGAGACCCCCTTGTTCAAATCAAAAAATCAAATGAAATATGGAGAGATTCGCAAATTCATGGATGCGGGTGCAAGGCAATACAATATGAAAAAGGAATTGAACGCCAAGTATCAAGCGCATTTGGAAAAGCAACAACGAGAACAACGAGAACAACGAGAACAACGAGAACAACGAGAACAACGAGAACAAGAACAAAGCAAGGGATCATAAGGGACATGCTGTCCCTTACCCTTAAACGCTCCACGACGCATAATCGGTGCTGTAATTCCGACCGGCCAGAGACAGGGCAGGGTTCTGTGGGGGTGGGGCTTCAATGACAACTTGCTGGAAGCACAATTCGGGTGGTTTTAGTATGAACGCGCTGCCAGCATCGTTGAACGCCTTGTTGTAAATGGACAGATTGACATCGTTCACCCGCGGCATCATGCCAATGAACTGGCATCCAAACGTCTTTGCAACATTGAAGTTCGCGTTTTCATTGAACGGTGCGTCGGGAAACACGATGCTCATGTTCTTTTTATTGTGGTCGATCAGCGCGTCCATGTCTGGCGTGTTTTTCACGCCCATTTCATATTGCAACTGGTGCAAAAATGGAGAGTTTGCCCCAATGTTTAGGACTTGGAATAGCGGCAGGTCTTTGTCGGTGCACAAGGGGTTGGATATGTCGGCCATGATGACGACCTTGTTTTGAAATGTCGTCATTGGCACTTGCCCTAAATTGTTGCCGGCGTACAAGTAATTGTATTCGGGTCCCAACAAGAGGTTCCCGAATTGCGAGTTGATTGCGGAAACAATGTCGGGCACAATTTTCGCATTGTTGCTTTTAATGCGCAAATTAATGAAGAGCGGATCCGTGCTGTTGGGCGCCTTTGTGAACGCATTTTGCGCGAGGACTGTCATCGCGTCCAAAAAGGGGATTGAATTGTAGGTTTCTCTGAAATAAAAACTGGGTTTTGTGGAGGCCGCCACCACCGGTTTGTCATCTTCGCTGTAAATTTCAAAGTCTAGGCAGCGGTAGCCGTCTGAAATTGCGCTTTTGAGCGGGACAGTGTCCACGTAGTTGTTTTTCCACTCCCCTAAACAACAACAGTTCAACGCCGTTTTAATGTAGTAGTTTCGCAAGGGCATGGTCATAGGATCCACGACTTGGTTTGTCAGGGTGTTCAACGGGCTAACCGTGCGGTTCATTGTGACATAGGTGGACTCAATTTCACTCTGTTTTTGAGTCACTTTGTAAATGATGTACCAAATGGTAATGCCCAATCCAATTGCCAATGTAATCCACAGCATGATTTGCAAGGGGCTGGTGCTGCTCACAAGATTTTTTGCCGCATTCATGACGGCATCCGCTTTGGCAGTGACATTGGCAGCTACATTGGCTAATTTTCCTTCTGCATTCGGATTCATGGCTTGCATATCTGTGGAAGACATATTATTGCAAATGCAGTGATTTAAATATAAATGGAATTCTTAGATATTACAATATCACAATAAAATAATAACGGTAATATACATTAATACACCACGTGAACTTACAAAACATGACGGGCGGACTATTGAACATTGTGTCATTTGGCAATCAAAACGTCATTCTAAATTCCAACCCGACAAAGTCGTTTTTCAAGACCACGTATGCCAAATACACCAATTTTGGATTGCAAAAGTTTAGAATTGATTTCACCGGGTTGCGCAATTTGCGCATGAGCGAAGAATCGCGATTCACGTTCACGGTGCCGCGCTATGCGGAGCTGCTCATGGACACCTACATCGTAGTGACGCTGCCCACCATTTGGAGCCCGATTTACCCGCCTCAATCGTGCGGCGACGCCTGGCGCCCCTACGAGTTCCGCTGGATTGAAAATCTGGGCACGCAAATGATCAAGGAAGTAACATTTTCCGTGGGCGGCCAAATTCTGCAGCGCATGTCGGGCAAGTACTTGCTGGCCCAAGTGCAGCGCGACTTCAACGGCACGAAGCGATTCCTCTACGACACCATGACTGGCAACACCGCCGAGTTGAACGACCCCGCCAACTTCTCCGGTCGCCGAGGCACGTACCCCAACGTGTATTACAACACGAGCCAGCAGGGGCCCGAGCCATCCATTCGCGGGCGCAGGCTCTACATCCCGATCAACGCGTGGTTCTGCAACAACAGCCGCACCGCGTTCCCGCTGGTGGCCCTGCAGTACAACGAGCTGCAAATTGACGTGGTCATGCGCCCCGTGCGCGAGCTCTTTGTCACGCGCGACATCAACTACACGCCGCCGCAGACCACCGGATCGCTGACCCCTGCTCAAGTCGCCCAAGCGCCCTTCATTCAGCCCAACTTCAACGAGCAGCAGTACCAGTTTTACCGCTTTCTGCAGCCGCCGCCCGCGGTGGACATCAGCACGTCCGACGTGTATTCCGACAAGCGCACGGACTGGAACGCCGACGTGCACCTGCTGTCCACGTACTGCTTCCTGTCGGCGGAGGAGTCGCGCATCTTCGCGTCGCAGGAGCAGAAGTACTTGCTGAAGTCGGCATACGATTGGGAGTTCAAGAACATCACGGGCAGCCACCGCGTGGAGCTGCAAAACACGGCGGGCATGGTGGCAACGTGGATGTTCCTGTTTCAGCGCAGCGACATCAACCTGCGCAACCAGTGGAGCAACTACACGAACTGGCCGTACACAAACGTGATCCCGGACGACGTGACGCCGGCGCCCGTAACCGGCACCTTTATCAATGCGTGCGACATCATCACGCAGACGGTGCTGGATTTGGATTTATACAATTCATCCACACCCTTTAATGCAACGATTGTGGTTGCAGCAACGTCCATAAGCCAGTTTGCCGTAGGTCAAACCATCACGGTCACATATGATGCTAATAACACCATTACCGGAACCATAACCAGCATCATTGGAACCACCATTTCATTCTTAGTAACGGGTGTCACTACCAATGCGATCCCAAATACCATTTATGATAACACCACGGTATCAAATGTCTTTTATGGAACTTTTTTTTCCACCTATTGGATTTTTAATAATCCCGCATTTCCACAGCCTCCGAATAGTTTCAGTGGCAATAATTACATCGTCACAAATGTAACGGTTGGACTTAGGAACATTTCAACTGTTCTGGCTTCGGTCAATCTGCAGATCAATGACACGATTTCTAGCTCCATTTACATTTCTCCGACTACACATACAATAATTCCAGGTGCAACTGTCACGCTATCATATGCATTTTATAATTGCATTGTTCCAAACGGGCATAACAATATTCAAATACAATACGTTTCATCGCAACCAATTGAGTGGCAAACAACCAGTGCAAGTTCCATAAGCTATTTCGGAACCGTAACAGGATATCCGGTGTCATACACATCCGGCATTGTGACCGTCAATGCTGCATTGCCCAGGATCGGCCCCGGCGTGGAGCCCAACGGCACGCTGTCCGGGCTTTTCATAACGCGTGACTACAACGTGGAGAACCAGCGCGAGATTCTGCAGCAGCTCGGCATCCTGCTGAACGGCTCCTATCGCGAAAACTTGCTGGATGCGGGTGTCTACAACTACGTGGAAAAGTACGTCCGCACGTCCGGGTCCGCACCATTTGGCCTGTATTTATACAACTTCGGTCTGAATGCCGACAATGAGACGTACCAGCCCAGCGGCGCAATTAACATGAGCAAGTTCTCAACCATTGAGCTGGAATTCAACACGTACGCGCCGCCGCTGGACCCGAGCGCCAACTACTACACCATTTGCGACCCCGAAACGGGCATCCCCATCGGCGTCAACAAGCCGCAGTGGCGCATTTACGACTACAACTACGATCTCACCGTGCTGGAAGAGAGGTACAACGTACTCACGTTCATCGGCGGCAATTGCGCGCTCATGTATGCGCGATAAACGCATAATGCAATGGACCCTGTTAGTTTTGTTTGAATATTATAATAATTTAGTATTATAATAATTATAATACATTGATCGGATGAATCTTAAAAACATAAAGCATGCCAAAGGAACCGGTGAAAATGATGATGATGATGAACCGCATTCATCCAGTGTGTTTTTTGATTATGGAATGTTGATGTTGAAAATATTGGCCGGAATCATGGTGTTTAACTGGATCACCAGCTGCAACTTTTTGAATGCTTTTACTATTAACCCTGACACAATGTATCCAGTCAATCCAAGTAGGGAAGCTAGTCCGTATTGCTATGGCGAATGCATGACTGCAAACCAGAAATTGGGCGACGATGCTGCAAAGAGTGAGAAAACCATTCTTTGGATGATGAAGTGGTGGTGGCAATCCACCCAAGAGCCGTGTTACAATGCAGGAGGCAAGTTGCTAAATTTATACTTCACTAAAATGAATGCTGTTGTGAGTCCGATGAATAAGGACGCCGGCGACTCCATAATTTCTTTCATCAAGTGGGTATTATTTGGACTGTTCACACAATTGTCATTGTGGACCATGCTCCTGTTTTCGTTTTTGCTGTCCATTCCAGGATACATTGAGGGATTGTTATCATTCACCGTATACACTGGTTTGGAAACCAACCGAATTGTTAGATACATTTTGAATTTTTGGTTGTTTTTGTTTTATTTAGGAATCACGTTCTGCCTTGGATGGGTTTCGTTTTTTCCCGTAACGTACGCGTGCATTCATTTGCTGTATTTATTTTTCATTAAACCGCTCATGGACAATACGACCGTATTCAGCACGGAATTCACCAAACGAATGAAGCCTCTCATGGCAGCATTTGTCATCATGTCCATCATCATTGCATTTGGTCAGTTGCCATTGGTATCCGCGGGAACCATAACCGGCGTCGTAGTGTTGGCATGGTTCTTCATGTTTAAGAACAACGACACCGCGTGATCATGTCGGCTCAATTATTCACTCGTTGATAAATCATAATAAAACCATGGTTATTATGATGGCATACTCTCTCAATGCAACAAATGCAACCACCGTTCGTGAGCGTGTGCACGCCCACATTCAATCGCCGCCCGTTCATTGCCGCCATGATGCAGTGCTTCAATCACCAGACGTACCCACGGGATCGCATGGAGTGGGTCATAGTGGATGACGGGACCGACCCCGTTGAAGACCTCGTTTCACAACATCCATGCGTGAAGTACTTCCGGCTTGGAGAAAAGATTTCTCTCGGCAAGAAACGCAACGTGATGCACGAAAAAGCGCGCGGCGACATCATCGTCTACATGGACGACGACGACTACTACCCCCCCGAGCGCGTGTCGCACGCGGTGAACACCCTGCTGCACCACAAAAAAAAAAAGACCGGTGTCAAGCTCGCGGGCAGCAGCGAAATGTGCATTTATTTCAAATCAGAAAACCTACGGTTTCCAAGGCACGGCTCGTCGTGCCGAGCCGTTGTGTCCGAACCTTTCCCTTTAGATTCCACAAACCAATGCCAATACCAAGGCCAAATGGTGCAGTTCGGACCCTACGGCCCCAACCACGCCACCGCCGCCACGTTTGCGTTCTGGAAGGAGCTGCTCACCGACCTAAATTTGAAATACGAAGAGGATGCGTGCTTGGCCGAAGAGCGCGCATTCTTGCGCGGATACACCGTCCCCATGGCGCAGCTGGATCCCATGAAGGTCATCCTCGTGTTTTCGCACGAGCACAATACCTTTGACAAGCGCATGCTGCTTTCCAATTTGGGTAATAAAAATTCGGGCATGCAGACAAGCGCAAAGGCGGTCACTGATTTCATTAAGGAACCGTCGCTGCTCCAGTTCTACATGCACGACGTGGACGCGGCACTGCAAGCGTACGACCCAGGCCATCCGTCCATGAAACCCGATGTTATGCAACAAATTGAAGAGAAAATGCAGAAACATCGGCAACAACCTCCGGAGGCGGTTTTAAAGGCCGTCATAACATTCAAGGCACCGAACGCGATTAGTCGCAGCATGACCGTGGAGGAATTGATTCAAACCGTGCAATCACAGGCCGAAAAGCTGGAAAAAATGCGGGAATTGTGTAACAAAAAAATCCGCGAAAACTCGGAGCTGATGGACACAATCAAGGACCGCGACGAAGTCATTGCCGCACACTTGGAGACCATTGAACGACAAAGCGCGCTGCTGGACCATGATTGCAACTTGGTTTAGGTCACTCGTCGCCTGCTGTAGCGTCGTCGTCTTCGTGCAGCATCTCGCTCGGATACGTGCATTTGTTCAGGTAGCGCTGCATGCGCTGAATATCCAGTTTCGTGATTTCAAATTCTTCTATGATGTCGTCAATGCGGGCATCCCCGTTTTCATTTTTCATGGCAAACACGTTGGAGAAAAATGTGAACAAATCTTTCTTGTCCATCCCGAATTTTTGGCACATCATTTGAATGAACAGCGCGTTGTTGTATTCGGTGCTGTATTTGGTCAGCACCTTTGTGAACCGTACCTCCGTTGGGTTGAATTTAGGGCGCGTTGCAAACCGTTCGTGATACAGCTTGTTGTTGTAAAACGTTTTGATGAGGGAGCTCATTTCGTTGAACTGCCAGATTTGTTTTTGAAACGTCATGCGATCAATGTAATCCGCAAAGCAAATGTTGTCCAGCGCGTCCTTGTAAAAACGGAAGGCGTCCATTTTGTGCGGCTGTTTTGCCAACGCGTCCACCACGTTTTCGTGCCACAACAAGCCCACAATGGTGCGGTCTGTTTCATTCATCATCGCGGAGTGCTCGGTGAATTTGCACGGCGAATTTATCAATTTTTTGACAATGGTTTTGCTGTCTTCGTTGTTGGCCTTCGGTTGAAAAATGGTTTGAATCAGCACGCTATCCAACGAAGGGCCATTGGATGCGTTGTTGAAAATGCTGCTGATGGTTGCAATTTTGCGAAGGTCGCCTTGCATGAACCGTGCAACGTTTTTGTGCAGCGTGGCATTGTCCGAATGCAGTGCCGATTTCAGAATCACGCTAACCTGATCCAGCGTGGGCGGCTTGAGTTCAAACGTCACGCACACTTTCATCAACTCGCGGATTTTTTTGTCCATGTGATAGTTTCCAATGCACACGATGGGATTCATCGTGACGTCTTCTAGACGCTGCTTCTTCGTCTTTTTAGGGCGCATCAGTTTGATCAGCGTGTTGATGCCGCCCTTGTCGCCGTTGTTCATGCCGTCTATCTCGTCCATGACAATCACAATTCGTTTCGGTTTTTTTTGAAACATGGAAAGCACGCTGTGCTCGCTCATGTTGTGTTTGGTGATGAGGTCAATGATGGACTTATTGCGTATGTCGCCCGCATCGTATTTCACAATGTCGTAATTCAAGCCTTTGAGCAGCTGGACAATGAATTCGGTTTTTCCCACACCAGGGTTTCCATACACGTAAATGCCCCGCTTGATCATCAAATCATGTTTTTTGCTGTGAAACGCATTCAGCGCTCCCGCAATCTCGGTCGCAATGGATTCACGACCTAGCACCTCGTTGTAATTTATTGGCGGGTGGTTGGTTGGCACTGGGACCAACGCTCTGGCTGTTCCCAGGTTGGGGAGAGGTTTGCCCGGTTTCATTGACTTAAGCAAAGTGATGAAGGGTCTGCTGTTGCGTTGCGTTGTTAGTGTATTACATTCTCAATGTATTTAATATTAAATTGCATATCAATCACTAAGATAAATTCACACGTAGTCCAACCAACAAATATAAAAATAGAGATGTATATTATATTTCACATTTCAACATCCAATGGACGCGCCCAATAACTCTAGTTTTAATTTTCAACGCATCGTCATCATCATAGCAATCATCATGCTGATTGCATCCATGATTTTCATAGGATACGCATTGTATGACCAGTCCAGCAACATTACGTGGCCGCCGGAAATCCCCAAGTGTCCTGATTTTTGGACGGTTGATAAAAACGGAACCTGCACGAAACCAAACCCACCCGTCAACTGCGAATACAACGGCATACCGGCCGGAACGCAAGGCATGCCGACATGCCCCCACTGATAACAAACATTGTGAGTAACATCGCATAAATAAAAATAATTATATGTGTATAATTCAATAACTTATACACACAATCCACGCCATACAATGCAACAAATACACGGATCAAGCTATTCAAACGCGAACTCAAACGCCCGAAAACACCTCAAATCCAATGGCCGCATTGACATTTTAGGCCCGACAGTGGAGCAGCAGTTCGCCATGTACGACAAAATCCCCAATTCTAGCACGTGCGCGTCGTTTCGCGACGCCATGATTGGAAACTGGGAGAACACCGCGCTCAGCGACGCCTTTTTTAGCACGGGCAACATGGCGATTGTGCAAAATGCGCTGCGCAACGGCGTGCACGCCATGTCCAAGGGGGCGTACTTGATTGCCCCCCAAGACTGTGACAACCTGAAAATGATCATGCGCAGCGTGTTCCTGCAGAGCGCCATGAATTTAGCAACCGACATCCCCGGTCAAATTGCCGCGCTGAACAAGATAGTCGTGGACATGTTTGTGCCGAAACTTTACAATGAAGCGCGTGCTTACATTCAGTACAAGCGCGATGCCAGCACCATGTATACCCCCATTGACCGCCCCATTTATTCCGCCGAAAACGACAAGACACTGGAACTGCAGCCGTGGTTCTAGGAGGTGCGATGCATTTTATAAAATATAATATTGTAAAATGTAATAATACATACATACCATCATGCAGGCGGAAAAAGAGTCCGATCTATTTAATCAAGCATTCACTGACCCATTTCTCTATATTTGCAAATCCGGTCTGAATTACTGCATCGTCCATTTTGTATCAAAATCCCCATTTCAAATTAGAACGCTGGAATCATCCGAAAATTTGGATGAAATCATTCAACTAATCACGGGTCACGCAAAGAGGTTGTGTGTTCCATTTGCAAAGTGCACAATTTACGAATAAACTACCATTTCAAGCACAATTCATCAATCATGCATTTCCCTGTACTCTCTCTTAATGGTGATGGATCTACTCCATTTTTATTAATAATCAATGCAAAAAGTTGAAAAGTTTGTACATCAAATAGCCAATTGCAATTTCGGCAGCAAATATAGCGACTAAGTGCAAGACCCGCGCATAATGATCATGCAAGTGCGCTGTGTCTGGAAAATGATGGTTCAATATCTTTTCTAATTCCTCTGTCATATCATAAAATGTAAATGCGGCAATCACAATGAGCGAATGTTTCAATGCACGCAGTGTTACATGATGGTGAAGCTTCATTGTTTCCTAAGTTGTATGTTATTTTATTATGCATTATGTGAATAAAATAAAAATTGATTAACTGGTTGCGGTCATCGCAATCGCCGTGTGATAAACAATGCCAAACGCGTCATCATCATCTAGGACCGCCCTCTTCAAGAAATCTGCCACTCGCAACGACGAGTTTGAGAGATATTTGATGTCGTCCGAACCCTGTCCAAGTGGAATCATCACTCTGGACAGCACGCGCGCCTATGTCATGACGCTGCCCCTCTCCTTCTTTGTCTCAAATGGTGCCACAAAAAGGCACAAGGGCAAGGCCGACGCCATGCCGTACGAAAGTTTCCGCATCATGAGCGTCCAACACCGTGGCGGCAACGCGCACTCCTTGGTGCTGATTAAGAGCCGCGCCATTAAAACCAACCCGCACAACATTGCCGTATTTGAATCCAACGGCCGCAACGGCTTCTGCGGCATTCGCATCCTGGACGACCACGCTAAACCCAATATGAAAAACGTCACTCGGGCTTACACCTCCATTTCCCCCGAACACAACATCAACTACGGCACAAATGCGCACAATCCCGGGTATTGCGGCATTTACAGCATCATCTGCATTGTCGCGCTTCGCCATTACCGCAGCAAGATCGGCGCCCTTTGGCTCGCCAAATGGACGAAATTGCTAATGTATATGAGCCGCTGCATTGACCGCAACGCCGGCTGCTTGGGCGTGGAACTTGCCGCTCAAGTTCAGGAAATCATCGCGTCAAATACATGTTCATGCGCTGAAACAGAAATCGCCGCGGCCATTCGGGCATGCCTTTCAACTCTTTGAACATTTGAAACAGAGAGAAAATC
>Ga0209651_1000797_pt1 | contig 11146 bp, 15 predicted proteins | sample LauGreFBDMM110SN_2_FD_188216 | JGI IMG/M metagenome (GOLD analysis project Ga0209651, IMG submission 188216) | Freshwater lake microbial communities from Lake Michigan, USA - Fa13.BD.MM110.SN (SPAdes) (version 2) | ecosystem: Environmental > Aquatic > Freshwater > Lake | place: Lake Michigan... | reverse complement strand
ATTCGGCCAATTAACTATTTATAGGTAAAAGGTTATAAATCTAAAGCCTTTCGTAGATTCATCAACTCTCCATCATTGAGGTCTCGCCATCGACCTTCAGGGGTATCACCCAAGGAGATCGGGCCGAACTTGGTTCGGATCAATCGAAGGACATCCACCCCTACCGCCTCCATCAGCCGACGAATGATGTGATATCGACCCTCGTGAATTGAGACCTCTATCCATTTCGGAGAGAGCTGCTTGAAGGTCAAAACTCGACCCATTCCATCTTCAAGTTCCACACCCTTCAAAAGCACCTTATCCACCCCTGTAGGCAAGATCCCATCAAATTCAATGATGTAGGTCTTTTCAAGTCCAAAGGATGGGTGGGTAGCTCTAAAGGTTAAATCACCATCATTTGTGAGAAGAATCAGACCTTCCGAGTCCTTATCCAAGCGCCCCACATGGAACAGCCGTTCTTTCCGCAGGTCAATAAAGTCGTCAAGAGATGGCCGACCCTCTGGGTCAAACATCGTAGACAAAACACCCTTAGGTTTATGAAGTGCAAGGTAAGACTTAGTCAAAGTACGCTTGATTGTCTCACCATCAACCATTACTTGATCTATTTCAGGATCGAATTTGCTCCCCATCTCCCGAATAATGATTCCATTGACGGCGACGCGGCCATCTTCTATTAGTTCATCAGCTCCGCGGCGGCTAGTAATTCCCGCATCAGCGATTATCTTGTTAAGCCTCATTTGGGCCATGGCTATCCTCCCGACAGTCAGGAGGTAAGGGTAGCGGAAAGGCTAGTCAGTTAGCGAATCGAGGATCTCATCCAGACCATCTAGATCTGGCAAATATGGCGCTAGCGCTGGTAGATCTTCTAGTGAATTGAGACCTAAGCGCTCAAGGAAGTAGCTGGTCGTCTTGTAGAGGATTGCCCCTGTTTCATGCTCAAGACCGGACTCTTCTACCAGTCCACGGGTAACCAAAGTTTTCATAACCGCTTCAACATTTACCCCACGGATTGCAGAAACTCGGGCTCTAGAGACGGGTTGGCGGTAAGCAATAACCGAGAGAGTCTCAAGAGCTGCCTGGGTTAAGCGAGATTGCTGGCCATCTAGCACGAACTTCTCAACTATAGCTGAGTAATTCGCGTGACTATAAAAGCGCCATCCCCCGTTGATTTTGCGCAGGGAGAATCCGCGATCCTCATAACTTCCCTCAAGGTTGGCCAATGCGCTCTCGATCTCTTCAATCGGACGCTCCAAGACCTGAGCCAAAATGATCTCGGTGACAGGCTCATCGACCACCATCAAGATCGCTTCGATGGAACGTTCAACTTCTACATTAGACATTATTGCCACCTTCTGTCGAGTCTTCCATCTCTAAAATCACTGGTATATCAAACTCATCGGTTATCTCTACTTCACCCTCAAGGCTTCCGGTCCAGCTAATCTGTAGCTCGCCCATGGCTATGACCTGATCAAAGCGCAATACACCTTGACGATAGAGGTCAAGAAGAGCCAAGAAGCGAGCAACTACGACCAAAGTGCTGTCAGCATCTGAAATCAAGTTCCTAAAACTAAGAGTCTTCGAGTGTCTCAGTGCCTCAACCACCATCTTTGACTCCTCTGCAACGCTCACAAGGGCCATGTGGAGGTGCTGGATGGCCACCACGGGGGTCACTTTAGGCGTTAAAACACGCTCGGCAATGGCGGCGAAGCGCTGGGCACCAACCCCGATGAGGACTTCAGGTAGCAGCGCAGACAAAGCAGGATCTAGTGCCACAACTCGGGCGAAGGATTTATCAGCTGTAGCGATGCGCTCGCTAAAGGTTGCGGCGATCTCCTTGAATGCGCGGTACTGCAAGAGTCTGGCAAACAACAGGTCCCTAGCTTCGAGAAGAGCTAGATCCTCTTCATCCTCAACATCTCCAGAGGGCAGAAGTCGCGCTGCTTTCAAATCCAGCAAAGTGGCGGCGACAACTAAGAATTCCGTCGCCTGCTCAAGCTCCCAGCCCTCACCTGAAGCCTCAAGAGCTCGGATAAATGAGATGAACTCATCGGTCACTATGCTCAGAGAGACTTCTGTGACATCCATCTTGTGACGGGAGATGAGTTGAAGTAGCAGATCAAAGGGGCCGTCAAAGTTTGCCAAGTGCACCGAGAAGCCGGCCGAGACAGCGTTCACATCAGCTGCAGCCTCGACTGAAATGTTGCCTGTAATACTCACTGTGGCACCCTACTTCACGCTTGCCTGTTTTATGTGTAACGCATAGGCTCCCGCGTATATCAGGAAAGAGGTTTGACTATTGAACGCTAAATCGACAATTGCAGAGGTTGTCGCAACTACCTCAACCTTGCTCGGCAAGGTAGCTCTTAACTTTCCAACACCTGCCGCCCTCACAGAACATGGCAGTGCAAAGGTAATCTCCATCTTCAATCAAAAGGGTGGAGTGGGAAAGACAACGAGCACAATTAACTTAGGCGCTGCCCTTGCTGAAATGGGTCGTCGAGTTTTATTGGTCGATTTTGATCCGCAAGGTGGTCTGTCTTTAGGTCTAGGCGTGAATGCTCACTCACTTCCACTAGAACAAACTGTTTATTTCGCGCTGATGACACCAACAGCAAATATTGATGACATTGTTTTAAAATCTTCAGTTCCGGGTTTGGATTTCCTGCCTGCTAACCGAGATCTAGGAACGGCTGAAACAACCCTTGGCGCTGAAATCGGTGGACAGCAATACCTCAAGCGTGCACTTGCACCACTTCGCGATTACTACGACGTGATTTTGATTGATTGTCAGCCAACAATGGGACAGCTAACAATTAATGCTCTAGTTGCATCCGATGAGGTTATCGTTCCAATGCAGTGTGAATACTTCGCTTTGCATGGCTTTATTGAGCTTAAGGGAAATTTGGATAAGGTGAAAAGCTTCCTCAATCCAAATCTTCGACTCATTGGAATTCTTGCGACAATGTATGACAAGAAAACATCTCATAATCGCCAAGTATTAGAGCGCATCCTTGAACAGTTCCCTGAAGATGTGTTTGAAACAATTATCGCAAAAACTATACGTTTTCCTGAGACAACTGTTGTTGGTGAGCCAATCACTACATATGCAACTTCATCAGGTGGCGCAGCTTCATATCGACGTTTAGCACGAGAACTAATCGCCAGAGGAGGCGCACGATGACACGCAGAGCAAATCTTCCAGGTGCAGATGAATTATTTCGTTCAACAGCACCAGCACTTTCATCGGTGCCATCACAACCTATTCAAGAAGTAGCCACTCCCCTAGTAGCACCCGCGATTGCAACACCTAAAGCGCCATCTTCTAAAAAGGGTGTGCGCACAATTGCTCGTCGTCGCGTAACAACTGTTGATCGCTCGCCTTCAGGTCGCGAACGCCATGATGAAAAAATCACTGTTTATCTCTCACCAGATGAACTCTTTGATCTTGATCAAGCACGGTTACAACTTCGCGGAGACCTAGGTCTTGCGGTTGATCGCGGACGCATCGTTCGTGAATCAATAGCGGTAATCATTGCTGACCTTGAAGCAAAGGGTGATCAGAGCATTTTGGCTCGTCGCTTGCGCGGTCTATAACAAATTTACTTGGCTCGGGGATGAGCCATTGAATAGCTTTCCCGCACTTTATCGATAGTAATCAGCGTGTATATCTGAGTTGTAGTCACTGATGCATGCCCCAATAACTCCTGGACAACACGTATATCCGCGCCACCATCTAATAGATGTGTTGCGTATGAGTGCCTGAATACGTGCGGTGAAACATGATCACTTACCCCTGCAGCCTCTGCCGCATCCAACACCATCTGCCAGGCAGATTGTCTGGAAATTCTTGATCCTCTTGAATTAAGAAAAAGCGCTGCAGTTGTTTTCGAACTCTTTGCGGTCAAATCTGGCCTGACTCTGACCATGTAATCTTCAATAGCTTTTGAAGCAAAGGAACCCAATGGAACAATGCGCTCCTTTGACCCCTTGCCGCGCAGTTTAAGAGTAGTGAGGATCCCATCATCTGTTTCAATTTTGCTCAAATCGCTTAGATTAATGCCAATCAACTCACTGACTCTTGCGCCACTGCTATAGAGGAGCTCTAGCATGGCTTGGTCCCTAACAGTTATTGGTTGACCCTCTCGAAGAGAAGCATTGATCATGGAAACTATCTGCGCGATTGTTAACGCTTTAGGAAGACGCCTTGCAGATTTTTTTGGCGCGATCTCCAATGTTGGATCCGCATAGCCATACTCTTGTTGCAAATGCTTGAAAAAAGAACGCAATGTTGAATCTACTCTGTTGATACTTGCTACTGATAGCTTTGCTTCACGCAATGAAGTTTCAAAGTGAGTAATCGTTTCAGGATCGACATCAGATAATTGCTTATCCTTCAGAAAAACCGCAAACTTATTTAAATCTCTTCGATAGGCAGAAATCGAATTGGCTGCCAGTCCTCTCTCAATCTGCAAGTGATTGAGAAAGGATGATGCGGCTAGATCAAAATTCAACGCTTGGGTCACCGAACTCGGAAACACCCTCGGGGGTAATTGCTACTCGTGATTCGTGGACTTTAATTTCCTTTGGAACACCGACGATCATGATTAGCCCTTCGCTGCTACCGCCGCCGCTATCAAACCAATAAATAATGGATGTGGTCGCGTCGGACGTGAACGCAGCTCAGGATGAGCTTGCGTGCCTACGTAGTAAGGATGCACCTCTTTCGGAAGTTCCACAAACTCCACGAGGTCTCTTTCCTTAAACATTCCAGAAAAAACAAGGCCAGCGTTTGAAATTTGATCACGGAACTTATTATTGACTTCATAACGGTGACGATGACGCTCAGAAACTTCAGTTGAACCATAAGTTGCAGAAACCACTGAGCCGGCCAACAAATCCGCTTTATAAAGACCAAGGCGCATAGTTCCGCCCATGTCACCTTTTCCGGATACAACATCTTTTTGATCATCCATTGTTGCAATAACCGGAGTTCCGGAATCTGAAAATTCTGCGGAGATCGCATCTTTGATACCAGCCAAATTACGGGCTGCCTCAATAACCATGCACTGCAATCCCAAACACAAACCTAAAGTGGGAATCCTATTCTCACGCGCATACTTGAGTGCTCCAACTTTTCCTTCAATTCCTCGAATTCCAAATCCGCCAGGAACACATATGGCATCCACACCCTGAAGATGCTTTTTCGCACCTTCTGCGGTTTCGCACTCATCACTTGCTATCCACACGATTTCAATCTTTGCCCGGTTTGCAAAGCCCCCAGCGCGTAGAGCTTCAGAGACAGAGAGATATGCATCTGGAAGATCAATATATTTTCCAACTAAGCCAACCTTGATGTGATGCTTCGGATGGTGCACTTTTTCGAGTAATACATCCCAATCGCCCCAAACAACATCGTGGCAATCAAATCCAAGGCGCTTCACGACGTAGGAATCAAGGCCTTCGCTGTGTAAAACCTTAGGGATGTCGTAAATAGAAGGAGCATCGACTGCTGCTACGACAGCCTCAAAATCGACATCGCACATCAAGGAGATCTTCTTCTTAACACCCTCTGGGATAGCTCGATCAGAACGCAACACAATTGCGTCGGGTTGAATACCAATACTTCGGAGCGCTGCTACAGAGTGCTGAGTTGGTTTAGTTTTCAATTCTCCTGAAGGACCGATGTATGGAACTAGTGAAACATGCAAATAGAAAACATTGTCGCGACCAACATTTTGGCGGATTTGGCGGATTGCCTCAAGAAATGGTTGAGATTCAATATCTCCAACGGTTCCACCAACCTCTGTTATTACTAAATCAATATCTGGTCCTGCCATTGCCAGGATGCGCTCTTTAATTTCATTTGTAATGTGAGGGATTACTTGAACAGTTTCACCTAGATACTCACCACGGCGCTCACGTGCTATCACACGTGAATACACCTGACCCGTAGTTACATTCGCTGACCCGTGAAGATTGCGATCCAAGAATCGTTCGTAGTGCCCAATATCTAAATCAGTTTCCGAACCGTCATCTGTTACAAAAACCTCACCATGCTGGAATGGATTCATCGTTCCTGGATCAACGTTGAGGTAAGGATCTAGTTTTTGCATGGTCACGCGTATGCCGCGGGCTACTAATAATCGTCCAAGACTTGAGGCTGTGAGTCCTTTACCTAAACTTGAGGCGACTCCGCCAGTTACGAATAAATGTTTAGTCACATGTGCTTGGCCCATGGAAGACAAACCTATCATTTAAAACAGCAGGCCAACTACACCTTCAAGGAAAGTAGCTCCGTGGCGTGCTCACGTGCGCTAGCAGAGTTCTCCAGCCCAGCCAACATGCGGGCAATCTCTTCTATGCGATCCTCGCCTGAGACGTTTCGGACATCGCTTTGGCTTACAACCCCATCATTATTTTTCGTAACGACAAAATGACTATCGGCCCATGCTGCAACTTGTGGCAAGTGTGTTACCACAATTACTTGAGCATGTTGTGCCAACTGATGTAAACGCTTGCCAACTTCAATTGCCGCCTTACCACCAACGCCTGCATCGACCTCGTCAAAAACATATGTACCAATCGGATGGGTAGTTGCAATCACTACCTCTAACGCAAGCATCACACGTGACATTTCACCACCCGATGCACCCTTAGCTAACGCAACCAGCGGCGCATCCTTGTGACCCTGAATAAACATTGCTATTTCGTCACACCCCTGCGATGTAAAATCTGATTCCTTCGGCGCTGAATAATCAGCACTTTCTAACTTTGCAACAAATGAAGCATGGGGCATAGACAACTGTTGAATCTCTGTGGTCACGAGTTTCGAAAGTTTTTCAGCCGCTTTCACTCGGGCTTCACTAACACTTTTGGCGGCGGTGAGTAAAACTTTCTTATGCCCTGTTAATTGCCTATCAAGTTCCTGTAACCGCTGATCTCCACCTTCAAGATCTGCAATCGCATCGGATGAGTTCTTGAAACGCACTCTTAACTCTGAAAGCTCATGTTCATGAGTTCCTGATCCTCCAAACTTCTTGATCAGTGTGTTGATTTCTGCTTTACGAGCGTGGAGAAAATCTAAGCGCACAGGGTCAGCTTCGAGCTTACTTTGATAGGAATTTAAAGCACTTTGTGCATCATCTAGGAGGAAGAAGCTTTCACTTAATTGCTGATAAATCGCTTCTAGCAGTGGGTCTTTGCTTCTAGCCGCCTCAAGAGCACGGCGAGCGACACCTAGTGATGTTAAGGAACCAGCCTCTTCATCCTCGATAGCAGCTGTTGCCTGCGCAGTTGCTAAGCGAAACTCTTCAACACTTGAAAGACGCGCAATTTCGCCATCAATCTCTGCGTACTCAGTGACTGCAGGATCCAACTTCTTAAACGCATTTGCGAACTCTCTTAAATCAGAGAGTTCTCTGTCTTTTTTCGCAATACTTTTCTTCAGTGCTGTTATGCGCTCCTTGAGCTCGTGATAGTCATGTAGCGCTCTTTGATAATCACTCAGGTTAATCTGCCCAAACCGATCAACTAATTCTCGTTGTCTCGAACTTTTTGTGATGTTCTGATTAGCTGCTTGTCCATGAACTTCGACGAGGTTTTCACCGACAGCAGACAAAGTACTTGCCGTCGCGCTGACGCCATTTGTCGTTGCTTTGCTCTTTCCATCTGATGCAACAGTACGTGTAACAATCAATTCGCCATCTTCAACCAGAACTTCTTCAAAGAGATGCTCCGAAGACTTTGGAATTGAAAAACGACCGCTGGCAACTAATCTTTCAGATCCTTTGCGAACCAAGGCACTATCTGCTTTTCCTCCTAAAATCAGGTTTAAAGCGGTTAAAATCATCGTTTTACCGGCTCCGGTTTCACCAGTTAAGACAGTCAAACCCTTAGAAATTTCTAGTGTTGAATGATCAATGACGCCGATAGACCTAATAGTTATCTCTTCAAGAAAGGTGCGTTCACTCACCACGCCATCCTTCAACGGGAAGCTTAAATTTTGCCACTAGTCGATCACTAAAGAGTGTGTTTTTCAAGTGAGCCAACTTGATGATTTGTGGATTCTTTGTAACCACCACGCGATCACCTTTTTTCAGAGCAAATTTGCGTAAAGCATCAGCCGATAAGAACGCTTCTGAAGATTCGATACCAACTGCGATTTTCGATGTTGGCGAAATTACTAGTGGACGAGAAAAAAGAGCATGCGCAGAGATTGGTAGCACAACGAGGGCATCTACTTCAGGCCACAAGATTGGACCACCTGCCGAGAATGCATATGCAGTTGAGCCCGTTGGTGTTGAACAGATCAAACCGTCGCATCCCCACCGTGAAATTGGACGGTTATCGATCTCAAGAAAGATTTCTACCATCGTTGCTTTCTCGCGCTCAACAGTTACTTCATTTAATGCCCATCCATTTGCTACCACTGCACCATTTCGTTCAACGCTATACCCCAAGGTAATTCGCGGATCAATCACATATGATCGATTTACTAGCGCGTCAATTACATCAGATATTTTGGAGTGTTCCACCTCCGACAAAAAGCCAACATGGCCCAAGTTCACGCCGAGCAAGGGAATATCACGTTCATGAGCGACCTCTGCCGCGCGTAGCATCGTTCCGTCACCGCCGAGAACAACAGCGACTTCTAGCTGTGGAAGATCGGCAACTGGAGACTTGATTACTCCCGCAATATCAAGATCCGAGATCGTATACATTCCAAATGTTGAGGCAAGATTGTGTTGTAACTCAACAGCTGCGGCAACAGCATCTTCGCGAGAAGGATTACAAACAATTAAAAGGTTGCGCATCACTGTGGTCCAATCGCTATCGCCTCATCTAACATTGCATGTTCAATTTCTGGTGCACCTCTGCGCAACCATAAAAAGTACTCCACGTTGCCAGCAGGCCCTGGCAGCGAACTCGCTGATATTCCCAAGGTACCAAGTCCAACATCATAAGCAGACTCTGCCACTTCAATAACAGATGCCTTGCGCAAAGCAGGATCTCGAACAACACCACCGGCACCCAACTTCTCACGCCCAACCTCAAATTGAGGCTTAACCATAAGGACAAAATCTGCTTCTGGTTTGGAAACTGCAGCCAGTGCTGGCAATACTAAGGTCAACGAAATGAAAGACAAATCAGCAACGACTAAATCAATTGCCTCACCCACCATGTCCCCCGTTAGATGACGGATGTTGGTCCGATCTAGAACAGTTACGCGTTCATCTTGTCGGAGACCCCACGCAAGTTGTCCATATCCAACATCAACTGCAACTACATGTCCCGCGTTTCGACGCAATAAAACATCGGTAAAGCCACCTGTAGAGGCACCTGCATCCAGACACCGCTTTCCTTCAACAACAACGCCGGCAAATGCATTCAACGCCCCATCTAATTTGTGGCCACCGCGTGAAACGAAATCATCACGATCTCCAGCCAGAACAATTGAGGTCTCAGCATCAACTTGAGTTGCAGGCTTTGTCGCTGGAATACCGTTTACAAGTACCGATCGTTTTTCAATAAAATCGGCGGCCTGATCCCGTGAACGAGCGAGTTCTCGTCGAACAAGCTCAGCATCTAAACGTGTTTTCATCTAAATACTAAAGACCATCGATGGAGGACAACGCTTGATTCAGGCGTTGATGCAGCGCCTCATATCGAGCAGCGTGATCGCCAACTTCCATCGCATCTATCTCGTGCAGCTCAGAGCGAAGCTCTTCAACAAGTGATTCGCCATTGACTTGATTGTTGTTTTCCATTTATTTCGCAACTTTCTTTTGTGCAGCCTTCTTTGCTGTTTTCTTAACCGCTTTTTTCACAGTTGCTTTCTTCGTACTCTTCTTTGTTGCTCCCTTATTCAATAAAGCGACCTCTTGCTTAAGCGCTTCAAACTCCCCGCGCTTTACAAAGCCCATCTTTGAAACCGAGCGCTCTACCTCATCTTCGATTTTCACCTTAAGAGCTTCGCCACCCTCTTTGAGCCAAGCGTTGAGCGAGTCTGCAACATCTGTAGCAGTCTTGTTACCTAGCTGGACATTGTTAGATAAAGATTTCAATGTCGAAAGAAAATCGCTGTTCTTGCCCATGACATAAGCCTATCTAAATTCGTGAAATCTCCACCGCTTCAACCTGCCAACGACTTGCAAGCCCAGATGGCCCACTCCAGAATCGACGATGGATTGAGCCTGATATCTCTACCCATTCATCAGGAGCAAGGGATAACGCTATCCGGCGTGATTTTGCACTCCAAGAACCAATATCCAAGGTGTCGACCCCTGGTTGTTTGTCGCGAGAGACTATGAGTCGAAACTCCACAACCTTGTCCCCGCTGGGAAGTTCTTTTTCAATGGCCTCTTGCGAGACCCGACCTCTGAGCAAGACATCATTGAGCGAGTAATCCTCCTCGAGTTCAACAACTTTCTTTATACTTACTTTTTTCACCATGGATCCTCCAAGAATTTTTAGTGGAGGTCAGATCATCAAGTGCTCTACCGACATATAAAAACCAATACCGGTTAGTTGTGGGTAACTACTGAGTACTGGTTACCTTAAAGTGTGTATACACCCCGGATATTCAGGGCTACTGTCGTGGGATGTCGATACAAACCGAGGTCATTGAAGATTTTATCGTTAAGTTTCAGGATCGAGATCTAGCGAGCATCCGAGGCTACATACACCCTGATTTCACCTGGTTTAATTCATCGGGATCTGTTGTTGTACAGGGAGCTGAACCTTTTCTATCGGCGCTTCAAGATATGTGGCGCGAGCACCCCGAAGTGGTAAATACGAGTTCGATCTGTATTCAGGTGGGTACCTTCGTTTCGCACACTGAATCCTTCAGGGGTTACAGTGATGGACATGCTGAGGACTGGCTATGGGTCTATGAATTTGATGCGGGAGTTATTCTGAAGATGTATGGTTTCTTGAACGTGTCAGAATAGTTACGGCAAGTAATCCACAGTTTTGGTTATTTCGTAACTCTCATCCAAGGGATATAATTACCTTTCACGGATAACAACAATCAAATCAAAGAAGGAAGCCAAGCTTCTTCAATCAAGACTTCTTCGGGCAGCGTCTGTGAACTCTTCTTCATCTAGCTCTGCGCACTTTGCAAACCATTGCCTAGCCTCATCTTTTC
>Ga0209651_1000792_pt1 | contig 11168 bp, 10 predicted proteins | sample LauGreFBDMM110SN_2_FD_188216 | JGI IMG/M metagenome (GOLD analysis project Ga0209651, IMG submission 188216) | Freshwater lake microbial communities from Lake Michigan, USA - Fa13.BD.MM110.SN (SPAdes) (version 2) | ecosystem: Environmental > Aquatic > Freshwater > Lake | place: Lake Michigan... | reverse complement strand
GCACGCCCTGCGCCAGCGCCTGCAGGGCGACGGCGCTGAAGGCGGCCACGTTGTCCAGGCCTTCGATGTGCAAGCCAATGGCGCTGACGCGCGGGTCCGCGAGCAGCGCCTGCACGATGGCCTCCATGCTGTCACCTGCCTTGTTGCCGACGGTAATCAAATAGGCCAGCGGCAGGCCGCGCCGCTGCATGGTCAGGTTCAGCCCGATGTTCCCGCTTTGGGTGACGATGGCCACGCCGCGTTCCACCCGCTGCCCGCCGTGCTGGTCCGGCCACAGCGCCACGCCGTCCAGGTAATTCAGCATGCCGTAGCAGTTGGGCCCCACCAGGGCCATGTCTTCCGCCGCAGCCACCAGTTCCTGCTGCAGGGCCACGCCCGCGCCGCCTACTTCGGCAAAGCCGGAGGCATAGCAAATCGCGCCGCCCGCACCGCGCGCGGCCAAGGCTCGTACCACCTCCACGGTGGCCGCTGCCGGCACGGCGACAAAGCTGGCATCGGGCGCTTCGGGTAGCGCCGCCACGTCCGGAAAACAGGGCAGGCCTTCGACTTCGGTGCGCGTGGGGTGAACCGGCCAGATCTGCCCGGCAAAGCCGAGTGCGTGGCTTTGGCGTATGACCTCGGCCGCTGACGCCCCGCCGAAGACCGCCGTATGCCGCGGTGAAAACAGGCGGCGCAAGCGCTGGGTGGCTGCTTCCGCGTCTGCTCTTGCGCTCATCCGCCGTGCACGCGCAGCATGGCGCGCGAGATGATGTGGCGCTGGATTTCGCTGGTGCCGTCCCAAATGCGCTCTACCCGCGCGTCGCGCCAGAAGCGCTCAATAGGCAGCTGCTCCATCAGGCCCATGCCGCCGAAAATTTGCAATGCGTTGTCGGTCACCCGCGCCAGCGCTTCCGAGGCGAACAGCTTGGCCATGGCGGCGTCTGTATCGCTCATGGTGCCCTGATCGCATTTCCAAGCGGCTTGCAGCGTCAGCAGCTCAGCAGCGGCCAGCTCGGTGGCCATGTCGGCGAGCTTGAAGCCGGTGCCCTGGAACTTGCCGATGGCCTGGCCGAACTGCTTGCGCGTGGCGGCCCACTGGGTGGCCATCTCCATCACCCGCTGGCCGCGCCCCACGCTGGTGGCGGCAACGGTCAGGCGGGTCGCGCCCAGCCACTGGCCCATCAAATCAAAGCCTTTGCCTTCTTCGCCCAGGCGCTTGTAGGCGGGTACCCGGCAGTCGGTAAAAAATAATTCGCACTGGTGGTAGCCCCGGTGCGACACGCAAGCCGGGCCCCGGCGCACGGTGAGGCCGGGCGAATCCAGATCCACCAAGAACCCAGTGATTTTTTTCTTCGGCCCGTGGCTGGTTTCTTCCACGCCAGTGGCGGCAAACAGCACCACAAAGTCGCTCATGTCGGCGTGGCTGATGAAGTGCTTGGTGCCGTTGATCAGATAGTCGGCGTTCTCACCATTGCCATCGCGGGTTGCCCGCGTTTGCATGCCGCGCACATCCGAGCCGGCGTTGGGTTCGGTCATGGCCAGACAGTCGTGGCGCTCGCCCCGGATGGTGGGCATGAGGTATTCGTCAATCTGCGCGCCTTCGCAGGCCCGCAGGATGTTGCTGGGGCGGGCAATCAGCATTTGCAGCCCGTAAGACGCGCGCCCGAGTTCGCGCTCCATCAAAGCCAGGGTGAAGTTGTCCAGCCCGCCGCCGCCGAGCTCAGAAGGCATATTGGGGGCGTACAAGCCGACCTCTATCGCCTTGGCCTGGATGGACTTCGCCAGTTCCGGCGGAATCGCGTCGGTGCGCTCCACTTCGTCTTCATAGGGGTAGAGCTCTTTTTCGACAAAAGTGCGGACCGTGTCGACGATCATGGTCTGTTCGCTGCTCAATTGGAAGTGCATGGTGGGCCAATCAAAAAATCAAGATGCGCGGCGGATGCCCATAGGGCGGCCGACTTGCGAGGGAACGGGGAGGGTGGAATGGGCCTGCAAAATGGCTTGCAGGCGGGCGTACAAAAAGTCGGGCATCGCAGATGCGCGGCCTTTGGCCATATCCACATGCACCAGCATTTGTTCGCCGGTGCACAGCAATTCGCCGCTGCCCGCGTGGTGCATGCTGTGAATCATGTGGATGCGCCGTGGGTCCAGGTCCAGCAGCTGCAATGTCAGGCGCAGCGGCTCGCCTTGCGCGGCTTCTTTGACATAGTGGATATGGGTTTGCGCCGTGTACAGCGAATGGCCGCCCTGGTCGCGGTATGACTCGTCGATGCCGATGTAGCGGAAAAAGGCGTCTGAGTTGTCGCCAAAAACCAGCAAGTAGCAGGACTCGCTCATATGGCCGTTGTAGTCCACCCAGTTCCACAAGACGTGGGGGCGGTGCAGGCACAGCGGCGCATCGATAGGGGCCGCCGCATCCCAGGCGCGGGCGGGCGTGTTTTCCAGCGGCGTGCGCACGCCGTGCCGGGCCTGATCATGGGTTGTGGACATGTTGGAAATAGGGTTGCCGGGGGGTTACTGGGGCGGCACCAGCGCCAGTTTGCCAAGAAACTGTTTGGCTGAAAAATCGGCCTGGGCCTGCGTAATCTCGGACAGGGCATAGGTCTGTGCCAGCAGCGGGCGCAGTTCGCCGCGTTCGATATAGCCCACCAGGTTTTCAAAAATGATGTCGTCCTGAAACGTGCAGCCGAACAAGGACAGGTCTTTGAGGTAGAGCGTGCGCAAGTCCAAGGGCACCACCGGCCCGGCAATCGCACCGGCGCTGGCGTAGCGCCCGCCGGTGCGCAGCGCATCCAGCAGCAGCGGCCATTGCGGGCCGCCCACCAAATCAATGACCACGCTGACCGCGTTGCTGCCTAGGCTGCGCAGCGCGTCCTCGCCCCGGTCTACGGCCGCCTCAGCGCCCAGTTCCAGCAGGGCGGCCTGTTTTTCGGGCGCGGCCTGCGCCACCACTTGTGCGCCACGGCGCAAGGCCAGTTGCACGGCCGCGCTGCCGACACCGCCGGACGCGCCGGTCACCAGTACCCGATCCCCGGCGCGCACGCCGCTGCGCGTGAGCAGGTTCTCTGCCGTGGAATAGGCGCAGGGAAAGGTGGCTAATTCGGCGTCGCGCAGCTCGCTGCGAATCGGCAGCGCCGCGTCAGCCGGCACTTTGGTGTACTGCGCAAACGCGCCATCGCACTCCGAGCCCAGATACCAACAGGCGAACGGTGCGTAGCCCGCATACATGCGCAACACCGGCCGCACCAGCACGCGCTGCCCCACGCGCTGTGCGTCCACACCAGCACCCACCGCGACGATGGTGCCGCAGCAGTCCGCGCCCTGAATACGCGGGAATTGCATGGCGGTACCGCCCCAGCCCGGCGTGGCGTCGGCGCTGGGGTCAAAGCCCACGCCGTCCGAAGTGCTGGAGGTATCCACTGTTTTGGAATACCAACCGGTGCGGGTGTTGATGTCGGTGTTGTTGACTGCTGAGGCCCCGACGCGGATCAGCACCTCGACGGTCTGCGCGACCGGCAGCTGCACGTCGCTGCGGTAGACCAGTTTGTCCGGCCCGCCAAAGCCGGTCAGTACAACAGCGTGCATGGTGGCGGGCAGGGCGATGCGCATTGCGGGCCTGCGCTATTTTTTGACTGGCATGCCGATCACGGTGCCCAGGCGTTGTGGACGCGGCAGCGTGGCGTGCTGCGCTGCCAGTGGCTGCAAGCGCAACAGCACCTCCGGCGCGAAAGGCGCGCTGCGGGGCCCGCGCATGTCCATATTCAGCAGCATTTGCTCGCCCAGCGCGGCAGCGCCGTCCACGCCCGGCACATGCAGCGCCAACGCCACGTGCAAGCGTTTGGCATCGATGGCCACCACCTGGGTGCGCACTTCCAGCGCCGCACCCAGCTTGACCTCGCGCAGGTAATGGATGTGCGCCTCCAGCGTGAACAGCGAATGCGACAGGGCTTCGCGCCCGGCGGCGTCCAAGCCGATGCGGTCCATCAAACCGTCCACGCCGTAGCTGAACAAGAGCGAATAGAACGCATCGCGCAAATGGCCGTTGTAGTCCACCCATTCGGGTAGGACCACGCCCTCAAAACAGACCAGCGGCAGCGGCGCGCTGCCCGCTTGTGACTCAGGCATCGGGCGCGATTCCGTGCTTGAGTTTGGTGGCTTTGATCGCTGCTTGCACCGCCATCAGGCAGTCGTCGCGGTAGCGTTCCCAGTCGGCGATGCTACGCCCGGCCAGTTGTTCTTCGCTGCCTTCGGCTACCGCGTCGAGCAGGGAATCGGTGAGTTCCGGGGCTTCCAGCTTGGTCCAGGGTAATTTCAGCGCCGGACCGAACTGGGCCATGAAGTGGCGCATACCGGCGTCGCCACCGGCCAGGGTGTAAATCAAAAAGCTGCCCATGAAAGACCAGCGCATGCCCGCGCCAAAGCGGATCGCGTCATCAATCTCACCGGTCGTGGCCACGCCGTCATTGACCAGGTGTAGCGACTCGCGCCACATGGCCTCCAGCAGCCGGTCCGCGATAAATCCGGGTACTTCTTTGCGCACATGCAGCGGGCGCATGCCCAAGGACCGGTAAACCTGCATGGCCGCTTGCACCGCTTCGGGCGCGGTATTCACGCCGCCCACTACTTCGACCAGCGGCAGCAAATACACCGGGTTAAACGGGTGACCCACCACGCAACGCTCAGGGTGCTGGGCATTGGCATAAAAGTCGGTGGGCAAGAGGCCGGAGGTGCTGGAGCCGATGAGCACATTCGGGCGTGCCGCAGCGGTGATTTGGGCGTGCAGCGACAGTTTGAGGTCCTCGCGCTCAGGCGCGCTTTCCTGGATGAAATCGGCATGCGCCACGCACTCTTCGACGGTGGCGACAAACGTCATGCGGTCTTGCGATGCGCCGGGTGCCAGGCCCTGCGCGGTCAGCGCGCCCCAGGCTTTGGCGGTGCGCGCCCGCAACGCGGCTTCGGCGCCGGGGGCCGGGTCCCAGGCGATCACGTCCAGGCCATGGGCCAGCGCGCGCGCCACCCAGCCGCTGCCGATGACGCCGGTACCCAAGGCTGCGAAAGTTTTGATGTCAGTGACAAAAGCCATAGAGTGCCTCGCTTATCCGCGTTTCTTCAAGCCCATGGCCACGCGGCCTTCGGCGGGGTTCATTGGCTTGCTGCCCAGGCGGGTGATGATTTCCACCACGCGCTCGGTCAGCGAGCCATTGGTGGCCAGCACGCCTTTGTCCAGCCACAGGTTGTCTTCCAGGCCCACGCGCACATTGCCGCCCAGCAGCATGGCCTGAGCGGCCATGGGCATTTGCGTGCGGCCAATGCCAAAGCCCGACCACACCACACCCGGTGGCAGGTTGTCGACCATGGCTTTCATGGTGGTGGTGTCGGCCGGTGCGCCCCAAGGAATACCCAGGCAAAGCTGGAACAAGGGGTCATGCAGCAGCCCTTCTTTGATCATCTGCTTGGCAAACCAGAGGTGGCCGGTGTCAAAAATCTCCAGCTCGGCTTTGACGCCCAGTTCGGTGATGCGCTTGGCCCCGGCGCGCAGCGCCACCGGGGTGGAGACGTAAATCGTGTCGCCGTCGCCGAAGTTCAGCGTGCCGCAATCCAGGGTGCAGATCTCGGGCAGCAGTTGCTCGACGTGGATCAGCCGCGCCATGGGGCCGATCAGGTCGGTGTTGGGGCCGAACTTCGTTGGTGTTTCGCCGGGCCCGATTTCCAGGTCGCCGCCCATCCCGGCCGTCAGGTTGACGATGATGTCCACGCCGGAGTCGCGGATGCGGTCCATCACCTCGGCGTACAAGGCCGGGTCGCGGCTGAATTGGCCCGTCTCGGGGTTGCGCACGTGGCAGTGCACCACGGTCGCTCCGGCCTTGGCCGCCTCGACTGCGGCAGCGGCGATTTGCGTGGGGGTGACGGGCACATGCGGGCTTTTGCCAGCGGTGTCGCCCGCGCCGGTCAGGGCGCAGGTGATGATGACATGGGGGTTCACAAGTCTCTCCTTGGTGGTGGGTGACCTGGCCTGCGCCGACTGCGCGTCCAAGCCCTGCACCAGTGTAGCCCCGCGCTGTCGCACTGCGCCGCGCGCAGGTCGCAGAGCGCATAGGCGGTGTCGCATCCGCGTGGCACCATCACAAGCATCAACCATTTCCCCGGACACTTTTTTGAATCCCTTGTTCTGGCCTTTGGCCTCTTTGTTCAGCGGCGTGGCCATGCTGGTGGTGGGCATCGCCCTGCTGAGCGTAGCCATCAGCTCGCAGGCCAGTACCGCGCAGTTCTCCGGCCTGGTCACCGGCATGGTGATGTCGGCCTATTTCGCCGGTTTTGTGTACGGCAGTTATGCCTGTCCGCGTCTGATCAAACGGGTGGGTTATATCCGCGCCTTTGCCGTGCTGGCCTCCGTGGCGTCGGCCCTGCCCATGCTGCATGCGCTGTGGACCAACCCGTGGTTTTGGGGCGGTCTGCGCTTCACCACGGGGCTGTGTATCGTGGGCTTGTACATGGTGATCGAGAGCTGGCTCAATGTGGTGGCCGGCAGCGATGACCGGGGTAAGGTTTTTGCCGCGTATATGACCATCAGCTGCGTCGCGATGGCGCTGGGGCAGTGGCTGATTTTGGTGGGTGACCGCTTTGGCTTTGTACCCTTTGCTTTCGCGTCGATTTTGTTTTCGTTTGCGCTGGTGCCCACTACCATGACCACGATTGCCGAGCCGGTTCAAACCGAAACCCCGGCGCTGAGCATGCGCCGGCTTTTCGCGGTCTCGCCCATTGGCGCGCTGGCGTCCATGGGCTCCGGGTTGATCAACGGCACTTTCTTCAGCCTGGGTAACGTCTTCGGGCACGGCGTGGGTTTCAGTGATGGGCGTACCGCCACGTTTATGGCCATCACCATTCTGAGTGGGGCCGCTTTTCAGTGGCCGATTGGCCATTTGTCAGACCGCTACGACCGGCGCTGGGTCTTGTTCTGGGTGTGTGTGGCTTCCTGCGTCTTGGGGTTTTTGGGCTTCTATCTGGCGCGGGAGTTTGAAAACCTCTTGCTGGTGTTGGGCGTGGGGTTTGGTGCGCTGGTGTTTGCGGTGTATGGCCTGAGCGTGGCGCACACCAATGACCTGATTGACCCATCCGAAGTGCTGGAAACCACGGGCGGTCTTTTGTTGCTGTACGGTATCGGCGCGACCATCGGCCCGACCCTGGCCGGTGGTTTGATGGACCTGATGGGGCCCGAGAGCCTGATGCTGTACTTTGCCTTGACGCTGGGCGGGCTTGCTTTGGCGGTCTGGTTTTTCGCCACCCGCAAAGGCCGCACATTCAGCAATCCTGGCCATAGCAGCGACTATGTGCGTATGGAGGCCAGCTCGCTGGTGGTCTTGCAGCTCGATCCGCGTGCCGCCAAACGGCAAGCCACAATCGAGGCGCAGGAAGTTCACCCCTGAACCTCCACATCTATCGCCATCGCCCCAGATTCGCAGGAGACCGCTATGGAACATGTTGCCTTCACCGCCATGCAAGACGGCACCCAGGCCGAGTACGCATTGCTGCACGCGCTGGAAGCGGATTACATGCGCGACTTGCCCCAGCGCATCCTCGCTTCTTTGGAGCGCACCGCCGATACCCTGCCCGGATACCAGGTGAACCGCCTGACCCACGCGCTGCAAACTGCGGCACGGGCCGAGGCCGACGGCGCAGATGCCGACATGATCGTCGCTGCCCTGGTCCACGATATGGGTGACGAACTCGCACCCTCCAACCACGCGGCCTTTGCTGCCGCGCTGCTGCGGCCCTATGTGCGCGCCGAAGTGACCTGGGTGGTGGAAAAGCACGCGCTGTTTCAGATGCAGTACTACGCGCACCATATCGGGCAGGAGCGCGATGGGCGCCTGCGCTACCGGGACCACCCCTGGTTTGACAGCTGCCAGCATTTTTGCGCCGCCTACGACCAGAATTCTTTTGACCCCGATTACCCCACGCCCCCATTGGCCCACTTTGCGCCGCTGGTTCACGCGGTTTTCAGCCGCACGCCGTATGACCCGGCGGTCTTGCAAGAACCCCCAGAGTCGGCGCGCGCTTGAGCGGCCTGAGCCTTTCCTTTCGCGCCATTCTGGCGATGCTGGCCGCGGTCGGCTGTTTTTCCTTGATGGATGCGGCGCTGAAAGGGCTGACCGGCTCGTACCCGCCCTTGCAGGTTGCCGCTTTGCGCGGCCTGGCGGCTTTTCCGCTGGTGTGTGCCTACATCGCCTGGCAGGTTCCGCTGCGCACCCTGGTGCAGGTGCGCTGGCCCATGCACCTGTTGCGCGGGGTGCTCAATGTCGGCATGTTGTGCAGCTTTTCTCTGGGCATCGGCCATCTCGCCATTGCCGAGGCCTACACCTTGTTTTTCATCTCGCCGCTGATCGTGACCGCGCTGGCGGTGCCTTTGCTGAAAGAGCCTGCGCGCCGGGCGCATTGGATCGCGATTGGCATCGGCTTGTGCGGCGTACTCATCGCCATGCGCCCGGGTGGCGACAGCATGGTGTCCTGGGGTGCGCTGGCGATTCTGGTCTCATCGCTGTGCTACAGCGGCACGGTGTTGACCGCGCGCATCATCACCCGCACCGAGGGTACGGCCAGCGTGGTTTTTTGGACCACGTTTTTCATGGCCGCCGGGGCCAGCGCTTTGGCGCTACCAAATTGGCAAGCGGTTGAGACCATCCATTGGCCCTTGATCGCGATGATGGGAATCACCGGTTTTGGCGGCACGGTGGCTATTACCTATGCCTTCAAGCATGGCACGACTGCCAGCGTCGCGCCCTTTGAATACAGCGCCCTGGCCTGGGCGATTGCCATCGACTACCTGATCTGGAACACCACGCCGGATGCCTATACGCTGGTGGGCGGTGGCATCGTCATTTTGAGCGGCTTGTATTTGATCCGCGATGAACGTGGTCAGGCTGCTGAAGCGGCCAAGTTGGCGCAGCACCCCCAAGCGGTTTAAGCATTAAGCGGTTTAAGCGGCTGCTTCCAGCCCGCCACTGAAATGCTCCCGCATCCGTTGGGTAGCCAGCGGCACGTCCCGGGCCAGCAGCGCACCCATGATGGCCTGGTGTTCGCGCAATGACTCCTGGATGCGGCCGGCCTTCAGCAGGGAGTTGTGGCGGTTGAGCTTCATCACCTTGCGCAAATCGGCGCAGAGCTGGTCGCGCCAGCGGTTGTCGGCGATCTCCAGCAGGCGCATGTGGAAGCGCTCATTAACGGCAAAAAAGGCACTGGTCTCGCCGACAGCGCTTGCCAGCTCGGCGTGGATATCCTGTAAATCCTGCAACTCGCGGGCGCTGGCGCGGCTGGCGACCACACCGGCGGCGTCGGATTCCAGCAGTGAGAGCAGGTGGTAGACGTCAGACTGGTCTTTGGCATTGACTTCGGTGACGTACGCGCCACGGCGCATCTTCATGGTCACCAGCCCCTCGGTGGCCAATACTTTGAGCGCCTCGCGCAGCGGGGTGCGGCTGATGCCGTATTCCTCGGCCAAGCGGGTCTCGTCAATCCAGCTGCCCGGGGACAACTGGCTGCTGAAAATACGCTCGCGCAGCCGCTCGGCTACTTCTTCGTAGAGGGCGCGGGGCGTGAGGGTCAGCGGCGGCATGGGCGCAAGTGTAAGGCAAAATAAGGTTTTGAATTCATAATTATGACGGTTATACTGCCCGTACCTGCCGTTGATACGCTTTATCCCGATCCGAAAGTATTCGCCATGAGTTCCAAGCCGCCCGCATCGCCCTCCAGTCCCAGCGCCTGGCCCGCCTTTGAGCAGGGCGATCACGCGGCCTGGTTGCGCGCAGCGGCCAAGTCTGCGCCGGGCGGAGATGTCGCCGCTTTGAACTGGATCACGCCGGACGGCATCGTCGTCAAGCCCCTGTACACCGCAGCGGATACGGTCAATCTGCCCTACGCCAACACACTGCCCGGTTTTGCTCCCTATGTGCGCGGCCCGCAAGCAACTATGTACGCGGTGCGGCCTTGGACCATCCGCCAGTACGCCGGCTTCTCCACCGCTGAAGAGAGCAATGCCTTTTACCGGCAGGCCCTGGCAGCAGGCGGGCAGGGCGTGTCAGTGGCTTTTGACCTTGCGACCCACCGGGGCTACGACTCCGACCACCCGCGTGTGACCGGGGATGTGGGCAAGGCCGGGGTGGCGATTGATTCGGTCGAGGACATGAAGATTCTGTTTGATCAGATCCCTTTGGACAAGGTGAGCGTCTCCATGACCATGAACGGCGCGGTGCTGCCGGTGCTGGCGGGATACATCGTCGCGGCCGAAGAGCAGGGCGTTGCGCAGGCGCAGTTGAGCGGCACGATACAGAACGACATCCTCAAAGAGTTTATGGTGCGCAACACCTATATCTACCCGCCCGCGCCCAGCATGCGCATCATTGGCGACATCATTGGCTACACGGCCAAGCATTGCCCCAAGTTCAACTCGATATCGATATCCGGGTACCACATGCAAGAGGCGGGGGCCAACCAGGCTTTGGAGCTGGCTTTCACGCTGGCCGACGGCAAGGAATACGTGAAGACGGCGATTGCCACCGGTCTGGACGTGGATGAATTTGCCGGACGCCTGAGTTTTTTCTGGGCCATTGGCATGAACTTCTATTTAGAGGTCGCCAAGATGCGCGCCGCGCGCCTGTTGTGGTGCCGCATCATGCAAGCCTCTGGCGCCAAATCGCCGAAAAGCCTGATGCTGCGCACCCACAGCCAAACCAGCGGCTGGAGCCTGACCGAGCAAGACCCCTACAACAACGTGGTGCGCACCACCATCGAGGCCATGGCGGCGGTGTTTGGCGGCACGCAAAGTCTGCACACCAACAGCTTTGACGAGGCGATTGCACTGCCCACCGAATTCAGCTCGCGCATTGCGCGCAACACGCAGCTCATCATTCAGGAAGAAACCCACATCACCAGCGTGATTGACCCGTGGGCCGGCAGCTACATGATGGAAAGGCTCACCCAGGACATGGCGGACGCAGCCTGGAAAATTATTGAAGAAGTCGATGCCATGGGCGGTATGGTCAAGGCCGTGGACAGCGGCTGGGCCAAGCTCAAGATTGAAGCGGCCGCCGCTGAAAAACAGGCGCGCATTGACAGCGGCAAAGACGTCATCGTCGGCGTGAACAAATACAAACTCAAGACCGAAGACATGGTGGATGCGCGCGACATCGACAACG
>Ga0209651_1000780_pt1 | contig 11229 bp, 7 predicted proteins | sample LauGreFBDMM110SN_2_FD_188216 | JGI IMG/M metagenome (GOLD analysis project Ga0209651, IMG submission 188216) | Freshwater lake microbial communities from Lake Michigan, USA - Fa13.BD.MM110.SN (SPAdes) (version 2) | ecosystem: Environmental > Aquatic > Freshwater > Lake | place: Lake Michigan, USA... | reverse complement strand
ACTTCAATGGCTAGGTTAAGCTCTTTGGCGGCGAGGTAGCGCTCGCAGCGCTCCACGGCCGCGGTAATACCGCCCGCCAAGTCAATGTGGTTGTCTTTGAGCATGATCATATCGTGCAGGCCAATCCGATGGTTGCTTGCGCCGCCAGCCTGAACCGCCCATTTCTCGAGCATGCGCCAGCCCGGAGTGGTTTTGCGGGTGTCGAGCAATTGGCAGGGAAGGTCCGCGATAAGGGAGGTATAGCGATGGCTTTGAGTGGCCACGGCACTGAGTCGCTGCACGTAGTTAAGAAGGGTCCGTTCTGCGACCAGCAAGTCGGGCAGGGAACCGCGCACTTCGGCAGCCACCTCGCCTGGCGCCATGCGCTGGCCGTCCTTCACCATCCAGGTTGCCCTAAGGCCGGGATTTACCGCCTTAAGTACGAATTCCGCCACGTCGCGGCCGGCAAAAATTAGGTTTTCTTTGGCCATTAGTTTCCCAAGTCCCTGAACTTCAGGGTCAAGGCATGCTGCTGAGGAGTGGTCTCCGGCACTGGGTCCCTGACCGAGATCTTCGGCTAAACTGCGGGCAATATGGGCTTGCAGTTCTTCGGTGCGGAGGTATTGGCTCAGGAGTTTCATCTTTGCAGGGCAATCGCGCCATTCGGGGCGGATTATAACCCAAACTTACGCCAGCCGTGGAAATCATTCTTTTGGTTGTGGGCCCCACCCACGTTGACTATGCCCAAAAAGGTTTGGCGGACTTTTCAAAAAGACTGTCTCACTACACCAAGTTTAGGACCGAATCGGTGCGGGATCGAGCCGCGCAGCAGGCTTTTTTGAAGCCCGGCGACCTATTGGTTCTTTTGGATGAGCGGGGCAAGCACTTAAAATCCATTGAATTTGCTGCCCAGCTTCAAAAGTGGATGAATGCTGGCCCCAAAAGATTGATTTTTGCCGTGGGCGACGCCTTTGGGTTTGACCCGGATTTTCGTGGCATGGCACACTACGAATTGGCCCTTAGCATGATGACTTTTCCGCACGATTTGGTGCGCCTGCTCTTTGCCGAGCAGCTCTACCGCGCCTTTGCGATTTTGCGCAACGAGCCCTACCACCACGAGGGTTGAGTTCGTAGGTTTGCCATTGCATGCAGTCGGTCGTAAACAAACTAATTCAGTCCTGGAAGAGCGGTCAATTTGCCCCGGTCTACGTCTTTGCTGGCGAAGAGCCCTACTTCGTCAATGCGGCCACCGAGGCCCTTTTAGAGCTGGCTCTTCCCGAAGCCGACCGCCTGTTCAATCAAAGCTTGCTCTACGGTCGCGATGCCGACGCGCGGACGGTGATGTCTGAGGCCAAGCGCTTCCCTATGATGGCGGAGCGAACCGTGGTAGTGGTCCGCGAAGCCCAGGAAATGCGCAGCCTCGAAGATTTGGCGGCCTACGTCAAAAGTCCGCAGCCGCAAACAGTACTCGTACTTAGCCTCAGCGGCAAGGCCCTCGACAAGCGCAAGGCCCTCTATAAGTCCCTCAAGCCGGGCGAAAGCTACCTACAGTTCGACCGAACCCCGGAGTACCAAATTTCTGGAGTGGTGGCTGAACTCGCTCGCCAGCGGGGCCTAAAAATTAGCGAGAAGGCTGCGTCAGTGCTGGTAGAAAGTATGGGGCTTGACCTCTCATCCATCGATCAAGAGCTCGGTAAGTATTCTGTGATCCTTGGCGACGGAGGCGAGGTCACGGCGGCCACCGTAGAGAAGTATACGGGTACCAGTCGGGAATACAACCAGTTTGAGCTGCTGCGCGCACTGGTTGCCCAAGACGGCGACCGCAGCTACCGCATTGCGCAAAGCATGATGCAGCACAGCCGATCCAGTCCGCTCATACTGGTCATCGCCACCTTGTACGGAACCTTTTTCAAGGCACTGGTCTATCAAAGAATGGGCGAGCAAAGTAATCCCCGGACTGCCGCCGCCCAACTCGGTGTGTCGGAGTATGCATTGCGGGACATTGCAAAGTCCGCGCAAAATTATTCGAGCGCCCGTCTGTCACAAATCGTTGGTTATCTTCGCGACGCTGACCGCCAGGCCAAGGGCATGGGGTCGCCGAACTTACGTGATGCTGATATACTCAATGAACTCCTGTTCAAAATTCTTTTTTAACGCGGTTTGTTCGCTTCTTTTTGTTCTGCTGCTAAGCACGCCATCCTTAGCACAGACCACTGGTGGCCTGCGCGGTTTGGTGGTGGATCAGGGAGACCAGTCGCCCCTTAATCTTACCAGCGTCAAGCTGGTGGTTGGGGCTAAGACCTTTGAAACCTTCTCCAACAGCGACGGATTTTACCAAATAAATGGGGTACCAATTGGCACCTACCGCGTTTCATTTGTCCGTGCCGGATTTATGCCTCAGACCCTCGACATTAAGGTTGTTGCAGAGAAAAATACCTTTACGCGCGTAACCCTCAAAGAGTCTACTGTGGAGCTTGACGACGTCTTTGTCGATGCCCGCAAGCAGGAGAAGCAGACCAAGGTCTCCACCGCAGTGGTACAGCTCAACCCAAAGTCCATTGTGACGTTTTCGATAGGTGGCGAGCCCGATTTAGTGCGCGCCCTGCAGGTAATGCCCGGGGTTATCACCACCGGCGACCAGGGAGGCCAGCTCTACATCCGCGGTGGGGCTCCCATTCAAAATTTGGTCAAGCTTGACGGAATGATTCTCTACAATCCTTTTCACAGCATCGGATTCTTCTCGGTTTTTGAAACGGACATTATTCAGTCTGCCGATATTTACACCGCAGGTTTTGGTTCAGAATACGGAGGCCGGACTTCCTCGGTTATGGACATTAGAACCCGCACCGGACGGCGCGACCGAATCGCGGGCAAGGTCAGTGCCTCAACCTACCTGGCCAAGGCCCTAGTCGAAGTTCCCATCGGCCCCAAACGAGACGGTCTTGCGCCCAGTTCGCTCTTAGTGTCCTATAAGGAATCGCTTCTCGACCGCGCAGCACCTATTTTCTACCCCTACGTGGCCACGGAATACGGCGGCCTTCCCTTTCAGTTTCGTGACCTCTACAGCAAGTACACGCTCGAGGCCAACGGCGGAAACAAGTTTAATGTTTTTGGCTTCAATTTTAGGGATGCGGTCCGCTTTGCCGGCAACAAGTCAATTTCTTGGGACTCCTATGGCTTCGGCACCGACTTCACGGTAGTTCCTGTCGGATCCAATACCATTTTAGAAGGTCATTTAGCCCAAAGTTCCTATACCATTACCTCCACTGAGCTCGAGGGACGCCCCCGCTTTTCGACGATAAACGGCTTCAATGGCGGACTCGACTTTACCTACCTCCTGCGCAAGTCCGACGAGCTCAAGTACGGACTGGAATTCATCGGCTACTTTACCGACTACCAGTACACCAACTCCGTGGGCCGCACCCTGCAGACCGAAGACAATACCTCGGAACTCGGGATTTACTTCGACTACAAGCGCCAGCAAGGCCGTTGGCTCATTCAGCCTGGAATCCGCATTCACAACTACTCCACCATGGGTATTGTGCGTTTTGAGCCCCGTTTTGGCGCCAAGTACAACGCCACCGAGAACTTTCGCATCAAGTTCTCTGGAGGCCGCTACTCCCAGAACCTTATTGCCGCCAATTCCGACCGCGACGTGGTAAACTTATTCTACGGATTTTTGAGCGGAGGAGGAATCGACCTGCCCAGCACCATCGGTGACGATCCCATTCCTAGCAGGCTTCAAACCGCAGACCACCTGGTGCTCGGTATAGAATTGAACCCAGCTCCGAACTGGAATTTTGAGCTAGAAGCCTACGTCAAGCGCTTCAACATGATTACCAACGTGAATCGCTACAAGCTCTACGACGACAATGAGCAGTACGCGAGCCAGCCAGAACGCCTTCGCAAGGACTTTATGGTCGAGCGAGGACTTGCCCGTGGAATCGACGCATTGTTGACCTACGAAGACAAGTCTTGGTACTTCTGGGGGGTTTATTCCCTGGGCCGCAGCAGCCGTTTTGATGGCGAGCAAACCTTTGCACCCTTCTATGACCGCCGGCACAACGTGAACTTAGTTTTGGCCCGCAAGTTTGCCAAGGAGCTAGAAATCAACATCCGATGGAACTACGGCAGCGGATTTCCCTTCACTCCCATCAAAGGATATTTTGAGCTTCTTCCCTTCACCGACCCGGCCGGCAACCCGAACATCGACTACAACTACCCCCGTGAGAACGGTCAAATGGGAATTTTGTACGGAGATATTAACAGCCAACGTCTCCCGGACTATCATCGGCTGGACCTAACCGCCAAAAAAGCATGGAATCTTGCTCAGAATCAGCGTATCGAAGCTTCGTTTGCGGTAACCAACGTCTACAACCGCAGAAATATTTTCTACTACGACACCCCCAAGGCACAGCGAGTAAATCAGCTGCCTGTTATGCCAGCCTTGCTGCTGAGCTACGCCTTTTAATGTCCTAACTTTGGACCAACGGCGAATTCTATGTCTAATCAGGTAAATTATATATTCGTCACCGGTGGCGTAACCTCTTCTTTAGGGAAGGGAATCGTGGCCTCATCCCTGGCTAAGCTCCTGCAGGCACGTGGTTATTCGGTGACCATTCAGAAGTTTGACCCCTACCTTAATATTGACCCGGGTACGCTGAATCCCTATGAGCACGGAGAGTGCTACGTCACCGAGGACGGTGCCGAGACCGACCTTGACCTGGGCCACTACGAGCGCTTTTTGAACCGACCGACCTCGCAGGCAAACAACGTTACCACCGGACGCATTTACCAGCACGTCATCGATAAGGAGCGCCGCGGCGATTACTTAGGCAAGACGGTACAAATCATTCCCCATATTACCGACGAAATCAAGCGGCGCATGCTTTTGTTGGGCGAAGACGGGCGCTACGAAATTATTATAACCGAAATCGGTGGAACCGTTGGCGACATCGAGGCCCTTCCCTACATTGAGGCAGTACGCCAACTGCGCTGGGAGCTTGGCTCGCGCTGCGTGAGCATTCACCTCACCTTGGTTCCCTTTCTGCGCGCCACGGGGGAGCTCAAGACCAAACCTACCCAACACTCGGTTAAAATGCTCCAGGAGGCGGGGGTCCAGCCCGATATTTTGGTCTGTCGCGCCGAGTACAGCCTGGGAGAAGACGTGCGCCGCAAACTTGCCCTTTTTTGCAACGTAACCCTTGACTCCGTCTTTGAATCCCTCGATGCGAGAACCATCTATGAGGTACCCATGCTCTTGCGCGACCAGGCCATGGATCAGGTCGTGCTTCGCAAGCTCGGGCTCTCCTCAGATCGGCAGCCTGAACTGGCCAAGTGGGAATCCTTTGTGCACAAACTGCTCCATCCCGAGCGCGAGGTGCGCATTGGCCTAATTGGCAAGTACGTGGAGCTCAAGGATTCCTACAAGTCCATTAACGAGGCCCTAATTCACGCTGGTACCGAGCACAGTGCCAAAGTCGAAATTCAGTGGATTCACTCCGAGGAACTCACTCCAGAAAACGCTGCGAGCCATCTCCTAGGCCTTCATGGAGTGCTCGTGGCACCAGGATTTGGCGCTCGAGGATTTGAAGGTAAAATTGAAGCCGTGCGCATCGCCCGGGAGCATGGAATTCCGTTTTTGGGCATTTGCTTTGGAATGCAAGCCGCCGTTATCGAGTACGCCAGGAATGTACTGGGACATCAAGGTGCCAATTCAACGGAGGTTGATCCTGAAACACCGCATCCCGTTATTGACCTTATGGAGCAGCAGAAGGAGGTAACCGAGAAGGGTGGTACCATGCGCCTAGGTTCCTGTGACTGCCTGCTTAGTCCGGACAGCAAACTCCACCAGCTCTATGGAACCATTCTGGTCTCAGAACGCCATCGCCACCGCTATGAATTCAATAATGCCTACCGCGAACAGCTCGCAGAGGCGGGGCTTCAGCCAGTGGGAATAAATCCCCAAAACGATCTAGTCGAAATCGTTACCATACCTTCCCACCCTTGGTTTATAGGGGTTCAGTTTCACCCAGAGTACCGATCCACGGTCGAATCGCCACACCCGCTTTTCACCTCCTTTGTGGAGGCCGCCCTCAAACAGTCACAGTCTTAAATCATGGAACAACGTCCGTTCATGGATCGAAACCAGCTCATTGGTTTTGCCCTAATTGGAGCAATTTTACTCGGAACCTCTTTTTGGGCAAGCACGGTGGAGCCCTCACAGCCCAAAAAAACAGCCGGCAGTGAAGAGGCAAAATCAGCATCTAGTCCTAAAGCGGAGGCCAACTTGGACTACGCACTTCCTGCAAGCGACAGTTCGAGCCCCGACCAAGAGTTTACGCTAGAAAACGACCAGGTGCGCTATGTGATAAGCAACAAGGGAGCGCAAATCAAAGCGGTTGAGCTTAAAGAATACAAGGACTGGCAGGGCAAGCCGCTAATGCTGGTCGATGGCAACCAAGTACTCGACGGCCCCGGTTCAGCTGTTCTATTTTCGGCATCCTCCGAGGGTCGCAGCCTAAGCCTCTCCGACAATCTTGGTACCGTGTGGACCTATGAGCTTCCTGCAGAAGGATATGGCCTTCGATGGAGCATGAGCACTCCCAGCGAAAAAGACCTGATCCTTACTTGGCGTCAAGCAGGAATTCGGCATGAGAAGAGCCAAATGAATGAGGCAACCAACACGAGTATTTACTACTTAGAAAACGCAGACATGGAGCGTGGTAGCTTGAGCGACGGCAGCGACGACGAAGAGTCCCGAGAAAACCTCGGCTGGGTAGCCCACCGCCAGCAGTACTTCAGCAGCATTTTGCAGACGGAGTCAGGCTTTGTCAATGCCGACATGCAGACCAGAACGCCGAGCGATACCCTGCACTCCCGCCTGTTTGAGTCAAAACTCAGCATGGCCTCGGTCGACGGAAAGGTTTCGGCTAAGGGAATATGGTACCACGGTCCCAACCAATACCAGACTCTTAAGGACTTCAATCTAAATTTTGATCAAGTAATACCCTTCGGTTGGGGAATTTTTGGATGGATCGGAAAGTACATCGTTTCGCCCATGTTCAATTGGCTTGACGGCTATGGTCTTAACTACGGAATCATCATTCTGCTCATGGCGGCCCTCATCAAGTTGGCCCTGTCTCCTTTGACCTTTAAGAGCTACAAGAGCATGGCTAAAATGCGCGTGCTCAAGCCGGAAATTGACGAACTGAATGAGAAGTTCAAGGACGCTGAGCCAGCCAAAAAGCAGCAAGAGACGATGGCGCTCTACCAAAAAGCCGGGGTGAATCCGCTCGGAGGTTGCATTCCACAGCTTCTGGCTTTGCCGATTCTTATTGCAATGTTTCGCTTCTTCCCGATTTCTATTGAACTCCGCCAGCAGGGTTTCTTGTGGGCTGACGACCTGTCGAGCTACGACAGCATTCTGAGTTTGCCCTTTGAAATACCTTTTTATGGAGCCCACGTGTCGCTGTTCACCCTTTTAATGGCGATTTCGACCTTTTTGTACACGAAGTTCAACAATACCATGACGCCAACTTCGGGCAACAGCATGATGCAGCAGCAGATGATAATTATTCAGTACCTAATGCCCTTCATGCTTTTGGTTTGGTTCAATAACTACTCGTCGGGTCTTTCCTACTACTATTTTATTTCAAACGTTCTAACCTTTGGCCAGCAGTGGGCCATTAAAGAGTTCTTCTTAGATGAAGCCGCGATTCGCGCCAAAATAGACGAGACCAAGGCCAAGGGCGGATCCCAATCCAGGTTTGCTAAAAAGATGAGCGAAATGCTTGAAGTCCAAAAGGAAGCGGGCAACCGCAAGGCCAGGAGGGGTAAGTAGCATCCGTTCTCCATCTAATCGGGCTATCACAAAAAAAGCCGGCTTCCACGAAGCCGGCTTTGGTATTTTCTGAAGCCGCAATGACTTAAGGGAGCAGTACTACTTGTGGTCGATGTGTCCGTTCACAAACAATACACCCAACTCACCGTCGGTGCGGGGTGCCCAAATTAGGGTTGCGACCTCAAGCTTGACGTTCGGATTTAGTTGGCGCACTACCTGCAGTTGAATGTCCTGGTTTAAAGGAATTTTAATGACAATGGGCGTGAACTTGGATCCAAAAATATCACCCTCAAAGAAGTTGTCGCCAAGGGGATTAATGGAATCGAGTTCGACTCCAAAGGCATTGGGCGTAATTCCTGAGGTCATGGGCGTGTGCTCGTGCTGGTAGATATCTCCTGCGTTCTTCTTGGTTAAGGGGTCTGCCTGGCCCGTCCACTTGGTAGGGGTAGCTCCTGATCCGGTAGTAACAATGGGCACCGAGGAGATTTGATTCAAATCAACCGTTGCACCGGCTCCGCTGTACTCTTTGGCATCAATCGCACCCACAAGCACATAGGACTGAACGTAGTATTTAGCGTCGGTGCTGTTCTCAAAAAACTGAACCTTGGGGTATACATAGATGGTGTCGTTGGTGGCATTCATGGTCCATGCATGGATGACTCCAACCTTAGGGGTTGCGGCAAGAGCACCGGCAATGGGCCCCAGGATGCTTTGACCGGCGTCCACGTTTTGCACGTAGAAGTTGGGTACGCCTGTGGTTGGGAACGCGGTGTTGAGCGCTGTTTGGACCGAGGACTCCAAGGGATCGCCCGTGTGTGAGGCGAATGGAATGATCAGCGACTCGTTATTGACGCTGTCGTTAAAGGTGTTGGTAGCAATAATCATGGATTGAGCTCCGTTGGGGCAATACTGGCACCATGTGCCCGTGGTCTCGATCACCAAAACTTTTTGCTTGGGACTAACCGTCAGCGAGTCGGTGATGTATACCTCTGGGAGAGGGTCAATTGGTTCCTCTTTGCAGGAGACAAGGGCGAACACAGCGAGGCTGGCAAGCGCGAAATAGTTCACGAAGTGGAGGGGATTTGTAATCATTTGTCGGTAAAAATACATTCTTTTTACTTTGTGACAACCGATATCCTAAGGGGTAGGTGGTCAGATGCGCCACCGCGATACCGCGTCCCTTGAAAGCTGCCCTTAATTTGGTGTCCGGCCGCAGCGGATTTTTGCAGGCCAAAGGGGATGGCTTGGCTGCGGGCAGTCCATCGGGCGGACTTTTGAATCCATACTCCGTCCAGGGCTTCGAGGCGGCCGCGGTAGGCGTAGGTACCTTGGTAGTTACTGGGGTATTGGGATTCATAGTTCTGCCTTCGAAGTTCGGAGGCGAGAGGGCCGTCAAGGCCTTCGTTGAGGTCGCCGGTGATTCCCACGGGCACTTGGCTGCATTGCGTTAGGATGCTCTGAATGGCTAAGGATCGGGATTTAGGGCTCGGGGCTCGCTGCGACGGAAGGTGTACCCAGAGCCAGGTGAGGGTTTTGCCACTGGGGGTTTTGAAGCGCAGCCAGAGGGCTTCACGGGTTGGGTGGTTTATTTCGGGGTGGATCCATGCGACGCTGTCCACTCGGAGGCGTTCCGGGTTGTACCAGACCGCGACGTCAATGCCTCGTTGGTCGGGACTGTCGCGGTGCAGGCGCCAAAGGCGCCACGCGGGCGGCCATCTTCGCTCAAGGTCGTCGAGCACGTCGGCGTTCTCGATCTCGCAGACTCCAATAACGTCGGGGATTCGGCCGCCCGCGGCCGCGGCCAAGCCGCGGCCCACCGCATAGAGTTTGGAATAATAGCGCAGCGAATTCCATCCGTACATGCCCTCAGGCAGAAAATCCCTGTCTCGCTCGCCCGAATTCGGCAGGGTGTCAAACAAGTTTTGAACGTTCCACCAAACAAAAAGCAATGAATCCTCTTTGCCAGACCCTAAAATGGTATTCACCTGAGGGCTTTGGCTAAAGTCATAAACAGTGGCATGGCCAAAATCAGCATCCCATCGAGTTCCAATGAGCGACGCCAATGCGCTCGTCCGCCACTCCGCGGCTCCGCGCACTCGCCGCTCCGCGGCTCCGCTCAGTACTCGCTCCGCGACGCTATAGGCACCGCTGTTCTCCCGCCGCTCCGCGCCTTCACGTTCCCGCCGCTCCCCATCGAAGGCTCCAATAAATAGCAGACCCGCAAGGCCAAGACCCCACAAGGAGCCTAGACTAAACCAACCGATACCTAAAGTGCCTCGCTTCACCAGCGCAATCTCCTACCTAGAGCCGGAGCAGGCGTTTACCAGCGGTAAAGATTCGCATCTCCGTAGCTCAAAAAGCGGTAATCGTGGCTAAGGGCATGCTCATAAATGCTCCGCCATACTGGGCCCAGACCGGCAGCAATCAGCAGCAAAAGCGTCGATTGGGGCTGGTGAAAGTTCGTAATCAATGCCCTAACTACTTTAAATGCATAGCCCGGAGCAATAATGAGCGCCGTGCGGAACGAAACCACTTCTTGGCCCAGAACCTCAAGCTCCAAGGCAGCCCAGTGAAGCAGGGCAGAGACCTCAGGATCCAGTCGGTCTGAAGTCTTGTCGCTGCGGTCTGGTGCTTCCGGGCCGAAGCTGCTCGGGGTCAAAGAAGCGCTAAATGCATGGCCCTCGGCATAGGGCGCCCACTGGTCCAAGTAGCTCGGCATGATTCCTAGACGCTTCCACTGCTCGGCCCACCAGTAAAGGGACTCGATCGTTCGGGCTGCGGTAGTGCCCATGGCGAGCACGGGCATGCCGTCAGAGAGGGCTAAGAGGGTGGAACGACTAATCAAGACTTCCTCGGCGTGCATGGTATGGTCGCCAATGGATTCCGCACTCAATGGCTGAAAAGTTCCTGCTCCCACGTGCAGGGTCACTGCTTGGGTATCGGCGCAAACCTCGCGCCACCGGTTCATCATCTCGGGCGTCCAGTGCAAACTCGCGGTCGGAGCAGCCACCGAGCCTTCATGCCGCGCAAAAACAGACTGGTAGCGGTCGCGATCCTCTGGGGTATCGGCGCGACGCATGTAGGGGGGGAGAGGAATATGCCCTACCTCGCCGAGGATTTCAGCCCAAGTTTGGGATCCGGGCCAGCTAAAGTGCAGCAGCGAAACTCCGTTTTCGGATTTAAGTCGCTCAGCCCGCAGTCCTCCTTCGTGCTCCAGAACTTGGCCTTCCTTCCATTTTTTTTGCGGACGAACCTTGCACCAGGCCTTTAGTGAGCCCTCGCTGGCCATTGCCTGCTCGACAGACAGGCCCTCTGCGTCGAGGTAAAAAAGCTCAAAGTGACCGATTCCGCTGGGTCGCGGCATAAAAATCCTTGCCGGAATCACCTTGGCTTCGTTGATTACCAGG
>Ga0209651_1000779_pt1 | contig 11233 bp, 8 predicted proteins | sample LauGreFBDMM110SN_2_FD_188216 | JGI IMG/M metagenome (GOLD analysis project Ga0209651, IMG submission 188216) | Freshwater lake microbial communities from Lake Michigan, USA - Fa13.BD.MM110.SN (SPAdes) (version 2) | ecosystem: Environmental > Aquatic > Freshwater > Lake | place: Lake Michigan, USA... | reverse complement strand
CCAAGCACTATTTACTAAAATAATAAAGCCATCTTTATCCAGAATAGCAGTCAATGGTGAAATAAAGTTCAAGGCGGCTTGCCCTAAACCTTCTTTCTTCCTAAGGTTATAGACTTCTAGCTTTCTTACATCTCTCTGGCTAATGCTATTTAAAGGTGGTTGGTTTTCTTCGGTGATACTAGTTGCGTAAATAAAAGAAACATCTAAATCTAGCCAGCTAATTAAAGTCTTAAGTCTTGGTGAGGATGGTAATGATTGTCCATTAATCCACTTTCTAGCAGTTTCGCGAGATATTGGGTTTGACTGCATATTCCGAATATTAAATTCGATTGATAGTTTATTAGCCGTGGGTATTTCGCCAAACCGATTTATTAGTCCAGCACTAAAAGCTATATGGAAACGTTCGATAACATTTTGGTAGATAGTAATAATCTCCCAGAAAACTCATATTTGGTCCACCATCATGTTCCTTTAATGAGTCTATGTCAGATAAATCAAGCGAATTAACTCAAATCTCCTCATTTGCCAACTTGAACATGGCATAGATCAACAAAACCACCAAGGTTTTATTCTTTTAGGCATTTCCACCTGTTTGCGAAGCCCAGTTTCTCGATCAACCATGCTACGGTATTTCATCACCACAAACGGGGTGCCATCTAGTTGGCTTTTGGCCAACTGGATCTGCTCCCAAAGCTTGCTAGACAACTTGTTCCTGCGAATCACAATCGCAGGCATATGGCTTGGTTTTTTTACAGCGACCAACTTCAGTGTACTTAATGCGCTCATTTGATTTCTCCTTGTAGTTAATGGGCACACTTAATTTATTACCTGATTTCGGGTTTGGTCGACCTCTTTTTGCCAATAAAAGCCTTTTGACTCATTTTGAACCGGTAAATCAGGGGTTTTGTTGACAAGGACTAAATACTTTTGCGAGTTGCTTGGTTACACAGTGTCTACAGTACTAGTAGCGATTCAGTTCAACTGTGGCCGACCCAGCCAAATGTTCAAGTGCTGGGGATCAGCATGAGGAATACTGCTAGAAGGTGGGGCGTGTGTAAGCGTAAATTTAATTTACGCTTAGATTTAGGAATAGTGTGCTTGAACTATGCCTCTCACCCCCAATAAAAAATACCAAAAACCAGTGCTTTTTGTGTCAAATCACATAATTCATTTGTTAAGTAATGGCTATGGGGATATTAAATCAGGTGGCGATTGAAATTTTTCCAGTGCTTGAAAATTACGCGGGAATTTTTTAGTGACTTAAATTGAAAATCTTATGTTTTAGCCTTCTCAATTGATTCAGCTCTTATCTGTTAACGTATTTACAAAATTAGAAAATACTACAATCTTTTTTAATGGTGATGCTTCCTCCTTTTTAATGTCAGATGAGTCAAAATATTTTCTAAACAATAGAAATATGCGTGGCTTATATTTTCGAGGGGTTTTTGTGTCTTGCAACTTCGTTCTTGAGGTAATCAACGCTAAATTTGTTTTCTATCTTCTATAGGATTAAAGAACATGCCCCCTCTTGAAATTGAATTATTAACCCATACCTTGTATAAATATTAACCTTTATTTACTTTTTAGGACGGTCCTTAGATGTCGACTCAAAACAAAGAAACCCATGATTTTCAAGCAGAAATTCAGCAATTACTCAAATTAATGATTCACTCTCTTTATTCTAATAAAGAGATTTTTTTAAGAGAGTTAATATCGAATGCCTCTGACGCTGCAGATAAACTTCGATTTGAGGCCATAAATCATCCAAATTGGTATGAGGACGATTCTGACCTTAGCATTCAAGTTGCTGTAGATCAATCCAAAAATACAATTACTATTTCTGATAACGGTATAGGAATGAGTCGCGAGGAAATAATTACCAATCTGGGCACTATCGCCAAATCAGGAACCAAAGAATTCTTTTCCAAATTATCCGGAGACCAACAAAAAGATGCCTCACTTATTGGCCAATTCGGTGTCGGCTTTTATTCTGGCTTTATCGTCGCAGATTCTATTAGCGTTGAGTCAAGAAAAGCTGGGCTTACTAAAGAGCAGGCGGTCCGTTGGGAGTCTGCAGGGGATGGCGCCTTCACTGTAGAACAAGTCTCTAAAGACCGTCGAGGAACAACAATTACTCTTCACATCAAACATGAAGAATCTGAATTACTTAATTCATGGAAAATTAAGTCTATTATTCGCAAGTATTCTGACCACATTTCAATCCCTATTCAAATGTTTAAAGAGGAGTGGAGTGAAGAATCTAAATCGCAAGTTATTAAAGATGAATTAGAGACCATTAACGAAGCTAATGCTCTATGGACGCGAAACAAAAATGATATTAGTGAAGATCAATATCATGCGTTTTATAAAAATATTTCTAATGATTTCGAAAATCCGCTCAGTTATAGTCATAACCGTGTCGAGGGTCGAAGTGAATTTACGCAGCTTCTTTATATTCCTAAAAAAGCGTCTTTTGATTTATGGGATAGAAGTAAGCGCAGTGGAATTAAACTTTATGTCAAACGTGTGTTCATCATGGATGACTCTGAGCAGTTATTACCTACCTATTTACGCTTTATCAGTGGCATTATCGATTCAGCCGATCTTCCTTTAAACGTTTCTAGAGAAATTTTACAGGAGTCGAAGGATGTAAAATTTATTCGGGAAAGTTCTACTAAGCGTGTTTTAAGTCAACTTGAAGATCTCTCTTCTAGTGTCGAAGAAGCTAAGCGTGAAGATTACCAATTATTCTGGAATGCTTTCGGACAAGTTCTTAAAGAAGGCCTTGGTGAAGACCATGCAAACGTAGATAAATTAAGTAAGCTTCTTCGTTTTGCTAATTCCACACAAAATTCTGATATTCAAAATGTTTCCCTTTCCGACTACGTTTCTCGCATGAAAGAAGGTCAAGATAAGATTTATTTTGTCACGGCTGACTCGTATTTAGCCGCTAAAAATAGCCCTCATTTAGAAATATTTAATAAAAAAGGAATCGAAGTACTTTTATTAACAGATCGCATTGACGAATGGATGCTTTCTCTTTTAACTACTTTTGATAATAAACCCCTAACGTCTGTCGCCAAAGGAGATTTAGATTTAGGGTCTCTCACTGATGTTTCTGAAAAAGAAGAGCAAAAGGAAGCTGAAAAAGAATTTGTTGATTTGCTTGACCGGATGAAAAAGGTTTTAAGCGAAAAAGCCAAGGATGTCCGTCTAACATTTAGATTGACTGACTCTCCCGCATGCTTAGTGGCAGATGAAAACGAGTTGTCAGGTAATTTACTGCGAATGCTTAAAGCTGCTGGCCAACCCGCTCCGGACTCAAAGCCTATTTTAGAAATCAATACTAGCCATCCCCTAGTTAAAAAAGTCCAAAGTACTAGTGTCGATTTTGAAGAGTGGGCACATACTCTTTTTGATCAAGCGCTAATTGCTGAGGGTGGTCAACTATCGGATCCGGGAAGTTTTGTAAAACGGATCAATCATCTACTTCTTAACTAGCCCACAACCAACCACAAGTTCTATAAAAATAGGCCCTACTAGTAGGGCCTATTTATGTTGTTCAATCGACGTGATTGGAACAGAGAACTAACTACTGGAAGTGCTAGGGTTGCTGTGGCTGCCTATTTTTCGCACATCAATGCCTAAAGCTTTCAGTTTGCGATACAAGTGCGTTCTCTCTAGGCCGGTTTGCTCAGATACTCGCGTCATACTACCGCCAGTTTGTTTCAAATGGTACTCGAAATAAGCCTTTTCAAAAATATCGCGCGCCTCTCTTAACGGGAGATCAAAGTGGCCGGGAGATAGTTCTTGGGAAGAGACTAAATTGGTGGTTACTGGTCCCTCATTTTTATTGGCTAAATTGAATTGTGCCTCTTTTGAAGAACTCAAAAAAGCCCCATTATAAGTTTGATTTGCTACATACTCCTTGATATTACTATTGGTTTTTATGGCCTCTTTTGGACTAACTCGCTCTAAGGCTTGGCTCACTGTTTTTAAAAGTTTTTGTAGTGCAATAGGCTTTTCTAAAAAACTACATGCGCCAATTCTGGTCGCCTCAACTGCTGTGTCAATCGTGGCATGACCTGACATCATCACTACTGGCATTGTCAATTTATTATCCTTAGACCACTCTTTTAATAACGTAACTCCGTCTGTATCTGGCATCCAAATATCTAATAAAACGAGATCTGGCTGTAGTTGATCACGAATGGTTCTCGCTTGTTGGGCGTTCTCTGCTGAATATACAACATGCCCCTCATCACTCAAAATTTCGTTGAGTAATTCTCTAATACCCATTTCGTCATCTACTACTAATATATTTGCCATAACGTATTGTCCTATGAAATTATTTTACTGTATCTTTTTTTGTAATTATTTTTATGCGAGATTCTCAAAAAGAATAGAGATTCTTGCTCCGGAGATCAATTGATCTTTCATTCTATTTTTTAATTCGATTCGTGCGCCATGCTCATCGACAATTTTTTTCACCACAGCTAAGCCTAGTCCCGTACCCTTCATTTTTGATGTTATGTATGGCTCAAATGCCCGACTTAAAATTCGCGGAGAAAATCCCGGCCCATTATCTGCAACCGATAAACGAACCACATTTTCAGATTTATTTTTAAGACCTTCGTAACTAACTAGCTCAGTTCGTATTTGGATATCTGGATCAGAATGAATTTCATTCGCTGCATCTAAAGCATTTTGCAAAATATTGTGGATTACTTGTCTTAATTGCGTAGGATCCCCTATAAGTAAGGGACATTTTGGATCTAAGTCTAAGGTAATATGGTGATCTTCATAAAGCCCCATCACCTCTAAAATTAGCTTATTCAAATCTAGCGCCTGCATTTTCGATTTACTTTGCTTAGCAAAATCTCTAAAGTTATTCACCATAGATTTCATTGCCTGAACTTGAGCAATAATTGTATTTGTTCCCTTAAAAATAATTTCTTCTTGCTCGGGGGTTAATTTTCCAGTTAGTTTTTGATAGATTCTGTCTGCCGATAATTGTATTGGTGTTAGGGGATTTTTAATCTCATGTGCAAGTCGTTGTGCTACCTCGCCCCATGCTTGAGATCTCTGCGCTGCAATAACATCAGTAATATCGTCAAACACAATAATAAATTGCTTTCCTAGTAATTCCGTACCACGAGCAAGTAACAAGGGTGAAAGCTCCACGTCTGTCTGCGTTAAATCATAAAGCGCTATTTGTCTTTGCCAAGATGACTTTGCATCCGGGATCCGGTCAGAATGAACTCGTTCTGAATCAGTTTCTACTTCTCCTACCGAGACCATGTTCGACTTAAACGACTCCCTAATCGTTTCTTCAAAAAAGCGCAGCTCTGGAGCAAAGCTTAATGGCTTACCGATAAGGTCAGATAAATCTCTCTCTAGGATTCTATTAGCTCCATCATTCGCAACAACTAAACAATAATTACTATCTAAAACGCAAACACCCGCTGTTAAGTTCGCCAAAACGGATTCAGAAAATTCTTTTGCCTCCTGCAATGACTGCCTCGCCTCAGAAATTTGCTTAGTCATGTTATTAAACTGCCGCGTCAACATCCCGAGTTCATCTTTGGTATTAATTTCTGGCTTAGGTGACAGGTCTCCTTGTGCCACAGCCTGTGTGCCCTTTAACAGCATCAGTAATGGTTGAGCTAATTGCCTACCCAATATTAATGCTAATAAAATTGCCACAAATAGGGCCAAGAACATCGTTAATGTTAAAGATCCTATGTACATTTTACGAAGACCCTGTCGACTTAAGGTTTTTTCCTGATAGTCGCTATAAGCCTGTTGAACAGTCTTAGCCTCTTCCACAATTAAGGGCGGTAAGTGTCTTGTGAGTTTTAAAAATGTTTTAGTTGGCAAAAGATATAGCGCAGTATATTGATAACTTTCAATTTGACTGGCATTTCCAAGGGTTTCTAACATAACACCCCTGCCAATTTGTCGAGTAATTGGAATTAATTCAAGATACTGCCTACTTTGACTAGGTTCTGTTGAGTTACAAAAGTGACTAGCCAATACCTTACCATCTTGATTGATCAGTTCGACCGAGTCGACCGGCATTACGGTACATAATTTACTTAACTCCTCAGAGTTTCGGGCATTTTTTTTATGCGCCAAAATGCTAAGAGCTAGGCCTCTTTCTAAAAAATCCTCCTGACCCACCTCAAAAGAGTATCTACCCAAATTAAGCCCCGCCTCTAAGGCTGACTCAACGTTCACATTAAACCAAGTGTCAATACTACGCCCCACGAATTGAAGTGAAACAGAGTAGAGGATAGCACCAGGTAAAACACCAACTAAGCCGAAGATCATTGCTAGTTTTGCTATCAACCTTGTACCAAAATACCGCTGTCGCCAGCGAATGGTTAGTGTCACAACTAAAACGATGATCACCAACAAAAGTACCGCACCAACGACCAGATTAATCCCATACAACCAAACAAAGTATTGGCTAAAGAACTTTGCATCCTCACTCATTCCCACGAGTAAACTCACCAACAATATGGCCAGCAAAGAAACAAGTGTCACAAATAATATGATTTCTTTTCTCATCTGCTGTTTGCCAACAATTAATGACTCCACGCGCATAGTTGCTAACGAGTTCATTTTGTCGCTCTGGCTTTAGGGGTAATCGTAAACTGATGCCAATCGCTTAACACTGTCCAGTCCCTGGTATTCAGGGCATTTATCTGAAAGGGCTTGGGAAGCTTAGTTAAGTCTAAGCGCATTCGCATTGCTCCCTGATAAGTCTGCCCATTTTCTAAGATAGCTAAATCTGCGACTTGCCAACCACCGATCGCCCCAATTTGGATCAATGCTTCGCTAATACTGTTCGCCGAATACGTAAAGCCCTCAGTGCTAATACGATATTGTTGCGTTAACGGTTGATAAGATAATCGGATATTTTTATTAGTCTGAATAAGCTTTTCTTCAAACCAATACCACCTTCCTCTAGTTATCTGCAATTCTGTAACAAAATAAAAAGGAATCCCTTTTTTGATCGCCTCTACTAATTCTGCCGGTAGCTCTACCGTATAAGAAGCACTAATAGTCCAAGATTTTTCAACTGGCTCAAAACTAAATTGGCGAAGCTTGATTCCTTCTGCCATAGCAAAACTCAGGCATGAATAAAACATTACCAAAATTAGTGCGCTTAAAAAAAACCGCATTCGTTTTATGTTAATTTTTGTAATTTCCCATAAAAAAAGCCATCGTGCCACTCCGAGGGTAATAGTTGATTTAATGAGTTTAAACGCAAAGCGTTTGGATGTTCTTCTAAAAATAACTGAATTTGCTCTTCCCCCTCTTCTGGAAAAATGGAGCAAGAGACATACAACAGCTCCCCGCCGGGCTTCAAAAGATCCCAAAGAGACCTTAAGATCTGTTGTTGAGTAATTTTTAATCCAACAAAGTCGCTCTCCCTGCGTAAGTATAAAATATCTGGGTGTCGTCGAATAATCCCTGTTGCAGAACAAGGCGTATCTGCCAAAATCCGATCAAACTGCTTTTTATCCCACCACAACTCGGGTTTACTCGCATCTCCAACTAGCAGTTTTGCTGACAAGCCTAATCGGGTAATATTTTCATTGACCTTGGCCAATCGCCCTTGGTTAATCTCTAAGGCAGTTAAGGATATATTTGCCAATTCCAAAAGATGGGTACTTTTTCCACCAGGTGCAGCGCAAGCATCTAAAACATCTTCGCCATCTTTTGGCGAAAGAAGATGCCCAGCCATCTGCGCACCTAGATCTTGAACACAAACGCCGCCCGAAGCGAAGTGCGGTAATTTTGAGATGGGCATAGATTGCTCCAAACAGATAGCTTGCGGCGCCAACTTTAAAATTTCTGTTGGGATTTCTAAAGAACTCATATGTACTTTACGAAGCTCTTCTAAATACTCCTCTCGGGTAAATACTTTAGGGTTTACACGCACAAATAGCTTTGCTGGAAAAAGGTTTGTTTTTAAAATCTTTTGCCATTCTTTAGGATAAGCCCTTTGTAATTTATATATCCACCATTGTGGATAATGATTTTGATGCCGATTCAATAAAATATCAAAGTCTTGGGGATGTTCTATTAAACGCCGAAGTACAGCATTAATCATGCCTTTCGCATGGGCTATTTTGGGCAAATTACTAGCTGCCTTTACTGTTTCATTGACCAGCGTGTGGGCGGGATAATGATTCGGTGACTCAGGGTATAAAGTCGCTGCCGCAAGCACAAGAAGATCCTCAACCTCATCGCTCATTTTCTTGGAAATATAAGTTGCTAATAATTTAAGCGTTGCTGGTTTGAACCTAAACGCCGTATAACTTAGACTCTGGACTGCCGATCGAATATCCTTCGGGGAACTTTCTAAAGCCTGTGTGAGTGAAATCCCACGCCTTACTTGAGCAAATAAATCTACTGAACTAATCAGTGCCCTATGAAGACTGGCACCTCGTTCTAGACTCACAGCCGGCACCTCAATTACTTTTGTTGTATTCACAAATCCTAACCATTTCTTGTTTATAAATTACCAACCCATTCCCATAACGCTTGATCGAGAAATTTTTTCTTTACCACTTTATGGATCGGAAGAAAAACACTGCCCCACTTCTAAATGGTCAGTTTTTGCAAAAAGTGCTGCTGATATTTTTTTGGCTCCAGGCCTTTGAACCTCTAAAATCCGCAGCACTCCCCTTTGTCCAGCGACTAAAATACCGTCTTCATCAATCTGAATAATTTGACCTGCCAGTCCTTGATCATTGCCATTAGCGGCACGCCATATATTTTCTGACAACCCGATTTTTAAAAGCGCCTGATTTAGGTAAGTATAAGCACCAGGACTTGGTGAAAACGCTCTTATTAAGCGATCAATCTCAACAGCGTCTTTTTTCCAGTCAATTTTAGCTTCTTCTTTTAATATTTTTTGAGCATAAATTACGCCCTCATTGGCTTGTTCTTGAAGTTTAAAAACCTGACCGCAGGATAGGCCATTTAAAACTTCATTCAGCAATTTTCCACCCTGTAGGGCTAATTTCCCGTGAAGTACTCCTGCGGTATCTTGCGCACTGATTGTTAAAGCTTCTTGAAGAATAATAGGGCCGGTGTCTAAACCCTCTGCCATCCTCATAATACAAGTACCAGTTTGTTGATCACCAGCCAAAATAGCACGCTGAATTGGGGCGGCACCCCGCCATCTAGGCAAAAGTGATGCATGCACATTAATACAACCCAAGGGTGATGCTCTAGCACCTATATCAAGGAGCCATTTCGGCAAAATCAAGCCATATGCTGCAACAACCATTACATCAAAAGTGCTGGTTTCTAAAACTTGCTTGGCGTAAAAAGCCTCTTCTGAGTATTTGCTATCTAACTTCAACGAGTGGGGTTGTAAAACCGGAATTTGATGATGCAAAGCAGCCTGTTTTACAGGACTTTTCTGAAGCTTTAGTCCACGACCACCAGGTCGATCAGGCTGTGTCATTACTAAAACTACCTCATATTTAGCTTGAATAATTATGCCTAAAATTTCAGCTGCGAACTCAGGAGTGCCAGCGAAGACGACTTTTAAACTACTCATTCCAATCTCCCCGAGGGTAAAATTGCCCAATGAATTTTTACTGGTGATGCCCCCTCTTTGGTTGTCCAAGCAACTGATTCTTCACCATGATATTTAGACGTTTTTATTAATTTCATAATTTTTTCAACATTCTCACCCTGCCAGACAAGCCTTCCTGATTCCCCGGTAATTAATAAAATTGCTTGATCTTTATCTGAGGCGCTAATCCAGGGAGACTGTTTATCATCTAAGTCGATCCAAACTTTCATGTTTAACCCTTGGCTTACTGGATCATTTGAGATCAGGCAGCCAGCTATCCAACCATCGCCACCAATTAACTTGAGCGGCTGACCTTTTGTGACTTCGGGATTCTCCATCCAACGCTGATATACCTGCCGCGCAACTTCTTGGCATGGATAGTTTGCCCTTGACTGTCGGCCCACCTGACTTGCCAATGGACCCACCACAACACCATATATGAGTGCCACTAAGCAATGGAAAACCACTATTTTTTTGATGATGGATCCCAGATCTATTGGACTTTTCATCCAGATCCAAAGTAGGCACCCAATCGGTAAATAAAAGGTTACAGCCCACTTTGCCTCAATTTTTTGGCTTAAACTTAGCCCAATAGCTAAAGAAATAATTGTTGGCCCAAGTGTCACCATGACTAAAAAAGCCCGATCATCTGGTCTTAAACTATTCCACCATGTGGGCTGTTCTGCTGTGGATGTGTTACTTTCCCTCCCTCTTAAAGATTTCTTACTGACGTAAAGGATTAAACAAATAGCTAAGATAACTGGCGCTGTTCGGTAAACCTGTGTGGCCAAAAAGCCCATCAATAATTCTTTTATTAAATCGATATATTCACCCGCATGCGCCATCGAATGACTTACATAGAAAATTGGGCCCTGTTGGAGTTTTGTTTGACCAAGCACCCATAATAAATGTGGTGAAATAGTCAGCATCATCACTAACAGTGCTACTAAAAATCCTCCCCAGGCGTACTTACTTTGCCACCGACCAGACCATAAAAAATGCAAGCCTAAAACAGCAATTTGCACCAACACACTATATTTTGTCAAAAATGCTAATCCGGCAAAAAGCCCTAAAAGAGCCCAGTAAACCCAACTGATAGAAAACTCATTCGTTCTTTCTACTAACCATGCTTGGTAATAAAACAAGAACATGGCCGCAATCGACCATAACTGCATACTGTTGTGGTTATAGTCGCCACCACGTACTGTGTAATAAGCAATCGTTGAAGTACACAAGATTGCTAAAAACGGGGCATTGATTGGAACTTGGTGTCTTGCTTGTTCTACAACCTGCTTCAATAAGAGATAAATAATAATCTGGGTAAATACCACACTTAAATATCCCAAAGCATAGGTCAGCCAAACCGCCTTACCAAGGACGATCGTTAGTGGATATAAAACCCATGTCGGCAATGGGGGATGCTTTTGATAGCCCCACTCAAAAGAGGACGCCCAGACCAACCCCTCCATATTGTCCCAGGATGGGGCGCTCCGAAAGGCAATTTGCGAGACGAACCAAATCAGCCCTAAAACCAAGCAAATAACCCAGACATGCAGGATGGGAACCGGATGTTTATTTGGCTCGATAGCCAACCCTCTTTCTTTCAATCAATAAACTGTTTTTAAATTA
>Ga0209651_1000778_pt1 | contig 11239 bp, 7 predicted proteins | sample LauGreFBDMM110SN_2_FD_188216 | JGI IMG/M metagenome (GOLD analysis project Ga0209651, IMG submission 188216) | Freshwater lake microbial communities from Lake Michigan, USA - Fa13.BD.MM110.SN (SPAdes) (version 2) | ecosystem: Environmental > Aquatic > Freshwater > Lake | place: Lake Michigan, USA... | reverse complement strand
AGCCCAGCGATACCAGATACCTGGTCATCAGATACCTTCAACGCACCTGCGTCGTCTTCAAACAAATTCGTAAGACTCATCTATTTCTCCTTTCTTGAACAAATCAACCTCCAGTGGAATGTAGCGTCTTTCACGCTTGTCCCACTTAAGGCACTTAAAGCGGCCATTGTTTTTACTGGCTGCTACTGCACAGGCAATGCCTATGGCAGAGGGGTCTCCAATGAGGAGCAAAAAGTCCTCATCAGAAAATTTCTCCAGCTTACGCTGAATACGGCGGACTGTCGGCACAACGGAGAAAGCTATCTGCGCATTAGGGGGCAGAATAGTTTCGATCTGGCCATAGTCCAGAGCGCTTGCTATGTTGTGTTGCGTAGTCTCCGAGACCACGTAAACCTTGGGCATGTGAATTTCTCCTTTCTGAATTCGAGCGGCCAGTGTACACTATCTTTTCAGGGAAATGCAACCCCTGCCAGAAAGATATACGTATGGACCAATTTTTATCGACCTACCCCTTCAAGAACAAGCCCTTTGTACACCAGCAGGCTTACCTTCAACGCTTCTGGGAGTACCAGGTAGCGGCCCTGTTTGCCGACATGGGCACAGGGAAAAGTTTCATGCTGATCAACAACGTGGCGATGCTCTACGACAAGGGCAAACTCAACGGATTTTTGATCGTAGCCCCAAAAGGGGTGTACCGCAACTGGTATGACACCGAAATCCCTAAGCATTTACCCGACCATGTCGTGTACCGCATGGCCATTTGGTCTCCGTCGCCCAGGAAAGCCGAACAAAAGGCACTGGACGATCTGTTCACTGTCACCGAGGACCTCAAAATCCTGGTGATGAACATTGAGGCGTTCAGCACGGCCAAGGGCACCGCCTACGCCAAGCGCTTCTTGCTCGTGCACAACGCAATGATGGCCATTGACGAGAGCACCACCATCAAGACGCCCAACTCTGCCCGCAGCAAGAACACTGAGAAGGTGGGCCATGGCGCGCGATACAGGCGCATCCTCACGGGCTCCCCCGTCACCAAGAGCCCGATGGACCTGTACCAGCAATGCGCTTTCCTGTCGGACAACTGCCTGAACGTGAGCAGCTACTACGTGTTCCAAGCGCGCTACGCCGTGACTGTGGAGCGCCAGCTGAACACCCACAGCTTCAAGCAGATCGTCGGCTACAGACGCCTGGATGAGCTGAAAGAAAAGATCGACCGGTTTGCCTTTCGCGTGAAGAAGGAGGAGTGCCTGGACCTGCCCGACAAGCTCTATGTCAAGCGTCAGGTGGACCTGACGCCGGAGCAGCTCAGGTACTACAACCAAATGAAGGCGTTTGCCATGGCGCAGATTGAGGGCGGCTTGGTGAGCACCGTCAACGCGCTCACCCAGCTCATGCGCCTGCATCAGATCGTCTGTGGCCACGTGAAGTTGGACGACGGCAGTGTGATTGAGCTGCCCAACAAGCGCCTGGACGAGCTGCTGGCCATTGTTGAAGAGACGGACGGCAAGCTCATCATTTGGGCCAACTACAGGCATGACATTGAGGCCATCAAGATGGCCTTGGCAAAAGAGTACGGCATGAACACCGTGGGCATGTACTACGGGGACACTGACATGGATGAGCGAAAGCGTGTCCTGGAGGAGTTTCAAAACCCAGACAGCGAGATGCGTTTCTTTGTGGGAAACCCCAGCACTGGTGGCTACGGCCTGACGCTCACAGCGGCCAGCACGATGGTCTATTACAGCAACAGCTTTGACCTGGAAAAACGCCTGCAGTCCGAGGACCGCGCACACCGTATTGGCCAGACCAAAAACGTGACCTACATCGACCTGATTGCCGTGGGTACCGTGGACGAAAAGATCGTCAAAGCGCTGCGAGCAAAGATTGACATTGCAACTCAAGTTCTTGGAGAGAAGTTCAAATCATGGCTGATTTAATCCCGTGGGCACGCCGTTACGTGTACGAAAAACTTGAGCGAATCGACGCATCTTCTGGACGTGTTTATGTTTTGCCCGGCGGTGCACAGGTTCCGTCCGTGACCACCATACTAGACCGCACCAAGGACAAGACAGCGCTCCTGGAATGGGCCGCGCGCGTGGGCCAGGCAGAGGCTGACAGGCAGCGAGACCAGGCAGCCTACATTGGTACGTGGATGCATACTACGCTGGAGGCTGTGCTATCGGGTGACCCGTTGTCCTTGGGCCGTGATTGGGAGGCCATGAAGGGCCACCAGATGGCGCTTACCCTGGCCAACAAGTACTTCGGGGCAATCAGCGCGATCCACGGCTCGGAGGTGTGCCTGTACTACAAGGACCGTTACGCCGGCACAACGGACCTGGTGGCCACGTACCGTGGCAAGCTGGCCATCGTTGACTTCAAGCAGTCCGTCAAGCCCAAGCGCTACGAGTACATCACCGATTACTTTCACCAGTTGGCCGCCTATGCCGTGGCACATGACTGGAAGCACCGCACGTCAATTGACTACGCCGCTGTGCTGATTGCAGTGCAGGACGGGACGACGCAGGAGTTCACCATTGCGGGCCGGGATTGGGAACTGTTCAAGGCCGAGTGGATGCAGCGGTTAGCGCAGTTTGGGCAATACTAGCCAGAGGGTGAGAAATATAACCAGAAATACGAGGAGGACTACGGCCGCTATGGTGGCTATCTCCTCTATCTGTTTGTCGCGCCTGAGCTTGGCTTCACGCTTGCGCCGCGTTGCGTGCGCTGCTTCAATTTCCATGTTTTGGGCACGCTTGACAATGCGCTGCCACACGTCCATTTTGTTGCTCTGGAAGAACAACATCTGCACCTGGCTTTCAAACTCTTTGGCCTGCTCAATGGCCAGCTCCAGCTCCAACGCTTGACCCAGGGCAGAGCCTTTAAAGTCGCCTGCCTTTGCCTGTTTAACAACCGCAATCGCCTGTTCTTTGGCCTCAAAATACTTTCCCAACACGGGGCCTAAAGAGGCCACGTCGTCGACTGTTTTAGCAACCTTTTTTACGAGGGTGACGGCCGAGGATATGGCCGCTAGGGCGGTGATTGGGTCGATCATTTCTTCTCTCTCCACTCAAGACAATGCACTCTCCCTTCGTGTGCGTCTTTTGTCCAGGCCCATCGAACGCACTCCATCTTGGGTGCCTTGGCCGGTGCGGATTTTTGCCCGCTAATCAACAAAGGTTGAGCGGCCAGCAGCATGGCTACGATTACTTTTGAGGCTGTAATTGGCCGCCCACCATCGGACTGACGCTGTCAAACGGGAAGAGTGACTGGTACTGCGCCCGTGCGTTGGCGTTGGCTTTGGTGGGAGCACCGCTGTCCCCTGTTTGACCAGAAGGCTTTGGCGCGGTGTCCAGGAGCCCCGGCACGCCACGCGTGTTGGGTGCTTTGGGCAGCATGCGCAGCTGACGATATGCTTCGCCCTGTGGCGTGAGCGGCGAGGTCTGAATCGGCTTTTCTTCCTGCGGCGCGTTTATGTAGTTCAAGGCCGGTGTGACGGCACTCTTGCCTACCGAGACGCCAAAGGAGCCCAGCAAGTTGATTACACCGTTGGCAATGTCCCTCTTTTCTTTCTCAGTGCGGCCCTTGGCCAAGAGCAAGGCCATTGCATCAGGGTCCCTGACAGCATTTTCCAAGATCACGCGCACGGTGGCATTTGGCAGCGCATCAAAAATCTGGCGCACGGCTTTGGAACCTGCAGCGGCGGCGATAAGAGGGACTCCGCCTCCGGCACCTGCGGAAGCTTTAGAGCCTATGTTTGCACCGATGATGCGCAGGCCCAGCTCAGTGACGGCGTCAGCACCTTGAATTACGTCCTCCACTGGAATTCTGTTCTTGATGGCTGTCTCAATACGTGCCATGGGGACAAGGAGCTTTTTGAAGTTTGACAACTCCTGCAGCGTCATCATGCCGTTGGCACGCATGATGTTGGCAATAGACGGCTGGTTGCGTGAGATTGGGTCAAACAACGCCGCCGTGTAGGCATCAATACTGAACTTCGCGTCGGCACCCGGGCTGTTGCCCCCGGCCTTCATGTAGGCGTAGTCGTACAAGGATGACTTGAATCCTTCCACCGCATCTGGGCCGCCTTTTTTGGCCAATTCCGCAAGGGCCCGAATGTCCCTGACGGGGAACCGGCCGTTCAGGCTGTCCGAAATCACCTTGATAGGACTCTCAGCAGTCAGCAACTTAGCAAATGCACGTTGATTGTCTGCGGTACGGGACAGCGCACTGGTTTCCTTGGTTACTTGCGTCAGCAAGTTTGCCGCGTGGGCCGCGTCCCGCAGCTCTCCCATGAGGCCCAATCGTTCCAATAGCGCGGAATTTTGTTGTGCAAACTCGGTGAGCCTATCGAACTTCAGTTCCTGTACAAAAGTCCCAGGCTCACTGCCTGGGACAACCCTTAGGGCCTTTGCAGCGGCCAAACGCAGAACCCTGTTGTGTGCATCACGAACGGAAGCGACGTTGCCTGTTGCGGCAACAGCAAAGGGCTTCAGTTCAAGTGCTCGCGGGCTATCTTTGCCAAATTTGGCAACAGCGTCTCTATATTGCGTGCGCATAAACGCAACAGAGTCCTCAATCTCCTTCATGCGCATGGCGGTTTGACCTGCGCTGCCGCCAAAGGCATTTTGAACAAGCGTCTCCACCGGGATGCGATCCTTGCCTCTTCCAGTTACGGCAGTCAGATTGCCAGCGTATGTCCGGGTGAAGGTGTCGTTTAGCGCACGAGAAAACTCTCGTGCCTGGTCGTACATCGGGTCCTTGAGCGTGTTCAGGTCCTGCAGCATGCCGTCGGCCAATTTGCTGTAAAAGTCCGCGTTGGCATTCTTGCCTTCGCCTGCGGCTTCCCGGGCCATACCGAGCAGCCTGGAGCGGTAGTTCACCAGGTCTTGAACAGGTTGCTCCCTGATCGACGGCATGCCTGGCGACATGACCCCCTTCCCTTTATGAACACTGAGGGGAATTTTTCCGGTGTCTAAATACTCGTCGGTCAGCTTGCCTTCTCGAAATAACTTTACTGAGTCTTTGTCTATGCCAAACGACTTCATAATATCGCGCACTTGCGGCGGAATATCGTTAAACAATGCCGGCCCCATCTCGGAGGCTCTTGCAAGAAAAGCGTCAACAGTTTTAGAGGGCGTTATTGCCGGAACACGAATCCTGGTGTCTGTAAATGTCTTAAAAATCTCCTTTCCGGTATATTGGTTAATGTCAATTGGAACCGTATATTGGAAGGTTTCTTTAAAAGGGGCTGAAAAACCCTTGTCTGCAAGGCCCCAGAGCTTGGACTCAACCTCCCGCGCTTCGGTCAAGGCCCGTTCCACCTGGTCTTTGACGATCATCCCAACTTGGGTGCGCGCCTCAGGGGACTCTGTGTTGATTTTGGCAATCTTGCGCGCCGCATTGGCATCAGCCAAAGACAAGCGGGTTTCAAGGCCGTTGACAAAGCGGTCGTAGCGCAGCTTGCTGGCGGCAATCAGGCCCTCAGGGCCTGTTTTTCCCAGTGCTTCGATAAGCTCTTCATAAGCCAGCATGGCCATTTCGCCCTGCGCTTTGGTCTCGCTGCCAAACTGAGAGCGATGATTACTCAACGACGATTCCAAGTCCAGCAGGGCCTTGCTGCCCGTCTTCTGCCCAGAAGTGGGCGTTGGCACACCCTTTGGCATCTGTTGACGCAGGGCCTTGAGCAGTGCTTCAGGGTCCTCGCCACTTTTCTCCAGGGCGTCCAACAAAATGTTGGCGGCTTTATTTTCCAAAGACGCGCTACGTCCCGCAAAGCCTGCTTTGGCGGCACTTATGGCTGTTTTGCTGGCTTCAACCCCAAGCGTAAGCAGCTTGCTCACAGGGGCCACACCTGCTGCCAACTCAGCGGTAAGGCGAACACCCTCTTGGCCCGGACGATAGGCTTCGGCAGTGCCCCCCGCAATGCCCTGTGCTGCGGCGGTGACCGCCTCGCTGCCCATGAACACCTTGGGGCTGCTACGTGCAGCCTTTCCCATGGTAGACAGAAACGTAGCCACGCGACCCGCAGTGGGGCCTGCTACTGGCAGACCAAAGGTAAGGGGTGCTGAGGCAAGGCTCGAACCAAAAGTGGTTCCGCCTTCAAAGTAGGCTTTTAAACGCGGGTCTTCCTCGTCAGGGATCAGCCCTGAAGCGGCCTGTCCTGCCTCGTATCCAAAGTAGCCGCCCAGCGCCGTAGTGGCAAGTGGAATGGCTCCGGCAAAAGGCCCAATAAAAGGCACTGCCGCAGCCGCCATGGGCATGCCAACCCTAAAACCTGTCAGTGCACCGGCCAAGATGGGCGGGTCACGAAGCGCGCCCTTGACAGCGCCCCGAGTAGCAGTGGCCGCCATATCGCCAGCGCCTGGCTCCGGAGGCCCACCAGAAGGGAAAAGGTCGTCGACGGTCGTCTCTTTCGGCGTTGTTGGGGAGGCACTGTCACTGCCCCCTTTCGGCGCAGGCGCTTTTGGGTAAAAAGCCTGCTTTTGCTTTTGCGCAGGCGCTTCCGGTTTTTTTCCAGAAGGGAAAAGGTCGTCAATGGTTGGAGCGGTTGCCATTTAGTTACCTCGCGGGGCCGTCATATTTTATTTGCACCTGCTTAAACCCGGTCTTAGGGTTGAGCACAATGTACTCGCCTGGAGGCAAGGTCTTCCACACCGCAGGATCAGTAACCGTGCGCTGTTGGATACCCAATAGGTCACGCACCGCAGCCAACTCTTCGAGCTTTTTGGTTGCATCATTCCGAGCGGAAATACCCGTCTTTGCCTCGGCTTGAACGTTACGGACTTTTTTCTCAATACCCTCAAGTACGTTGTCCAAACTAATAATCTGATTGATGTAGGCGTTCTTGTTGGAGAACAGTCTGGGAGTCAGTTTCAACTCTCCTAAAATCTGCTGACGCTCCCCCTCTGCGAAACGAGGGTTTTCCTGCAGTGTATTGACGACGCGGTTGGTCATGCTCTCTATCATTGTTGTACTTTGCTGGAACTCTGGACCAATGTTTCCAGCCGCGCTCAACGGCACGTTGCGCGCTACGCCAGCCACCAGCACAGGCACAAAGCCCGTGCCTGTTGCAGCCAAGTCAAAGAAGGTCGACTTAGGTGCAGTGGTCGCAATCTGGAAGATTTCCGGTTTTGTACCAGCCGCCGTCAAGCCAACAGGATTTGCCTTTAAGACAGGCGGAGCCACGCCTCCCACAGTGGTCTTGGTACTTGATTTAGGAGCCTTGATTCCCAAAGCCTCCCTAACATAGTCAGGCAGCTCGTTCTTCTGTATGAGCAGGCTCGTTTGCCCCGTCAAAGGGTCCGTGATCTGAGTTTTAGTTTCCTGCGTGTAATCCCTGACGGCCGTCATGAGGGTGTTGACCCCCTCAGGGTCTAACGCGCCCGCCGCGTATAGCGGGGCGAATTGAATAAAGGTGTTCAAGATGTCACCTTTATTGCCCGAGCCAAGAGGGCCTTTTTTAGGAGTAGCAGCTGCTTTAGCGTTGGCAACGGCTAGTGCCCCTTTTGCTCTAACGTCAGCAGCGGTAACCCTTCCTTGGGCAGTATTTATCTGATTCATCAGGTCGTTTTTACGTTTCTGCAAATCACTGTTTTGAGCGGTAACTTGGTCGATGTCCTTCTCACCTTGTTGCAGTGCCAACACCTTAAGCTGACGGTCAATCTTGCCAATTTCGTCAACGCGCTTGCCTATGGCAGCGGGCAGTGTTCGGGTCGCCCCTGCAAGGCGCGACATAAAGCTGCCGCTTAAAGGACGGCCTGCCTCATCGGTGTTTGCGGCAAAGCCAAAGGCCCGTTGTCCAAGATCAAAGAGCAACTGCGCTTCCGACCCTGATTTGTCTGAGCCAAGCAGCTTGTTGTACTCAGGTAGGCGCGCTAACATGGCAGCCGACAAAGTAGGCGCTACAGTCGGTTGCTTGTTGAAAAGCTCCATTCCTGACCTCTTGGCTGCTGCCACAAGGTCAGGCGGGTACTGTACTAAATCAGCTTCAGCAGGAACGGCCTCGCCAGCAGGGACCACGCCGTCCTCATCAGACCCTGCTTGAAAATTTTGAACGTACCCACCACGCGCCATGGCCATGGGAGGCATGTCACCAGGAGGCATTGCGGGCGGAGCGCCCGGTGGGCCAGGAGGAGGCATACCTGGGGCACCGCCGCCCATGCTTGCCATCAAAGCGGCAATACCGCCTTGATCAGGGGGAGGAGCCATGCCAGCATCAGGAGGCATTGGAGGCATGCCTGGAGGGGGCATACCAGGAGCGCCACCCATCATCGGGGGCTGTGGCCCTTGAGCCATGGGCTGTGACTGAGGAAGCGCGCCAATACCGCCACCGCCTTGTTGCGCCAAGATAGGCTGCAGCATCGCCAGCACCTGCTCAGGTGTCTCGGTAGCGGCCTGGTAGCCCACAAGGTCGGCCAACTCATCGCGGCGCGCGTCAATAGAGCGCATGTCACCCCGCAGGTTGTTCATCAGGATTTCAGGAGAGCCGGGACGACGCTCCATCATCATTTCAGGGTCTTCACCGCCCTCGTCGTCGCCTTCATCGTCTATGAGGTCCATGAGCCCTTGCATGATTCCCATGTTTTCGATGTCGTCGTCTTCGCTCATCATTTTTTTGTTCATGTCGACCTCTTAAAAAAGTTTAAGACCCGCTTTTTGCGCGCCAGCGATAGTTGAGAGTCCTCCCAAACCAATGCCAACCGCCTGCTGGAACGGGCTTGCCGACGGCTGGCTCGCCACGGCTGTGGACATCTGTGAGGACGGTGCGCCCTTGTAAATGTCGGACAAGAAGCCGGCCTGTTGATACGGTGCGTAGACCTTTTGCAACTCGGAAGCGCGCTGTGCATCCAGCGTCTGCTGGTTGAACGCTTGCTGCGACTGACCGACGTTGTACAAGAAGTTCATGTCACCCTGCTGCAGAGCCTGAGCCGTTTGGCCCAACGCACCTTGCTGCACACCAAGTTGGCCAAGCTGACCGCCCAACGCACCAAGCCCTTGAGCCGTTTGTTGGCCAATGCCAAACTGCTGCCCCGCCAACTGACCAATGCCTTGGCCAAGTCCTTGGAACTGCTGCGCTTGCTGGCCGTAAATGCCTGCTGCCGTTTGAGCCGCCTGGTTGCGGGCCTGCGCCTGCTGCATCATCAGGTTGGCAATGTTTTGGTTGATTGCAGCCTCTTGACCAGCCAAAGCGCCACCTTGAGACGCCAGGTTGCCGTACTGCTGCGCGGCCTGTTGGTAAATGTTCGCCGCACCCTGGCCAAGCTGTGCCTGTTGCACGCCCAATTGACCGAGGCCCTGGCCGGCACCCACTTGCTGCTGTGCCAAGTTGCCGTAAAGACCCGCCGCTGCCTGACCCAATTGAGCCTGCTGGGCTGCTTGCGCCCCCACCTGTTGGCCAATGTTGGCCAACTGGCCAGCACCTGCTTGTCCAAGCTGCGCGCGCTGTGCTTCCAACGAGCCAATTTGCGAGCCTGCCTGAAGACCTAGACCGGCCTGCTGCGCTGCCAACTGAGCAGCCTGCTGTTGCAACCCGGCCTGCTGCGTAGAAGCGGCGACCTGCCCTTGGCCTGCTGCCGAGAGCTGCTGTGCCGCGTTCTGGCCAAGACCGGCCTGCTGCGCTGCGACCTGGGCCTGCTGCGCCCCCAGTTGGCCAATGCCTTGGCCAGCCTGCATTTGACGCTGCTGCTGTTGCTCAAATGAGGCCATTGCGCCTGCTTGTGCCTGGCTGTAGCCCTGTGACAAGAGGTTGGCAATGGTAGAGGCCTTTTGGTCCATCAAATTGCGTTGCATCTCAGCGCGCTGAACGCCTTCACGCTCACCGCCGAATGCACCCGACCTTACCGCCTGCGCTGCCAGACCTTGGCCGGCAATCATGCTCTGGCGATCCATCTGCTTCATCGTTGCGTCGATGACCTGTTGACGGTACGGGTCCATGAAGGATTCAGCAGAGGCCGGGTTGTAGCCCTGTTGCGCTCCCCCTAAAGTCCCAATGCCCTGACCAAGAGCCTGCTCGGCTGCACCAAAGCCAGGTTGATCGGCCGCAATAGAAGACGCAAGTGCGCCACCGTACATTGCGCCAACACCTTGCTGTATGCCTGGAGCACGAGCCGCTTGCGCTGCCATACCAACAGCTTGCCGGCCCTGGCCAACGCCCTGTTGAATTAACTGGCCCGCGTAGTTGAAGTTGGGCTGTGCACCTTGAAGCTGACCAGCAGCTTGCTGCATCAGAGCCTGAGAACCACTGAAGTCTGCGCCGCCAGAGCCAAGTGCCAACATCTGGGCTTGCGTCAATCCACCAAGGCCTTGACCAATTGCGGACGTTGCAGGACGCAGGTCCGCTTGGCTGGACATGGCCGCCATGTTCTGGCCCGTGGCCAGCGCTCCGAGGCCCGTGTTCAGGTCTTGACGCGCCGCGCCAAACTGACCAGTGGTGTCGGATGCAGCTGCGCGCTGCGCGGCCAGGTCAAGGTAGCCCAGGCCTTGGTTAATTTGGCCGATGCCCGAGGTGATATTGGCCGTGGCCCCACCTGCTTGGCCAAAGGCCTTTTGCGCATCAGTGAACTGGTTGCGGGTATCCGCACCGCGCAGAATGTCAGCGGCCTCGCCAGTGGTGTTGTACGCGCCGCCCAGTGCCTGGTTGGCAGCGGTCATGTAGGGCGTGAAAGCCCCAACGCCCTGTGCTTCAGCGGCTCTAATCGCGGCCTGCTGGGCAGGGGAAAATCCTGCTACTTGGTAGCCAGGAAGCTGCTCGGCAAGCGGTTGTCCCCCGCCCTGGTTGAAGGCCAGTTTCTGGGCTTCTTGCAGTAGCTTGAGCTTGTAGGCTTCAATCTCCGGGGCTTCCCGGACTATCTGTTGGGTGACTGTTTCTTCTGCCATTTATTTCCCCTTAACGGCTCCGCCTTCGAGCTTCTTCATTAACTTGTACATGCGAGCTGCACCCTTGCGGCGACTGCCGCCTCCGGCGTTGCGCACAGCCTTGGCCGTAAACACGAACTCGCCGTCCGACAGCATCGCGGGGATGTCATCCGAAGTGCCAGTGCCAGGGCCGTTGATTGGGCCTTGGCGACGTGGGAAGTTGGTCATCTTGGCGTCACCGCCCTTGGCCATGCGACGGAGCTGACCGTCAAGGCCGTACATAAGAGGCACACCATACAGGCCTGCCATGTTGTAAGGCTGCGCCACGCCGCCAGGACGGTTTGTTATGCCGGTCGGTATGACGTTGCCCGGTTGGCCAATGGGA
>Ga0209651_1000776_pt1 | contig 11250 bp, 6 predicted proteins | sample LauGreFBDMM110SN_2_FD_188216 | JGI IMG/M metagenome (GOLD analysis project Ga0209651, IMG submission 188216) | Freshwater lake microbial communities from Lake Michigan, USA - Fa13.BD.MM110.SN (SPAdes) (version 2) | ecosystem: Environmental > Aquatic > Freshwater > Lake | place: Lake Michigan, USA... | reverse complement strand
TATAAATGCAATACAATGATACACACTGCACTTAAAATTGCCAGTGCGCTGTTCGGGACGATCATTATTGCCGCCGCAATACAGAACCGTCTCGGCACCGGGCAAAACCGGCGGGGTGCCGGGCTGCCAATCGTGTCCTCCCCCTTCAAAAACTTATTTGACGACCAAGGTCAGCCGTTGAATGTCATCCTAATCGCGGCCCCGTTTCGCACCGAGGAGGACGAGCAGGCGTACGAATTATACAAGAGCCAGGGGCTGTGGTTCTGCGGCATCTCCAGCTACATCAATTTTCCCGGCCACATTGAGAACCCGCACGAGGACCGGTTCCACGAGGAGCGCGGGCACGATTACCCCGCTATGGTGTCGGCGTGGTTGCACTGTTTCAGGGACCCGCCTACCAATTTGCGGCAGTCCGGGCTGCCGCTCCTCCTGCTCGCCGAGTCGGATTTGAAAGACGCCGACGCGCACAAGCCCGACCCCTCCATCAAAAAAGAATACGACTTCATGTACGTGTGCCTGCAGGACAACGACAAGTGCGAGCCGGGATGGCAGTCGTACAATAGGAATTGGGACCTGGCCAAGCAGTGCCTGGAAATCATGTGCGGCGAGTTCGGCTTAAGCGGCGTGCTGGTGGGCCGAACCAATTGCGAATTCACGAAGAAGTGCAACGGCATCGTCAAAGTGATTCCGTTCCTGGAATACGACGCGTTCCAAAAAGAAATGCAGAAGTGCCGCTTCCTCTTTGTGCCGAATGTGGCGGACGCCTCGCCGCGCGTCATCACGGAAGCCATGTGCTACAACATGCCCGTTTTGGTGAACCGCAACATCCTGGGTGGCTGGCACCACGTGGAACCGGGCGTGTCGGGCGAATTCTTCACAAATAAGCGAGACGTGGTGCCAGCCCTGCGCAGCTTAACAACCCAAATGAACGCGTATGCGCCGCGACGGCACTTCATGCGGCACCACGGGAAGCACCGTGACGGCCGCCGACTAGCCGCATTTCTCAAGAAGCACTACCCGAATCTAAACAATAAGCGCATGAAATACGCGACAATAACAATTTAATCCGTTGCGCTTGTCATTGGATTTATTATATTACATAATATCATATAGAACACAAGAACTGTAGCGAATGAATCAACCCATTGAGTTGCAAAGAATAGGGGACCTATCTCAATATGTAGCAAATATGAACAAGAAACGATCACTACGTACTTTTGATGAGAAATCTAAACTTTATCTATATGTATTTAATAAAAACAGCGATACGTGCCAGCTCCGTATAGATACAAAACATAAAGATGGACGATATTTGTCATACCAAGATGTTCAGTGTCATATAGAGGCAGGAACCATGCATTTTGGAATACCAATAGATGTAAGCATACTCGCGAAAGACCCGCCCTATACTCGCACCAATGAACCCCAGAAAGGTCAAAAATTAGGATGGACACTGTCTCAAGAGACCGGATGGGATCACAATCCGCATGTGAAACAAGACGTTGGAGATATTATTCATTTGCAGTATGCTGTCATTCATGAATTAAAACCGGGCGCCACAAGATTTGAAAATATATCTCGTAAAATAGAGGAGAACCCTGATGGTACCCATAATACATTTCATATGGTTGCAAACCCGATAATGTTTGAAGAAGTGAGGGTGTTTGATATAGGCGACATTGGGTATGAACTTAGTGACATAACGCCAGAACAAGCTGCTGAAAAATATTTTGGTGTCAGCGACTTTCGTCAATTTTTTTCAAACTATGCTGTGGCAAGCAAACAAATGTCTCTTAAAAACCATCCGCATGTTCGCATATATTATGATCGCGATGACGACTTACGATCACAAGTCGGGTTGTCACGAATCGCGCCAAAAGGAATTCAGTTGACCGGAATGCATCCTGTCGAAGAAGTCAAACCACCGTCGTCATTTCATGAATATCTTGAGGCTGGGAGACAACTTTTCAGCAGAAACCATCCAACGAGACCGACTGCGAGTTTATCAAGAAACGCATCAGTGTTAGCGGGTGCAGCTGCGGCAGCTGGTGGGCTTATGTTGGCGTCCGGTCGCACTCTTAGTGGATTGGCATTATCGTCGTTTCCATTCCTAGGTTTCATGCACGAACAGAAACAATTGAATCAATTGGAGCGACAAAGGTCGTCAAATGAACGGAAGAAACTATTATTATTATCAGATGAAGAACGGAAGAAACTATTTGCGAAGGGGGCATTGGCAAGCGAGCTGACGCGTCGTTTGACCCATCAGCCACGAGCAGTCCAATCAAGTTTAGAACGGTTTAAACATATACACAACACGGTACACCAGAAGCCGAAATCAGCGAGAATACATTGGTCACCTGGAAAAGGGGGGAGGAAAATTCGTCGCACAAGAAAAAAATAAACTTACACACCACACAAAATGCATCAACATAAACGCATCGCAAATATTATTTCAAATGCATCTAAAGCGGAATGCATTTAATTCAAATAACACAAAAAATTGAAAGGTTGTCCGTTTTTGTCAGCCTTTGAATAGCAACAACAGCAACAACAGCAACAACAACAACAACAACACCCTCAAGGAAACCAGAATCAACAACAATGTTTCGTACAGTATCATCATCTGTTCAATCCGTACCTGCTCCTGGAAAGAATGCCGGCAAAAACAAGAAGAAGCGTGCCAACAAGAAGAAGCGTGCGGCAGCAAAGGCAGGCTCTGGAACCATGACGTCGCAGCTCGGCGCCGGTCGTGCCACGGTTCCCCAGTGGTGCAAAATTGACATTGACCAAGTGGCAAACCACGCCGGCGGGTTTGTGTGGAAACTGTCCGACCTGGAGCACTCCAGGCGCTACTTGATCATGGGCGCCAAGGACAATGGAAACTTCTACCAGACCAGCGAACAAGTATCAACCGAGTGCAACACGGCCATACTGCGTGTCATCCGCAGCCAATCGCCCGACGATTTCGTGAAGCTGTGTGCGATGATTGAAGACATATCGGTTCGGGGTCTGGCTGCGCGTCAAGAGCCCACGTTGCTGTCCCTCGCGGCGGCCATCGTGTTTGCACCCACGCCCGAGAAAAAGGTAGCGGCGCTGGCACTGGTTCCCAAATGCGTTCGCATTCCGACGCATGCGTTCATGCTGGCTGGCTACGTCACGGACCTGTCGCAGTGCAAGCCTGGAAAGGAGAAGGGCAAGGGCTGGGGGAGCGGCTTCCGCAAAGCGCTCGGGCAGTACTACACGAGCCGACGGGGTCTGGAGCTGGCAACCGCGCTCACCAAGTACAAGAACCGCGAGGGATGGCGCCACGAAGACTTGCTGCGCATGCTGCACGTCAATCCGGCTGCGCTGAGGGACGACGGTGCGCGTCTGGTATTCAAGTACATGTTTGCCTGTGCCAAGGGGGAGAAGGAGTTCATTCGCAAGCTGCTGGCCGACATCATCGCCGCATTCACGCATGAACGAGCCATGCAGCTGCTGGACACGCCGATCCCGTCTACCAAAAAGGTCGAAAAGACAAGCAAACCCAAACCCGAGTCCAAAAAAACCAAACCCAGTGGAATTGTGGCGGGGTTCAAGTCGGCAATTCAAAGCGTGTTATGTGGCTCCAAGGCAACGACAGCGGCAACAATACCAGCACAAAGAAAAACAGAAATCCGTTTCAACCCAACAAGTTCAGACGCCACAAGTTCAGACGATGTGGCCAGCGTGGAAATTGCGACCTCGGCGTTTGGATGGAAGCGCATGTTCATGAAACGTTCGCCGGCCGGAGGGTTTGTGGCTTCATTGGAACTGCCGGTTGGAACGCACGACTTCAAGTTCATCGTGGGCGGAGTGTGGCAGTGCGACCCCAGCAAGCCGATTCACAAGACGGGCGAGCACGAAAACAACTTCATTGAGGTAAACGCGCAAGCGCAAACGCAAGAACAAGACCAGGAACCGACGACGGCACCATCAACTGCAACGGCCACCCCTGTGCCACGCGACCTCGTTGACACTGCAGCGTACCTGCAGGCAATCATGGCGATTGAATCATGCACCACGAGTGTGTCCGACCTCTACAAGGCCCTTGCCCTGGTGCGGGACCACGGCCTGGTGCGCGAGCAGATTCCCACGCATTTGCTCAACAGTTCGGACATTTGGAAGGAGCTGTTGATGTCAAAGGGCGCCAACGGCAAACAGGCCGGCATGCCGCTGGAGGCCCTCACTCGCAACCTGGGGAAGCTGTCGTCGCTGCCCAACTTCATGGGTCCCGCAAACACGGATGTCATCTGCGCCCGACTTTCATCCGAGGAGGATATTCAAAAATCGCGCATTCACCCGTTCAAGGTGTTGGTTGCTTCCAAAATCTACGGCGCAGGGAAGGCAATGAAGGGCGCGCTGGCCTGGACGGTGTCGCCACGAGTACGCGACCAACTCACGACCACTTTCATGCGTTCATTCAAGAACGTGGCACCCACGGGAAAACGCTACATGGCCGCGCTGGACGTGAGCGGCAGCATGGATGTGGCCTGCATGGGATGCCCCGCCATCAGTTGCAGGCAGGCATCCGCCGCGTTGGCACACATGCTGTACGAAACCGAGCACAATGGCAAAGGACATGTGTACGTGCGCGGCTTCACCGCGGTAGCATCGTCTGGGTACGGTTACGGCTTGGGATCCGTGAGTCCTGCAGACAACGGGTTCCACAACTTTGACCCCTACGTGAGGCGCGGCATGACGCTGGACCAGTTCATCGCGGCAACTAATGCACCCTTCGGCGCCACGGACTGCTCGCTCCCCATGCTCCGCGCCACAGAAGAAGGGCTGGACGTGGATGTCTTCATCGTCATGACGGACAGCGAGACGTTTGCAGGCAAGGTACATCCCCAAGTTGCGTTGGAAGAGTACCGCAAGAAAGCCAACAAGCCCGACGCGAAGCTGATTGTGGTGGGAATGACTGCGAACAACTTGACCATCGCCGACCCGAACGACCGCAACACGTTGAACCTGGCGGGGTTTGACGCGTCAATGCCGGAAATCATCGCCATGTTCGTGCGGGGTGAACTATAGGAGAACCTAGGTGCCAAGCATTGCGTCCCGTAAGCAAATACATAAAAGTGGACTACGTTTTAGGATGTGTTCTGCACAATGGCAATATGATTTTTGTTATAAATGTTTTGTTTATTTCACGGTTCATTATACACGTGCAACTGATGTTCGGCATCCGTTATTAGGTCAGCATTATCATGATAGCTTCTATGAAAATGAGCATCGTCATACTGTCTTAAAAAGTTTGTGTCTTTTTTTTGCAAATGGGCTCGGTGGATCCATGTTTCTAGCCGTTTCAAAGGACGATTCAAAATTTTCAAATGTTCGTAATGAATTAATTTGTTGTACATGACTTCTTGATCAATGAACCATCCGATTGATCCTGGAACACCATCGTAATTTGAATTGTAATTTATTTTAAGCGTGTTAATAACGTCAGCGTCAGCATGTATGTTGAACAATTTGCCCCATGTTTTGGGATGCGCTGCGTTATAACACATGTATATTTGATTTCCGTCTACATGTCGGTAATAAATGAAATCTTCAATATTGTAATGTTCCAGTCCAGATGTGTAATACGTCGGATTTGTGGGCAGCATGTCCATGTCTGTCAGCATGACCATTTCATCATCCGGCAAATCAATCAGTGCGGCGTAATACATTCGTATATTTTGGCCGACATATGCAGTGTTTAAATCCAAATTATGTTGCCACAAAATGATGTTGTTTTTGAATTCAATCAGTTCGTCTGGTATGTGATTTCCAACAAACACTGCAATAAAGTTTATGCCAAACTTTTTCCAAAATAATATTTGTTTGGGTATAAACATGTAGTATTGGGGATTATCGTTCACAGATCCAACCACGGTGGTCAGTTTCATAGTGTGCGCAAGAATGAGGTGTATACGCTACACATGCTTTTAATTACAATTTTAAACTTAAATCACAAAATTGAATTAAATAATGTGATCTTAATATACATCAACGGACCCCGAATTGCAATGCAGAAACAACAGACACATCAAACACATCAAAAGCAAGCACCACCCCATGAAATGTTTGACAACATGATAGAGCAGTATTTAGGCGGGGTGCTGCGGACCGACGGCGGCACACTTGAATTAGAGGTGCGGTTTGGAACCCGTAATTTGAAACACGTGGCATCCATCACCAAAATTGATTTTGACAATGTGATTAAAACCCTGCTATCGTCCGGATTCGTCATGGAAAAAATGGATGACTACGCCCTCAAAATCAATTCCGAAATTACGGACCCACAAACTGGAAAATACAAAATGTCCGACATTCGCACCGAAATCCGAGGCATCCACAACATTCAACTGTATTGCAAAACCAATTCGCTGGATAAAGTGCATCCCGTTTTCGTTCAAAAAACGGGGTACAGTGACAGCGGCGGAGAAACAATTCCCCCGCTCAATTTTGACGACTTCAACTTCCGCCTCTCACTCCAAAAAGAAAAACAATTCGCGGAGTCGTCTTCCACCGCAAAGACGGTGGTGGTGCCGTGGCGAAGCAGCCGAAAAACGTTCCGCTACATCAATCGCAGCACATTCCGTAACCCTGCGTTTCCGTTTGTCGTGGACATGAGCATCGTCAAGGAATCGCGCCGCGACTACGCCAGCAATGGCGGAAGCAACCACATGATCCCCACCCACACGTTTGCCGAATCGCAAGTCACTGAGTCCCAGCCCAAATACGAGATTGAGATTGAGGTGCTGAACGATGCGGTCGGGCAGGGAACTGCGTTCAGCTCTGCGCGCAAGTTGGCCGATGCACTACGCGCATGCGTAAAAACCGTAATGTCGGGTCTGCAAGGCACCAACTACCCGATCGGGTTAAACGAGCGTTCCGATGTGGCAGCCGACTACATGCATTTGTTGCATCCGGAACACAAAAAGGAAAAAGAAAAAGGGAAGGGATCCAATGTGGACGCAGTCAAACTGCTTCCTAAACACTTCATTGGCCCGTCGTCCTACACGCTACAGCTGCAAAACCTCATGCCTGTCAATGAGAACTGCATCATTCCCAACGTGCGAAACAACTATACGGTCACCGATAAGGCCGACGGTGCGCGCAAGCTCTTGTTCATCTCACCCACGGGGCGCATTTACCTCATTGACACCAACCTGCGCGTGCAGTTCACGGGGGCGCAAAGCGGCAACGACAAGCTCTTCAACACGCTGCTGGACGGCGAGCACATCCTGCACGACAAAAGCGGGCGCTTCATCAACTTGTTTGCAGCGTTTGACGTCTACTACATTGCCGGCAAGGACGTGCGCGCACTGCATTTCGTGCCGCCTTCCGCCGAAGTGTCTGCGAGCAAGTACCGCCTGCCGCTCCTGGTTGAGTTGACCACCGCATTGAATGCGCGCTCCATTGTGCGCGGGGCAGCCGCGTGCCCGGTGCGCATTGAGTGCAAGAAATTCAAATACACGGGACAAGACCAGAGCATTTTCCAGTGCTGCGCCACGCTCATGTCGCAGATTGATTCCAACGCGTACGAATACACCACGGACGGCATCATTTTCACACCGGCGGATGCCCCCGTTGGCGGCGACGCGGGCGGCGAAGCGGCCGGTCCAAAAACCAAAATCACGTGGCCGCTGTCGTTCAAATGGAAGCCCACGGAAGCCAACACCATTGACTTTCTGGCCACGCTGGTAAAGGACGCCAACGGCCAGCCCAAAGTGACGAGCATTTTCACGGACGGCATCAATGTGGCCAAAATGGATCAAGTGGTGCAGTACAAGACGCTGACGCTGCGGGTCGGGTTTGACGAAAAAAAACACGGCTACTTGAACCCGTGCGAGGACGTGATCCAAGGTAAGCTGCCATCCCGTAGGGGCGCAAATGAAAGGGCTGAAAGGGCTGACAAATTAAGCGAAGACTCTTACAAGCCGGTGCCGTTTTATCCCACAAACCCGTATGACCCGACCGCGCACGTGTGCAATGTCATTCTTCGTGCGGATGCGGCAGGAAATCGCGGCGTGATGTTGACCGCCGAAAACGAGGTAATTGAGGACGGCACCATCATTGAGTGCGCGTACAACGTGGGAGCCGCCGATCCGCTCTTTCGGTGGGTTCCGCTCCGTGTCCGCACCGACAAAACGGCGGAGTATCGCAGCGGCCAGAAGAACTACGGCAACGCTTACCACGTGGCCAATTCCAATTGGCACACCATTCACAACCCCATAACGAAGAAGATGTTGACCACGGGGTTGAACATTCCGGACGAGCTGGCCGACGACGACGTGTATTACAACCGCGTTTCGGCATCGGGGACAACAAACACGCGCGGGCTGCGTGACTTCCACAACTTGGTTGTCAAGCGCGCACTGATTGGGGGCGCGAGCCGGCGAGGCAACACGCTCATTGATTTTGCGGTGGGCAAGGGCGGCGACCTTCCGAAATGGATCCACGCCAACTTGTCGTTCGTGCTCGGTATTGACATTTCAAAGGACAATATTCAAAACCAGCTGGACGGCGCGTGCGCGCGCTACCTGGACTACTGCAAGCGGTTCGGCATCATGCCGGGGGCGCTGTTTGTGCAGGGGAACAGCGCTCTTAATATTAAAAACGGGACGGGCATCAGCGGCGAAAAATACAAGCAAATTGTCAAAGCCGTGTTCGGGGATGGGCCCAAGGACAAGGCGCTGCTGGGCGAAGGCGTGTATCGCGAATACGGCAAGGCGGAAAACGGGTTCAACGTGTCGTCGTGCCAGTTTGCCATTCACTACATGTTTGAAACCCGCGCCAACGTGTGCAACTTTCTGCGCAACGTGTGCGAGTGCACGGAGGTGGGCGGCTACTTCATCGGCACCACGTATGACGGGGCCACCATGTTTGACGCGCTGAAGTCGTACGAAGTGGGCGACGGGATCGCCGTGATGCACAAGGGGAAACGCGTGTGGCAGGTGACCAAGGCTTACACGGCCACCGAGTTTCCGGATGACGAGACGTGCGTGGGATACGCCATTGACGTGTATCAGGAGTCCATCAACAAGACGTTCCGCGAATACTTGGTGAATTTCAACTACTTGAAACGGCTGCTGGCGAATTTCGGGTTTGAGGTGGTGCAGCGCGATGATGCGGCAAAGGACCTCGGTCTGCCGGACGGCACCGGCATGTTTGAGCAACTGTATGAGCAAATGATGGCGCGTTTGAAGCAGACGCCGGCCCTGGCATCTGATTTAGGGGATGCGCCCGACATGCGCGATTACGAGCGCCGCATCTCCTTTTACAACCGCTACTTTGTGTTCAAGAAGGTGCGGTCCATTGACAACGCGGAACTGGTGGTGAAGAGCTTGTTGGGCACGTCCACCGCGTTTGAAAAACAGATGGCGGCATTGGAACAGGAACAAGCGGAGCTGGATGAAGCCGAAGCCATTGTTGGTGCTCCTGTCGTTCCTTTGACAAACCCCAAACCCAAACCCAAACCCAAAGCCAAGCCTGCTGCTAGTGCTACTGCTGCTACTGCTAATGCTACTGCTACTGCCCCTGTCGCTAAGCCTGTCGCCGAAGGTCCTGAACCAGAGAAAAAAAAGCCAGGCAGAAAACCTAAAATCCAACTGGTGGTTAAAGAACCGTGATGCAAATATTGCAAAATGAATGATTTTGGATTAAAATATGAGTATAATATAAGCAATATTATACACAATGGATCCAGATATCGCGCGATATCAACATCAACAATGGTTAGAACCATCCAACACTCGGAGTCGCAAGGCACCCATTGAAAGGCTTCACTTTGTGAAACGGAGCATGACGCGAAATGCCATCATGCATCCAGACCGCCGTGTGAGCATGCAATGCATGCAAGGAGAGGATGGTAAGTTTTATTACATTCCATTGGATGCATACAACCCAGAGCACTTGAAAATCATAAGCGAATTGAGCCCGCTGCTCGTGAATCCGACCCCCGCACAATTTGAACCGGGTGCAATGTACACCTACATCTTTGCATCCATTATTATAAAAGATCTGGACACCGGCATGGACATTCAAGTGGTTCCAGCAAAGTTGTATGCAACCAAAGCGTTGAACATGTTTGAGTTTGGCACAAAACACCATCAAATATTTTATCGCATGGCCAGCACGGATGAATTGGACCAAGTTGCGCAGACTATAGGAGTGGATGTGAAATATCTGCAATACGGATTGCAAGCATCCGGCGAAATTCATTGCATCGCCCCTAATTCATTGAAGTTTAATTTTTATTCAGGCACGTATAGAATGAAGCGTGCAATTCCAAAGAAGCGTGAACCATATGAAATGGGATTGATAACCAGATTAATGCAAACAATTGATCCATCCTACGAAATCACGCCTCATTTCAAAGCTTTCATAGTTGCGGAAGTTCTGCCAATTACTCAAGCACAAATCGGCCATTTGATGGATCTAGGAATTCCCGCGTTTGGATTCGACACGCAAGCACAATGCAGAACAATGCGCAATGCAATCATTCGTCATAAAAATATTGAAAAAAAAGACATGACCTATGAAGAAATGCATGCAAAATATCAACAAATGCTGAATCCTCCCCCAGCTCCACCTCCAACCAATGCTGGTATAATGAGTGCGGTTGAACTTACCGCATATGCAGTTGAACATAATCTGCCAATTCCAAAACCGTACACCAAAGATGCAATGCGACAAATAATTCAGGCACACATGGATGCAAATAAAGGCAAAGGTGGTGGGAAAAAAAGAACACTAAAGAAGAAAAGAACAATGAAGAAGAAACGAACGTTGAATAAATGAATATGAATAAGTGAACCAGAGAAGAAAAAGCCAGGATAAATAATAATGTAACTTATATGATATAACCAATGCAGCAGCATCATCCAGATGTTTTACGAGCGGGTGATGCATTAATACCCGGTCAAATGTATAGATTTTCAACTGACAACGGACCTCAAACTGCACGATTTGTCGGATCGGACAATGATCATTTTTATTTTCAAGGTGCAAACAATCAAAACAATGTGTCCGCATATCCAAAGACAATCATTGCATCCATGCAACCACGGTTGCGTCTTCCAGGGATGGACCCTCCATTTGTTGCGATACGCAACGGAGGAAATCGCAAGTCACACAAATATAGCAAATATAGCAAGTCACGCAAATATAGCAAATATAGCAAATGTCGCAAGTCACGCAAATATAGCAAAAAACGACATTGAAACTCCATTATTT
>Ga0209651_1000774_pt1 | contig 11264 bp, 10 predicted proteins | sample LauGreFBDMM110SN_2_FD_188216 | JGI IMG/M metagenome (GOLD analysis project Ga0209651, IMG submission 188216) | Freshwater lake microbial communities from Lake Michigan, USA - Fa13.BD.MM110.SN (SPAdes) (version 2) | ecosystem: Environmental > Aquatic > Freshwater > Lake | place: Lake Michigan... | reverse complement strand
CCCGCTTCAATGGGGGTGGTGCTGGTGTCAATGTCGTTGCCATACAAACACAAGCCAGCTTCAAGTCGCAAAGAGTTGCGTGCACCTAAGCCAATTGGCTTGACTTCTGCTTGAGCCAACAACGCACGCGCAAATGCATCGACATGATCGTTGTGCACAGAAATTTCAAAGCCATCTTCTCCGGTGTAGCCAGAGCGCGTGATGAACAAATCAGCACCTTGCCACTCAAACGATGCGCCCGTCATGAAGACCAATTTTTCGACCCCATGCACCATGCGCGATAAAGCATCAACGGCCTTGGGTCCTTGCAAAGCCAAGAGTGCGCGTTCAGGCATGGGAATGACTTGGCACTGGGCGCCAATGCGCCCTTGTATGTGCGCAATGTCGTTCACTTTGCAAGCGCCATTCACAATGACAAAAATGTCTGTGCCGCGGTTGACAAACATCAAGTCGTCAATGATGTTGCCTTCATCCGTTAGCAGTAAACCGTAGCGCTGTTTTCCGACTGGCAAGTCGATCACATCAACAGGCATCAGGGATTCAAAAGCTGATGCAGCAGCGGTGCCCACCAATCGCAGTTGCCCCATGTGCGACACATCAAACAAGCCAGCCTCAGCGCGCGTATGGATGTGTTCAGCCATCAAGCCCATGGGGTATTGAACCGGCATGCTGTAGCCCGCAAAGGGCACCATGCGCGCGCCCAATTCAAGATGCAGCGCATTGAGAGGGGTATTGAGCAAAGCAGTGGTGTCAGCGGACAAATCAGTTCTCCAAGGGCAATGTAAAACCATGACCGAAATCATGGGTTGCCCTCGCTGTCCGCTTTACCTGAGCGATTCGCCGGGTGAGCCCTTCAAATAGAAAGAATCACTGCGGGTTGCGCCTTCGGTGGAGGGTTCGACCAGATGGCCCGCCCTCTCTCTCCAGTGAGGAAGCGTTCGTGGCCAAACCACGAACGTTTGTCAGTCCTTTGTACCTGAGCGTTCAGAAGCATTTCAGCTTCCTGCGCCTTCGGCGGCGGCCCATTTTGAAAACAGACCACGCTCTCCTGACCATTCAAATTATAAACAGGTCTTCAAGGCCGTAAGACACTTTTTACATGCCTGAGTAATTTGGGCCCCCGCCACCCTCTGGGGTAACCCAGACGATGTTTTGAGTGGGGTCTTTGATGTCGCAGGTTTTGCAATGCACACAATTTTGGGCATTGATTTGCAGGCGATCGGATTGGTCTTCGTTTTTCACATACTCATAAACACCGGCAGGGCAGTAACGCGCCTCTGGTCCAGCAAACTTGGCCAAGTTGATGCCCACAGGCACGCTGGCATCCTTCAAGGTGAGGTGAGCGGGCTGGTTTTCTTCGTGGTTGGTGTTGCTGATGAATACACTGGACAAGCGATCAAAGGTGAGCTTGCCATCAGGCTTTGGATACTGAATGGGCTTGCACTCAGCCGCGGGCTTTAAATAGGTGTGGTCGGCCGCGGTACGGCGGATGGTCCATGGCACGTGGCCGCGCAGCAAGAACTGCTCTACGCCAGTCATGAGGGTGCCCACAGTGCGGCCCTTTTTGAACCATTGCTTGAAGTTGCGAGCTTTGTTCAGTTCGGTATAGAGCCAACTGTTTTTGAAGGCTTCTGGGTAGGCACTGAGTTCGTCATGTTGACGACCCGCTTGCAATGCCTCGTAAGCCGCTTCAGCCGCCAACATGCCCGTTTTAATGGCCGCATGGCTGCCCTTGATACGACTGGCATTGAGATAGCCAGCTTCGCAGCCAATAAGGGCGCCGCCAGGAAATACTGTTTTGGGCAATGACAAAATGCCGCCAGCCGTAATGGCACGTGCACCGTATGAAATGCGCTTGGCTGGTGCAATGCCTTTGGCTTCGTCGCCTTCAAAGTACCAGCGTATATTGGGGTGTGTCTTGAAGCGTTGGAATTCTTCAAAAGGGCTGAGCCAAGGATTGGTGTAATCCAAGCCCACTACAAAACCAACGACCACTTTGTTGTCTTCCATGTGATACAGGAAGGAGCCGCCGTAGGTTTTTTCATCTAAGGGCCAGCCTGCGCTGTGCAAAGCCAAGCCGGCTTTGTGACGGGCAGGGTCGATTTCCCACAATTCTTTGATACCAATGCCGTAGCTTTGAGGATCTTTGCCTGCGTCAAGCTTGAAGCGAGAGATGACTTGCTTGCCCAAATGGCCACGTGCACCTTCTGCAAACACCGTGTACTTGGCGTGCAGTTCCATGCCCAATTGGAAGTTTTCGGTGGGCTCGCCATCTTTGCCAACGCCCATGTTACCGGTCGCCACACCTTTGACGGCGCCATTGTCGTTGTACAAAACTTCGGCGGCTGTAAAGCCAGGAAAAATTTCAACGCCTAATGCTTCAGCTTGCTCGCCAAGCCAGCGCGTGAAATTTCCCAAGCTGATGATGTAGTTGCCATCGTTGTGAAAGCAAGGTGGCAAGGTGAAATTGGGCACGCGTGTGGCGCCCGTTTCGGTGGTCATCAAGAAAATATCTTCTGTGACGGGTTGGTTCAGAGGGGCGCCCATTTCTTTCCATTTTGGAAAGAGTTCTGTCAAAGCGATGGGGTCCATGATGGCGCCGGACAAAATGTGTGCACCAGGCTCTGAGCCTTTTTCTAAAACCACCACAGAAACGTCATTGCCTTTTTCTAGAGCCAACTGTTTCAAGCGAATGGCCGCGGACAAGCCTGCAGGGCCGCCGCCCACCACGACCACGTCGTATTCCATCGATTCGCGGGGACCGTGTGTGTTCAAAATCTCTTCGGGTGTCATGGGAAGACTCGCATAAAGTTAAGGGTCTGATGGGCAATTATCGGACCTGTGGATCATTTTAAGCGCGGAACAGGCAGAATCCACGTACAAGCAGGTGGTGTTTAAACATCCCTTCTTTGCTTTCAATCAGAGACAAAGACACATGAAATTTGAAATACCTGAGATCAAGAAAAAAGTTCACGAAATGATCATCCCCATTCGATGGGGTGACATGGACGCCATGAAGCATGTGAACAACACTGTTTATTTTCGGTATCTAGAAACAGTGCGCATCGATTATTTTCAGTCGATTGGCTGTGAACCCAACCCACAAGGCCAAGGCCCAGTCATCGTGAATGCGTTTTGCAACTTTTACAAACAACTGGAATATCCAGGCAATGTGCTGGCCAAGATGTATGTAAGTGACCCTGCGCGCACCACTTTTGAAAGCTGGTGCACCCTGGAGCTTGAGAATCAGCCGGATGTCATTTATGCGGCAGGGGGTGCCACCACCATCTGGGTAGATTTCCCCCTTCAAAAAGCTGTGTCCCTGCCCGACCACATCAGGGCCTTGGTCACACCCTGAATGGGTTCAAATGAATGGGTCCAATTACTTTTGTTTGGGCACGCGACCCATTAAATAAAACTCTGGGTTGGGCATCATGTTGCTGAAACTGGCCATGCGGTTGGACAAGCCGAAGAAAGCCGTAATGGCGGCAATGTCCCAAATGTCTTCATCATCAAACCCATGTGCGTGAAGTGGCGCAAAGTCGGCATCCTCTATTTGGTCGCTGTGCAAACAAACTTTCATGGCGAAATCGAGCATGGCGCGTTGACGCGGTGAAATATCGGCCTTGCGATAGTTCACGGCCACTTGATCAGCGACCATAGGTTTTTTTTCATAAATACGCAAAATGGCACCATGCGCCACCACGCAATACAAACAATGGTTGGCCGCACTGGTGGTGGTCACAATCATTTCCCGATCGCCTTTGCTCAGGTTGCTGGTCCGACCCACGGACTCAGGCACCATGAGGGCATCGTGGTAGGCAAAAAATGCGCGCCACTCTGCAGGGCGACGGGCAAAAGCCAAGAACACTTGCGGTACAAAACCTGCCTTTTCCTGGACTTCCAAAATTTTGGTACGGATGTCTTCGGGCACATCTTTCAGCTCTGGCGCGGGGTAGCGCTGGGTTTTGGGGCTAGCTATCGCAGGCGTGTTCATGGCAATCCTTGTCAGTTTCCTGATTCTAATCACCTATTACACTACTTACTTTAGAGAATTTCCCTCTTAGGAGAGCCCTGTGAACAAGATTTTCCCTTCTGCAGCCGAGGCGCTGAAAGGCGTCGTGGCAGATGGCCAATTGCTGGCCGTAGGTGGCTTCGGCCTCTGCGGTATTCCCGAAGCTTTGATTGAAGCCTTGCGCGACTCGGGCGTCAAAAACCTTACTGCCATTTCCAACAATGCAGGTGTTGACGGTTTTGGTTTGGGTAAGTTGCTTGAAACCCGTCAAATCAAAAAAATGATCTCCTCCTATGTGGGCGAGAACAAAGAGTTCGAGCGTCAGTTCTTGGCGGGCGAGCTTGAGTTGGAATTCACACCACAAGGAACCTTGGCCGAAAAGCTGCGCGCCGGTGGTGCAGGTATTCCCGCTTTCTTCACCAAAACGGGTGTGGGCACCGTGGTGGCCGACGGCAAAGAATTGCGTGAGTTTGATGGCGAGACTTACGTCATGGAGCGCTCCTTGATACCAGATGTGTCATTGGTGAAAGCTTGGCGTGCCGACAAATCTGGTAACTTGCAATTTCGCCTAACAGCTCGCAACTTCAATCCCGCTGTGGCCATGGCGGGCAAGCTGTGCATTGTGGAAGTGGAAGAGATTGTGGAAACAGGTGACATGATTCCTGACCATATTCATTTGCCCGGTATTTATGTTCACCGATTGGTTCTTAATATGCACCCTGAAAAGCGCATTGAGAAACGCACCATCACTGAGAAAGCAGGAGTCTAAGCATGAGCTGGAGTCAAGACCAAATGGCGGCCCGTGCCGCACACGAACTGCAAGACGGCTTTTATGTCAATCTGGGCATTGGCATTCCCACCTTGGTGGCCAACCATGTGCCCACCAACATTGAAGTGTGGCTGCAATCTGAAAACGGCATGTTGGGCATTGGCCCGTTCCCCACAGAAGATGAAGTCGATGCCGACCTCATCAATGCGGGCAAGCAAACCGTGACCACGATCAAAGGCACCTCTATTTTTGGCAGCCACGACAGCTTCGCCATGATTCGTGGCGGCAAAATCAATCTGTCGATATTGGGCGCCATGCAAGTGAGCGAAAAGGGAGACCTTGCCAACTGGATGATTCCAGGCAAGATGGTCAAGGGCATGGGCGGCGCCATGGACTTGGTGGCGGGCGTGAAGCGCGTGATTATTTTGATGGAGCACGTGGCCAAGAAAAAAGACGGCACTGAAGATTTGAAAATCTTGAACCTGTGCACATTGCCATTGACAGGCGTGGGTGTGGTCGATCGCATCATCACCGATTTGGCCGTGATGGATGTGGTGCCAGAAGGCCTGAAAGTGATTGAGTTGGCGCCTGGCGTCACGCAAGAGTTTTTGCAAAGTAAAACCGGCTGTCATCTGATTTTCTAATGAAACAATTCAAAATTGCATGCATCCCAGGTGATGGCATTGGGCAGGAAGTCATTCCTGCTTCTCAAGTGGTGCTTGAGGCACTTGCCCAAGGACAAAGCCAGTTCAGTTTTGAATTCACGTCATTCGATTGGGGTGGTGATTACTACCGACAACATGGCGTCATGATGCCGGCTGATGGCCTCGATGCCCTGCGGCCCATGGATGCCATTTTGTTTGGTTCTGCAGGTGACCCAAATATTCCAGATCACATTACGCTTTGGGGATTGCGTCTCAAAATTTGCCAAGGTTTTGATCAGTATGCCAATGTGCGTCCCACACGCATTTTGCCGGGCATTGATGCCCCCCTAAAGCGATGCACAGCTGAGCAACTCAACTGGGTCATTGTTCGTGAAAATTCCGAAGGTGAGTATGCGGGTGTTGGCGGTCGAGCGCATCAAGGCCATCCTATTGAGGTGGCCACCGATGTCTCCATGATGACCCGCGTGGGCGTGCAACGCATCATGCGTTATGCCTTTAAGTTGGCGCAATCACGGCCGCGCAAGTTGCTCACCGTGGTCACCAAATCAAACGCGCAGCGTCATGCCATGGTCATGTGGGATGAAATTGCCAAAGAGGTGAGTGCAGAGTTTCCCGATGTGCATTGGGACAAAGAATTGGTAGATGCTTGTACGGCGCGCATGGTGAACCGTCCTGGAACTTTGGACACCTTGGTGGCCACTAACCTGCATGCCGATATTCTGAGCGATTTGGCTGCGGCCCTGGCTGGCAGCTTGGGCATTGCGCCCACGGGCAACATTGATCCAGAGCGTCGTTACCCCTCCATGTTCGAGCCCATTCACGGCTCTGCCTTTGACATTATGGGAAAAGCTCTGGCAAACCCTATTGGCAGTTTTTGGAGTTGTGTGATGATGTTGGAACACATCGGCTTGGATCAGCAGGCCCAGCGTTTGATGCAGGCCATTGAGGCTGTGACTGCCAACCCCAAGTTGCACACACGCGACCTAGGCGGAGCGGCCACGACGCAACAAGTGACCGAGGCGGTGTGTAAGATGCTTAAGCATTAGAAAAATTTATCATGACCGAGATGCAGGAGACAAAATGGAAAAGAAAACAAAATTTTGGTTAAGTGCAGTGGGCCTTAGTTTGGCAACCCTCATGCCGCACCACGCAACTGCGCAAGCCATGCCTGCGTGTCCTGAAAAGAACGTCATGTATTGGCAGGCCTTCCCACCCGGCGGTGAGTCTGATTTGTCTGCAAGACATCAGCAAGTGGTGCTCAAAAAGAAATGCGGCGCCATCGACACCATCATTCAATACAAAGCCGGTGCAGGCGGCGGCCTCATGTGGGCTCAAATGAACAACCTGCCAGGCGATGGCCTCAATGTGGTGGGTATCAATTTGCCACACATTGTGTTTCAACCTATTGAAGGTGAAGTTCAATACAAAACGGCCGACATCACGCCCGTCTTTTGGTTTCATTACACCCCTGATGTGTTGGTGGTGCCCGAAAGCAGTCCTATTAAAAACTTCGCTGAGTTCATTGCAGCGGCCAAACAATCGCCCGGCAAAATGAACTTGGGTGGCTCGGGCTTGAACTCTGCCAACCATGCCGCGCATGAGCGTCTGAATGCAGCCTTTGGCATCAAGAGCACCTACGTGCCCTACAAAGGCACTGGCGATATGTCCATGGCCGTTGTCGGTGCGCAAATTGATGGCGCGGTCACCTACACCCCCTTTGCCATTGCCAATCGCGGCAAAGTGCGCGCCTTGGCTGTAGCCATGGAAAAACGCCACCCCCTCATGCCCACTGTTCCAACCTTCAGGGAACTGGGTGTCGACTGGATTGACGGCGCTTACCGCGGCGTGGGTGTGCCAAGGTCAACCTCACCAGAAGCGCGCAAAAAATTGTCTGACATGTGGCTGGCCTTGAACAACGATGCTGAAATGAAAGAGCTGGCAGCCAAGAGCGGCTTTGAGTTGGTCAACATTGGCACCGATCAAATGGACGCCTTCATGAAAGAGCGCATTGCTTTGTACATTGAAGGTGCCAAACGGTTGGGCTTGGGTAAAAAATAAACCACATACACAAGGAGACAAAATGCGTTCAATTTTTTCAAAGTGGAAACAAGTTTGCACGGTCACATTGCTTGCCATGGCATTGCCGCTCAGTGCCATTGCGCAGGCCTACCCCACCAAACCCATCAAAATGATTGTGCCGTTCCCAGCGGGCGGTACCACTGACATTGTGGCCCGCATCATTGCGCAGAAAATGACCGAATCCATGGGTCAACCCGTCACAGTTGACAACAAGGGCGGCGCAGGTGGTGCCATTGGTGCAGACATGATGGCCAAAGCCGCGCCCGATGGCTACACCATCTTGATGCACAACCTGTCCTTCCCATTGGCATCGGTTGCACAAACGCTGGCAAACCGTTCTCCCTTCAATGTGGACACAGATTTTGCAGGTGTTTCCATTGCGGTTTATGTGCCCTTCATTTGGACTTCTAGCCCATCAGTGCCAGCCAAAGACCTCAAAGAACTTGCCAACCTTTTGAAAAGCAACAAGTCTTTGCAATACAACTATGGCTCGACAGGCCCAGGCTCCACCATGCACGTCTTGGGCGAAGCCTACAAGAAAGAAGCCGGCATCAGCATGGAGCACATTCCATTCAAAGGTGCTGCGCCCTTGAAACAAGAGTTGTTGGCGGGCCGACTTCAAGTGGGCGGTGATCAGTTGTCTTCATCCCTGGCAGAAGTGAAAGCAGGCACCTTGAAAGCCTTGGCCACAACAGCGTCAAAGCGCATTCCTGGTTTGCCTGATGTACCGACTGTCAAAGAGTTGGGATATCCAAACTTGGAGTTGGAAGGCTGGAACGGCGTGTTTGCACCCGCCAAAACACCCAAAGACATTATTGATCGCTTGAACAAAGAAATTATTGCTGCTGTGAGGCACCCAGATGTGGTCAAGCGCTTGACCGAGCTGGGTGCTGAAGGCGTTGGCTCTACACCTGCTGCGCAAGATGCCATGTTGCGCAAGCAGATGGATCAATTCCGAGCCATCATCCGTGAGATGAAGCTCGACTGACGTGAGCTCTGTTATGGCGTTGGGTGGCTGCCTTTTGCAAGCCACCAAACCGGTAACTCCGTGCAGTCCTTTTCATCCAGCCCCGTCTGTGCGGCGGCATTGAATTGAGCCAAAGCCAAGGCAGTCAGTGGCAGCTGCCTTTGAGTGGCCTCAGCTTGATCAAGCATAGCGCGCATGTCTTTGCGCATGGTTGAAACACTCACGGTCACTTGTTCGCTTTTCTTTTGTTGGAGTGTTTGAGCAATCATGGCGCCCCTCACCTTGAGCATGTTGGGGCCACCTGAACTGTCGGACAAAATATCAATCATGCGGCCTGGATCAATGCCCAATGGTTCTACCAAAGACAAAGATTCGCCAAGCGTTTGCCAGTAAACCATGAGAGGCAAATTAACTGCCAGCTTCACGGTAGAGCCTGCGCCATATGAGCCAACATGCTCAACACGTTTGCATAGCTGATCGAGCAGAGGTTTGATTTTTTCGACATCGGCAGAATGGCCACCTACAAAGCCAAGCAACTTGCCTTCTTTGGCAGGGCCAACACTGCCGCCTACAGGGCACTCAAGGTAGACAGCGCCAACCGCATTGGCCCGCAAAGCCATTTCTTTGGGTTTGGCGGGCTTGACGGTGCTCATGTCAATGAAGATCTTTTGGCTGACTTCGCCAGACAACAAACCATCAGGACCAGAATACACGTCGTCTAAGGCAGCTTCGTTGGTGAGCAGTGTGAGCACCACATCAACCGACTCGGCCAGCAACTTGGGTGTTGCCGTTAAATGAGCGCCGGCATTGACCAAGCCTGTTGTTTTATCGGCCGTGCGGTTCCAAACACTGACCGAATGCCCCAGCCCCAAAAGGCGTGTGCCAATTGCGTGACCCATTTTTCCAATGCCTGCAATGCCAATCTTCATGCTTTTCCCCAGTTGGTGAGTGAGTTTGGTTTATTTCAAAATATCGCCCATGCACAAGTACTTCATCTCTAGGTACTCTTCCATGCCGTGGTGTGAGCCTTCGCGGCCCAGGCCCGATTGCTTCACGCCGCCAAAGGGCACATGCTCGGTGGCAATGACACCTACGTTGATACCCACCATGCCGTATTCCAAAGCTTCGCTAACCCGGAAAATTCGACCTACATCGCGGCTGTAAAAATAGCTTGCCAAACCAAACTCTGTGTTGTTGGCAGCATCGATGGCTTCTTGTTCGGTTTTGAATTTGAAGACAGGTGCAAAGGGCCCAAAGGTTTCCTCACGCGCGCACAACATGTCTGAAGTGGCGTTGCCAATGACGGTAGGTTCGAAGAACTGGCCGTGCAATGCCTTGCCGCCTGCCAACACCACGCCACCTTTGGCCTTGGCGTCTTCCACGTGGCGTGTGACTTTTGCCAATGCGGCTGGTTCAATGAGCGGGCCTTGGACCACGCCTTCTTCAAAGCCATTGCCCACTTTCAGGGCTTTCACTTTGGCGGCAAATTTTTGCACAAACGCGTCGTAAACAGACTCTTGCACATAGATGCGATTGGCGCAGACACACGTCTGACCTGCATTGCGATATTTGCTAGCCATAGCACCCTCTACAGCGCTGTCGATGTCGGCATCGTCAAACACAATGAAGGGTGCATTGCCACCCAATTCAAGCGACAGTTTTTTCACAGTGGGCGCCGATTGCGCCATCAAAATCCGGCCTACTTCGGTGCTACCCGTGAAGCTAATGTGACGAACAATATCGCTTGAACAGAACACTTTGCCTGCGGCAATGCTGTTGTCTGAATCGGCGGTGAGCAAATTGATGACACCCGCTGGAATGCCTGCTCGAATAGCCAACTCGCCTGCGGCCAAAGCTGTTAAGGGCGTTAGCTCGGCGGGCTTGATAACCACAGTGCAACCAGCCGCCAACGCGGGCGCCACTTTGCGGGTGATCATTGCCAAAGGGAAGTTCCAAGGGGTAATGGCAGCGCAGACACCGATGGGTTGCTTGATCACAATCAGACGGCGAGTGTTGTCAAACTGGGGCAATGTCTCGCCATTCACGCGCTTGGCTTCTTCTGCGTACCACTCGACAAAGCTGGCGCCGTACATCACTTCGCCTTTGGCTTCAGCAAAGGGTTTGCCTTGCTCAGCGGTCATGATGCGACCTAAGTCCTCAACGTTGGCCATGAGAAGGTCATACCATTTGCGCAGCAAAACGCTGCGCTCTTTGCTGGTTTTGCCGCGCCAGGCCGGAAGGGCGGCATTGGCTGCTGCAATGGCCTGTTCGGCTTCGGCAGCTCCCAAGTTGGCCACATCGGCCAGTTTGGCGCCTGTAGCGGGGTCATGGATGTCAAATCGACTGCTGCCTTTGACCCATTGGCCGTTGATCAAGGCATCTGTTTTGAGGAGTGAGGGGTCTTTGAGCAAGGCCAAAGGGGAAGTTTTCATGTCCATGGGGTCTCCTAGGGGTATGTGTGAAGGCTTGGAAGCAGTTCTAGCAATCTTATAATGGAAAGTTGAGCCCAGTTCGGCTTTATTTAAGATACCCCTGTCATGAGCACACCTGTTATTTCTGTTGCCGATATTCGCAAAACATTCCTCGACTTTTTTGCGTCCAAAGGTCATGCCGTGGTGGCGTCCAGCCCCTTGGTGCCCGGTAACGACCCCACTTTGATGTTCACCAACTCTGGCATGGTTCAGTTCAAGGACGTGTTTCTGGGCGAAGACAAACGAAGTTATGTGCGTGCAACGTCTGTTCAAGCTTGTTTGCGCGCTGGCGGTAAGC
>Ga0209651_1000771_pt1 | contig 11292 bp, 18 predicted proteins | sample LauGreFBDMM110SN_2_FD_188216 | JGI IMG/M metagenome (GOLD analysis project Ga0209651, IMG submission 188216) | Freshwater lake microbial communities from Lake Michigan, USA - Fa13.BD.MM110.SN (SPAdes) (version 2) | ecosystem: Environmental > Aquatic > Freshwater > Lake | place: Lake Michigan... | reverse complement strand
CGGGGCGAAGATCCAGATCTCGATCAGGTCGCGGTTCCCGGTAAAGGCAGGCCCGATGCTCGAGCGGAGGAGTGCAGCCGCACCGCGGCCAGTCTGGTTCGACCGATAGAGGCGCCCGTACAGCCACACCGCGAACCGGCCCGCGCCCAGGTACTCCACGATGACCTGCCGTTTCATGTTCGGGAAGGTCGAGGCCACGGTCCTGCCCGCACCGACCGATTCAGGGGGTGCAACAGGAACCTCTACGCGCTCAGGCTCTCCTTCGAGGCGCTGGTTGATCGCGGTGACTGCCCACTCGAGGTACCCGCTCTCGTGCAAGGCCTGAAACATCTCCCACGTCGACTGCAGACGGACGAAGTCTCCTGGCGCCGTTCCCGGCGGGGCCGTGTCCGGATGCACCTTGATGACTTCACGCCGGAACGACTTCTTGATCGTCGGAAAGTCGAACGTGGGCGCGAGTCCGAGCTGGTTGAAACCGCTCAGGACGACGCCCATCGTCGGAAGGCTTTCGCGCTGAATCGGTGACGGGATCTTCACCCGTCAGGTATAGCGCACCTACGGCTCGACAGGGCCCCACTTGCACTTCTCGATGTGCTTGCAGGGACCATAGCGGCCGTAGCACGACATCTCGTTCATCGCAGTCGGCCACTCCGAGAACGGGCGTCCGCTCTCGTCGAGGTCCTGAATGCGGCGCTCTGCGTCGATGACCGTCTGGGGGAAGCGTGAGAACAGGTGCGGGGCCTGCAGAAGCTGCGGCCTTTCGTACTTGAAGTCCCCGTTCCCGTGCTGGATGAGGTTGATCTTCAGGCCGCCGAACCGCTCGCCGTAGACTCCGCGCACGAGCCAGCGGTAGCCGATGAGCTGGCCAGAGATGGAGTAGAACTCCCGCTGCTTCGACTCCATGCGCCCGGTGGACTTGTGGTCGAACGCCCACACCACGCCTCTTGTGTCCTCCACGACCAGGTCCAGGCGGCCGGTGAACAAGAAGCCGCCGATTCGAGCTTCAAACAGTTCCTCCACGTGCAGCACCTTGTACTTATCGACGGGCTGGAACTTCTCTATGTAGCCCTTCACGCACGCGCTTACTTCGTCGCAGTGCTGCTCGTAGTGCGGCCCCTGTGCGGCGCAGAACACCCGGAGAGCGTCATCGGGCGGGAGGTAGAGTTCAGGGTCGCGGCCATTCTGCGACTCTCTGAGCCTTGCGTAGTAGTGCGCGAGTCCGAGATGGATGAGCGTGCCGCGGATCAGAGCCGGGCTGTTGCTCTTCGCTTCCTCGTCTTGCTTGAGCTTGTCCGAGAGAAGAGAGATCCGACGGGGATCGTCGTAGCCTTCCTTCCCGTACCTGTACTCCCAGGCGAACTTCTGGGGGCACTCGAGGACCGTCTGAAGGCGGTGCCACCCGCGAGGGCTGGGGCCGGTGAACAGGATGCGCGGGTTGTTGCTCATTGTCGGGACGTAACCGACAGCCGGCACATGTGCCGCTACTCCCAGACAGGTTCCGGTAGGCCGAACTGTGACGCCTGCGCTTCCAGCCACGCTCTGTACGCCTTCCCCAGCCAGTAGACCTGCTCTGTAGACAGGCGCAGCACCGAGAAGTCACGAGGAGGCTGCCCTTTCTCGGGCCCCTCCAGCGTCGTCACGGTGATGCGCCCGGCCTTGAGTTCAACATGAATGATCGTGCTGCCGTCCGTCGCTCGAAGTTCCCCGGCCGCTTCAGGGTGTTGAACCATCTGGGCGGCCAGGCTGACTACAATGACGTCCGGCAGGTGCACGGTAGTGGACGGTTCAGAGCGCAAGATCTCCTTCGACGACCTCGATACGCTTGAAGGATACGCCCGTCTCCGTGATCGTCAATGACTTCAAGTTGTGAATCGCCATGTGCTCGCGCAGGAGCGAGAGGAGGGTCTTGAAGTCGTCGTTCGGCCACTTCTCGGACTTCGCAGCGGGCTGCGGGGCGGGCGGCGCGGGGGCGAAAGGCACCGGAGCCGTTTCAACGACAGCCGGCTTGATGGCGGCCGGAGGCGGCGCAGCGACGGGCGCCACGGTAGGGACGACAACCTCTTCGGGCTGCGCCTTGATCGCATTCTTGAACGCGCCATCGGGCTCGCTGTAGAGAGCCGACGGAGGCGGGTAGCCCTCGATCTTGGCGGTCTTCAGCGTCGCGTGGAAGAGGGTGGTGTTGACCGTAGTGGTCCGACGGCCCCCCTTCCGGACGATGTTGATGCCCAGGCTCTTGCGGGCGTAGGATGCACGCTCAGGATCGAACTTGTGCGTGGTGAAGGGCGGGAGCACCCTGATCGTCTCCCAGATGTCTACATTGTCCGCGTCGGGCTTGTACGCCAGGGCGCGAAGGTACTCGCGCTGCTTGGGGTTGGTGACGGCGAGGTGCGTGTTGATCGGGGTCATGGGAGCGGTCTCCAGGGCGACAGGGGAAGGGGGCATGATGGGTGGAGTTGCAGCGGGCTCAGTGATGTGCACGTGCCCGGTCTCGGCGTTGTAGGTCGCAACGACTTCTTCGGCCGCAACGACGCTGCCCGTAAAGGCGGCGGCGAGAGCGACCATCTCGTCTTGCGACGGTCCGGCAGACATCTCGTCGTACTGCCGCGTGCGGCGGATCTCGGCGATCATCTCGGGGACATCGGTGAACGGGTCGATCAGGGGGAAGCCCCCTTGCGTGAGCCGAATGATGCTCTCAGCCCACTTACGCGTCCCGTTGATGTACGGGAGCCCGTTCTCACGGGCCCAGTTCATGCACGGCTCGGACAGCGTGTGGCCAACCATGTCGGTACAGATGTAGACGAGATCGAGCCCGACAGGGAAGGTCTGTGGAGGTCGGCGCTTCTCCCAGCTCCAATGGGTATGGATACGGATGCCGTGGCGGGCAAGGCTCTTGGCTAGCTTCTCCTTCACGAAGGATGGCTGGCCGCCTACCACGAGTGCTCTCTTCATCGATGGGTCTTGGACTTGTGCTGCAGTAGCCATTGAGTCACCTCGGTCGCGAGTTCGATGTTGTTGGGGTTCTTGTCGGGATGGCAGAGGTGGAGCATCTTCCGAAGGAGAGGAAGGTCGATCGCTGGCGCGCTGCCCGTCGTTGCTGCAGGAGCCTCAGCCGCGCTCTGCGCTTCCAGCCGAGCGACCTCCCCCTCGAGTTCGCGGACGCGGATTCTGAGCTTGCCGCGTGCTGTGTGGAGCTTCTCGACCCTGGCGTGGAGCTGCATGAGTTCCTTCACCAGTTCTCCGTTCTCCTCACGCAGCCGCGCCTCGGTCCCGTCCTCGGGCGGCTTGACCGGCGGCACACAGCGCAGCCGATCAACCTCCTCTTGAAGGCACGCAAACGCGAGATCGCCCTTGAGCAGCTTGTACCCATTCTTCTCTTTGAAGCAGATGGGACAGTTGTTCATCCATGCAGACTCCTGCCCGAACGGCTTGCCGCAGGACAGACAGTCGGCGATGAGCCACTCCTTGACGGCCTCACGCTCGCTCATGTCAGCGGGTGCCGTCCAGCCAGGGGTTGCACTCCTCCTTGACCCACGCGTCCCAGTCCGCGGCCTTGACGGCCTCGTACCGCTTGACCCACTCGTGGACCTTGTCCTGCACGGCCTCGTGGAGGCTCATGCGGTCGAGAATGGTCGCTTCGCGGTCGAAGCGCTGGCCCTTCGCGTCCCCGGACCCGTCCGGAATCTTCAGCCCCACCATGTCGATGTCCACGCCCTGCAGGGTGAACGAGAACGCGAGCTCGTTGAACTTCGTGTTGAGCTTGAGGGAAGTAGGACGCTTCCCCTTGAGCGCGGCGAGGCGGGCCTCCGGCACCTGATCGAGGTGATCGGCCGCAACCGTCGTGGTCGCGTTCAGGTTGGTAAGCGTGATTCGGCCATCGATGACGGCCTCCTCGACGCCGAGGTCGGCGCCGTTCTCGCACGCCCACCACAGCCACAGGTAGAAGTCCGCTACTTCGGTCGACTTGACCTCTTCTCCCATCGCGTGGACGGGCTCGAGCGTGCAGCCGAAGGTCCGCTGGAAGAGCATGCGGAACTGATCCACCAGCGTGTCCGTGAGCCCGCTGAAGCAGACTACCGAACTGGTGAGATCCCAGCACACGTCGAAGGTACGCGTGCGCGGGTTGGTGCCCTTCAGCAGATCGAGGGTCACCTGCTCCTTGATCTCGCGCTTGATCTCGCGCGGAACGCGGCTGCGGTCGTGCTCCTTGCGCCAGGCCTCTACGGCCTTGTCGACGTGGGCGCGGAGGAGCGGAGCAGGGACGGCGCGGTTGTCGACCCGCATCGCGAACACGTAGTAGGACCCGACGACCCAGCTCCGAGACCCCTCGAAGTTAGCGTCGAGGAGGTTGTCCATGGACACCCAGCCGGTCTTCATCCCGGCTCCGGTCCAGTCGAAGGGGAAGGCGTTGTCCTGGAGCGCCAGACCGGAAACGGTCGGGTTACCTGCGTCGGGGTTGCCGGTCACTTTGAATCGACGGGCTGCGTACGGACCTGAAACGATGGGCACTGAACCTCCTTGGGGGTGCCCCAGAAGTATTCACGCCCCTGCGCTTTTGTCAAACGTCACGGCAGAAGTTTTTTCGGCCCAGTTGACGAACGCCGCTCCTATCCCTTCTTCAGCACGCGCCGCGCCGCGGACATCGCATCCTCTCCGGCGGGAGCAAGACCTTGCCTGTCGAGCTTGACCGTAGGCTCGTAGAGCCAGTCGGGCGGCTTGATCCTGTTTGACCTGAACTTGTCCTCGAAGTCCTTTACGGGGTCGAACGGCTTCTTCTGGTTGACCAGGTAGATGTGGGCCGTTTCAGAGGCTCGAGTGAGCGCGGTGTACGCGAGCCTGCGCCCATACTCGTCTCCCTCCTTGGCCTTCTTCTCCATCAACCACTGGGTCGCGGAGTCCCACACGACCACGACGTTCTTCCACTGAGACCCCTGAGACTTCACGATGGAGATGCAGTCACCGTAGTCGCACTGGATGAGCCTCCACGGCTGAACACAGCGCGCTTCTCGCCAGAGCGCATCCGGGGGAACTCCGGCAAGAGGATCCTTGTTGTCCTTGTCTCGAATGATGGCGCCGGCGGCGTAGGACACATCGTTGTAGCGTTGAATGTTCTCGTAGAAGGCGATGTCGTACACGTCCGGGGACATGCCCACGGCTTGATTTCGGGTGAAGACGGTCTTCGAAGTCCCGTCGTACATACGCAAGGTGAGGCGAAGCAGCCCCCACTCGTACGCCCTTTCATCGATGTAGTCCGCGGACAAGACCGAGTAGACCTCGCCGTTCATCACCCGCTGAGCGTGGTTGTTGAAGGTGATGAGGAGGCGATCCGCGGTCGTGAAGGCCGTCTGCTTTTCGCGTGCTGTCTCCGCCACAGACTTGCCCGTCTGGGGGAGAATGAGCTGCTCGCGGATCATGGTGTTCAGAAGGCGGCGGGCCGCGTTCATGAACGTGAGCATGACGACGTCCTGCTTGTCCTTATCCCAGGAACGATCCGGCAGTCTCGCGAGTCGGTGCGAGATGTAGTCCCGCACAGCCGGCTCCCACGTGGGGACGGATCGCACTATCAGGCGCGGGTCTGGAGCGATCAGTTCGGGATCAAGAGCAAAGTACGAAGTGCCCGTCTCTCCCGTACGGATGAGCGTGGCGAGCTGGATGATCGGGTTTCCGGCTGCTTGACGCAGCACCTTCGTGAGCGTGACGTCGGGCTTGTCGAAACCCACTCCCCAGCCTTCAGGCTCTCCGCGCTTGACCACAGGCTGGAGCTGCTCCTTGTCGCCGACGAACAGGATGCGCCAATTCGTGGGGACACGCGCCATCATGTCTTCGTAGAGCTTCTTCGAGATCATTGAAGACTCATCCACGATGGCGACCGCGACGTCGGGCATCTCCTCGCCCTTCTTGAACTTGAGGACTCGCTCGATGCCTACGAGACCGTCCGGAACGGGGAAAGAGGCCCCGCACTTCTCGCAGCGAACGGAGGACAGCCCGCGTCGGACAGCGATCGCAGGCAGGATGGCCAGGCTTGAGGACAGACCGCCACAACTGGGGCAGACCCCGACCGTTTCCGCGCCACTGAAGAAGGTTCCGTGAATCGTTCGGGTCTCCTCTCCCGTCACCTGCTTGAGCCTGGACGCGGCCTTTCCGGTCGGCGCCATCAGGAACGTAGGCAGCTTCTTGGCCTTGAGCGAAGCCATCAGATTCCGCATCAGCGTCGTCTTGCCCGTTCCCGCTGCCCCTGCGAGCACGACCACGATGACGTTGGCCGGCGCCTCGGCCTTGACGATCTGGCCCTGATCATCGATCGCCTTCGCGAGCAAGGACAGCATGTGATCATGCGCGGCTTGCTGTTCAGGAGTCAACGCGGGGCCTGGCCCGTCCGGGTTGAAGCGGATTCGGCGGAAGTTTCGCTGAAAGGCCTGCGGGCCTCCGCGGTTCTGGCCGTAAGCGGTTGCGGTGACGACAGGGATCATGGCCTTGATGGTGTACCACAGTGCGGGGGCAGGAAGGCGCCCTCATGGCACAGCCCCTATGCGTCCTTCGGCTGCGCTACTCTACTCCCGTCCCCGCGGAGCGCCATGACCAGTCTTAGCGACATCGTCCAGACCCCGATGCAGAGCAAGAAGTTCATCGCGTTCTTCTTGTGCCTGCTTCTGTCTCGGATTGGGATCGTTGTGATGGTCAAGGCGGACTCCAGTGACATGGTCATCATCTCCGCGCTCTTGTGCGCAACCTTCGTAGACGTCGGGTACATCCTCGGACAGGCTGCGCTGGATATCTACGTTCGAGGGATCGCACGAGCACGCGGTGAGAAGGCCGAAACCGAGGCGTAAGCCTCATTCATCGAGGTCCTTATGGAACCCACGTCCACCCCCGCAGCCGCTGAGCCGGTTGCCGCTCCTTTGGCTGATGCTGCTCCCGGTGCTTCTGCCGACGCTGCTGCTCCCGCTGCCGCTCCTGAGACTGCTGCTGCTTCTGAAAGTGCTGCTGCGCCGGAAGGAATCGCTGCCGTCGAGCAGCACCACGCAGCCGCAGACTGCCTCCTCACCGTCGAGGACAGCACCAGCCCTGTCGCTCTCGCCCTCGCAGGCATCGCAGTGCTCGGGCTCCTCATGAAGCTCATGCGGAAGAAGAAGAGCGCGTAGCCGCCCAGGCTATTTGTGGCGGAAGACGATCCTGCCCCTTTTGAGGTCGTAGGGCGTCACCGCCACGGTCACACGATCTTGCAGCACGATCTTGATCTTGTGCTGCCTGATCTTGCCGCTGATGTGGGCACTCACAAGGGCGCCGTTCTCGAGGGTCACCTCGAAAATGCCGCCTGGCCACACGTGAGTGACCACTCCCTCCAACTCCAACAGATCGTCCGAAGCCATCGCGTCTCCGCGAACAGTCTAAACTGCTTTCGGCAGCGCTTCCAGAAGACGGCCGATTTCGTACGAACGCGCCGCCGCCATGGCCTGCTCGGCACGACTGTAGTGCTGCTGAAGCGCCATCAAGGCCTCCTGCCGCGCCGCCTCGAGGCGCATGACTACGGCCGGCCTGTTGTTGACAGACAGTTTCGACTTCGGCACTGCGAGCACATACCCGAAGGAGTCCGCTACGAGCCAGTCCTCGGTCTCTCTGACCGGATTGAGCAGTTTCACGGCCGCGCCCGAAGTCATCGCCCCGTGAGGTTGAAGCAGAGTAGCCGTGAGTTCCAAGTTGCCGCTCATGCGTGAGCTCCGATGAAGACTCGACGGCCGTCGGGAAGTTCATGCTCGGACACGTCACTGCACCCGAAGGACGTCCCCGACTCCATCCAGGACGGCTGGCTCATGCCCGCAGGCAGAAGCGCGATCCAGTCTTCGTCGCCACCGTGGGAGGAGAGACAGCGCAGTTCGCCCGGAGCCTCGTGGAAGGACCAGACTGCGATGGATCGACGTTGCGCTGCCTTCATGGGGACGGTCGGGCCCATGAAACGCCATCGGCGGAAAACGGGGTGATGGACCTTCCACGATCCGTCACGGGTGCTCCCCGTAGAGTAGCCCCACAAGGAGCCCCTTTCGTCGATGTAGTGGTACTGGCGAACGGACGCGTAGGCGAGTTCCCCGTGTACATCTATGTACTCGGCTTCTACGCAGCCTCCCATGTGCGCCTCCGGTTGGTTGTCAGACCACTCGTTCCATGCTCGATGATTGTCCATCAGAACTCCGCTTGAAGCCGTATGACGCTCAAGATGATGTGCCAGAAACTGATGAAGGCTGCTTTCACCATCGTGTCTACGATGAGCATCAAGCAACCATAAGCCACACCAGCCGCTCCATACAACGGAGTGGTAGTGTCACCCTCAGTCGATGCAGGTTCAGGGTCATGCGCTCCCACCACGAGATCATCTCCCCGTTGGAGCTGGCCAGTCCTGACCTTCTACGATGCAGATGCAGGCGCCGTTCGAGTCGAGCCTGAACATCGGTTTCTCGCCGCCGATGACGTCGCATGTTGCCTCGCAGTACCCCGACCTTCGGCCCTGCCGAAAACCTGCGTCCAGCATGCCGTAGAAACCGATGCCCACGAGGATGAGCACGATCACGCCGGCTACAGGGCCCGCAGAAGCGGTGTCCGGGTTGTTCATGCCCTCACGTACCTGCAGTTTTGACAACTGTCAAGGCTACAACCCCTCATTCAGGTCCATCGCGTTTGGGACCCTGAGCGTGTACCGGAGCTGAGCGATGACCTTCTTGCGCGTCTGGTTCACCCATTCGCGGCTGACGCCGTGATGTTCTCCGATTTCTCGAAGCGGCGGCATATCGCCCCCGTACGAGAGGACGGACTCCCGCTCGAACTCCGTCAGGCGGCTCAACGCCTTCTTCAGGCGCTCGATGTCGGACTTCATCTCCCCGTCCGGTTCATCCCCTGCGACTTGATACGTCCCACACGCGCCGGTGTCTTCATCGTCGCTGACCCGGTCAAGGCTGATCGAGCGCTCCGCTTTGGGGTTCCCCACCGCCCACATTGCTACGTGCAGATCCTCTACGCTCATCCCGAGCTGAAATTCTGCGATCGCGTCCGAGAGAGAAGGCTGGTAGCCCGTCCTCTCCTGTTCCCGCTTCATCCACCCGCGGATTTTCGAGGTCAACTGCGCCAGGTTGGCGGGAACGTGGATCCCGGCAGCGTTCCTTTTGCCCGTGGTCCTGCGCATGTAGTACCAGCATGCGACGCTCATGTAAGAACTTCCGCGCCTGGGATCGCAGTAAAGAGCAGCGTCATACAGCGACAGGCGGGCTTCGCTGATGTCGTCTTCGTCCGGCTGCGGGCAGAAGCGACGAGCCAGCCAGGTGGCCGCTGCATCGTTCAGCGTCACCACCCGCCAGGCCATCCGCTGTTTCTTCTTCGCCTCATCCTCGCCGCAGGCTTGGATGGCGATCAGGAGGCTCTCGGTCTCGGACTTGCGGGAGAGTGACATGCATCACCCATGTATCGGATCAGAAGCGCGCACAAGAGCGCGCAGAGGAGCCGAGTGCTATCCCTCACTTCTCTTGCCGCGGCTGCCGTGATCGGGCTCAGTGTACTGCAGGGGCGCCGTAGCCAGCAGAATGCAGCGCCTCTGCAATAGCGGTTTCCTTGTCGGCGGAGCGCACCGTCGTGATGGCACTGCGTGAGCCATGGGCCTGAACCAGCGTAGGGACAGAGGCGTAATAGAACCCCTCCTCCTCCTTGAAGTCAACAGTGACCTTGACCGGCACAACGATGAGGCGCGTGTAGACCTGTTTCACATCAACTCCCGAACCACAGCCAGATGGTGTCTCCGTACACGGACGCGCCCTCGAAAGATACGTGGGTCGTATTTCCGTAGGCCAACCGCCACGCCCTGTTTACGCGCTCAGAGAGGTCTCCCAGATCGTCCCAGGTCGGGTTTTCAAGTCCTGCGTGCAGAATCACGGCTGCGTCTTCTGAACGGTCGCACCGTTTGACCATGCCGACGTTCAGCCCCTTGCCCTCGAACGGGACTTCGAGCCCGCCGCCGACGGTAACTTCTTTCCCGGTGCGCCCCGTGAACGGGGTCACGAACGAGTAGTGGCCGTGCTCGGCCCTCCTGAAGAGCCTCATGGTGTCTTGCCCTTCGGATACTCGAACACCCACACGGGAGTCTCAGACTTCTGGTCGGGCTTGAAGACCCATCCTGCAGTGCGGTAAATGTGCTCGAGCGTGTCTACCTGCTCTGGCGATGGCGTCTCCAGCACGCCGCACTCGTCGGCTACGGGCTTTGGGATGCGAAGGCTGACACGGCGTCCCTTCTGCTTCATCTCCTCTGTCCAGGGGGCGCGCAGCGTCATGTCGATGCTCTGCTCGTAGGGCATGACGTTCCTGTTCCTTCCGAGTACGTCCTTGGGCGTGATCATTCCTCTTCTCCGTTGTTGCTGATGATGAACCCCTCGTCAGACCATTCCGCATCCGCGCTCTCGGCCCGGGAGGTCGGCCGCTGGACTTCAGCAAGGAACATCGAGAGGATCTCCTCCCGGGTCTCGCGCGGGGACATTCCGTCCTTGATGTAGGCGTTGACAAGGTGCTGCAGCACGTCCGCGAGCACGATCCCCCAGATTCCGGGCGTTTCGAACTCGTTGTTGTCCAGCATCACGACCAAGCCCGCGTCCGGGTTGTTGTAAGCTACGAGGAAGGGGTTGATCTTGATGGCGTTTGCAGGTGCGCTTTCGCTCACAGGTCCTCCTTATGGTCTTCGATCCAGGCGATGCCTCCCTTCAAGGCTGCACCCGGAGTCTCGAAGACGTCAGGGCACCTTTTGATGAGCCGATCCCGTTCATCCATCACGTCCCAGCGGAAGCCCGTACCGGACGGCATCAGCCACAGATGAACGCGGTACCCCTTCAGCAGGGGTTTGGAGGTGCGGTAGGACTGCCAAGCGGTGGTCGGGACTTCCATGCGGGAGACTCCATCCCGCATGTACCTGCGTATTTGACAACCGTCAAGGAGTCGGATTGCAGTTCTTCTGCTCGGCATCGTGCGCCTTGATGGCATCAAGAACTGCTGCGGTAAACTGCACATCTTGGCAGCGCTGAGCGTTGCTCTGGCCCGTCCGCACGCAGTAGGCCCATGCGCACTGCGCGGACATCGGATCTCCGCCCATCGACGTCACGCACTGAGGCGGGATCTCAACAAGGGCGGAGCGGATGGCTGCGTCGAGCACTACGGGCTTCTGCGCCTCCGCGAGGATGTCCTTCTGACCATCCTGAAGCGCCTTGATGCTCTCCGTCTGAGCCTTGAGCGCCTTCGCAGAGGCGTCTGGTTTCAGCCCCCACCCTGCAC
>Ga0209651_1000769_pt1 | contig 11308 bp, 7 predicted proteins | sample LauGreFBDMM110SN_2_FD_188216 | JGI IMG/M metagenome (GOLD analysis project Ga0209651, IMG submission 188216) | Freshwater lake microbial communities from Lake Michigan, USA - Fa13.BD.MM110.SN (SPAdes) (version 2) | ecosystem: Environmental > Aquatic > Freshwater > Lake | place: Lake Michigan, USA... | reverse complement strand
CCCCTCCTCCTTCTCGACCGCCACAGGCACGTAATCCCACGGCCGTTTCCATCCCCCATCCCCACTCCTTAAAATGGTGTTCCAACCCTTAGCCTCCAAAACAGTATGGAGAATCGGAGCGGGATGCCCCAACTCCTCAAAGTGCCAAAACTTAAAATCCTCTGGACCAAAACCCTCCACCCAAGGATGACCCGTATCTCGTGAGACAAAGTGCCTCGGTCCCATTCCCGCTGTTCGCACGCTAATCTCCTGTTTGCCGATCGAATATGTCCCCGGAGGTAAATTGAGGAAGACAGCCGTTGCCCCACTCTTCACCGCCTGATCGATCTCCATCTTGTTCTTCTGGTAAAGATCCCACGATCGAATCACCACCGCCCCACCCTTCGACCATTGCCGCGGGGTCGCCTTCGGACCGATCGCAGCCAACCACGCACTCCGCGCCGCCGATTCACCAGGAACCCACGGCGCTGATTCCAAGCGGATCAATTTTGGAAAGACCTGAAGGGAGATCGACTGATCATGAATCACCTCCCCTGACTCCCCCAACAGAGTGGCCCCTATCTCCAAAACCGACTGCTTCTCCACCTCAGGCACTTGGATGGAAAGAACTCCTTGGCCCAGTGAACTACAAGCAGGCACCTGGGCCGGGGCTTTGCCGTGTCCCAAAACCTTTCCATTCAATTTGAATTCATATACCCAGCTCGCACCCGTCAACTTCTTAGCTGGATCGTGAGAAACCCAAAGTTCCACCGGGACCTTCTCACCGGAATAAACCTGCATCCTGTCACATCGCAACGACACCGCTGTTGGACTCAGAGCGTCTCGGTAGGCAAACCACCCTTTTTTAGGAACCCGATCCACATCCATGATTGCTTTCATCCAACCACACGGCCAAGCATCGATAAAGAGGTGGATGGCAAAAGTATTCATCCACGGATTTCGCCGGTACGCCTCCGTCATTAACCGCGTGATCCAATCCTGATGACGCTGACTCGCCTCAATCCAACCCCCCGCATCCTTGGGAGTTTCATACCAAAGAAAATGAAAGTTCCAGCTCTGGGATTCAGCAAGAATCTGTGGCGTCCATTCGCTTTTTAGAGAGGACGGTTGCCAGTCCCGCGGATAATATTTTTTCATTACCCCATGGGAATCCAATCCCTCCGACCCAAACTCCCCACAGCCATAGTGCCATCCGGGCCGAACAGGTAGCCACTTTCCGAATTGCAAAGCTCCCAGATCGATTCCATGGCCAATATACCAACCGCAGTAGCAGTGATTATCAGGCATTCCATACGGAGCAGGCGGATCATAATCCCCATCAACACATTTGATGACTCGATCAGGATTTTCCTGTCGTACGGCTTCCATCCCCATCAAAAACATCCGCTCCAATTCATCTCGAAGCAGAAACCGATGAGGCTTCGCTGCGGCCGCAGGTCTCGGCTCATTGATAAAAGAAACCAGAATATTGGAGGGATGGGAGCGCACGTGCCGCTCCATCCGACTGCACTGCCGTACGACTTCGAGCATTTGATTTCGACGCACCGTGGCAAACATCGGCATGTCGGTCTGAAGAAGTAGGCCCAACCGATCGCACATCTCATAAATTTCTCGGTGCACGGGTCGCTGGGTCAGGCGCAGAAAGTTCATGTGGGTGAGCTTTGCCAGTAGAATGTCATCCCTCAGCTGATCGAGGTTCCCCTCCATGACACACCTTTCCAGATGCCCCATCGTATTGGCCCCACGGAGGCGAATTTCACGATCGTTCAGGTAGAATTTGCCTTTCGGTTTCGAATTCTCATCCTGCCGAAAGGAGCGCATTCCAAAGGAGGAGGCCATCCCATCCACGACTTGGTCGCTCGAATCCACAACCTCCACTTGAACCTGATAGAGCCATGGGGTGTTTAGATCCCACACTCTCGCATTTGGCATCGGCAATCTCAGGGTAAAGAAATTTACCCCGTTTTCGATCTCAGCTGGGATCTCCGCCTGATGGTCCCCATCCAAATCTCCGAAACCGCGTAAAGTCTTGGCCGAGGGTTGATACCTTTTTTTATCTAAAACCAGCTCCGAAAAGTTTTGTCCCACTACTGTGACCTGCAATGTCGCTCTCTCAGGAATACCCCGACCGCGCTGGGTCACCTCAACCTGGACTTCTGCTGCTTTTTCACTCAACAAGGGTCTCACCCAGAGATTGGTAATTTGATATCGAGATCTCCCCTCAAAAAACACACGGTTCCAAATCCCCATCCCTGCAGGACAGTGATGCCAACCTAACTCTGGTTCATTATAACCCAGCCCAGTCGCGGCGTAGATCTTGTCCCCATTGACTGCTTGGCCGTCCTTCTGACTTCCCAACATTGTGAAATCATTTTCTACCCGAACTAAAAGAACATTTTTCCCTGGGCGAAGTGCATCCCGACACGAAAACTCAAACTCCTCGAAGAACCCCTCATGCGATCCTACACAAATTCCATTGAGATAAACCTGACACGCGTAATCCACCCCCCCGAACCCGAGCACCACATCCTCCTGCGTAAATACTTGGCTCTCGAGCTCAAATTCGGCTCGATAGAGCGTGGCCGCCTTGCCTAAGGGGGGACCATAGTGAGGAAGTCGAATATCCTGCCACCCACCTTTCCCCTCGAGAACAGAAGCGAACTCTCGCCGATCAGCATCCGATTCAACTCTCCACTGAAAACGATCGATCTCCTGTCTGGTGCGACAACTTTTCATCGCCGGCGCATGATTCTCTAAAAAAGGTGCATGCTCTTTTCTGGATTGAGCCAAAGCCTGAGACAACTCCTCCGCGTTTCGAATCTTCTGCGCCAGAGGCCGAGCCTTTTCCAGCGGGCCCATCCGCCAAGGTAGGGTTTTCTTGGAGCAGGCGGTTCGGACTGAAGGCCGTAACCCTGGCCGGTTTGATCCAGTCGCCTGGGTAGCGATCTCCGCAAAGTAATCTTGGGCAGGAGGATTCGGTTTCATCTTCTTAATGTCCAGCCACCCTGAGTGCTGCGGGAGCCTCATGCTCGAAACCTGGGGGGCGATACCCTTGATCCCCGCCCCGAGCCAGCCAATCTCGGTACAGGAAAAAACACATAATGAACCCGATCAGGGTGCAACCCCCGCACCAGATATAAATGTACCGGTAATCTTTCATCGTTTCCAAAAGCCATCCAGAAAGTACCGGAGCCAATGCCACCCCTAGAAATCCAAAGATCTGATTCGCCGTGAAGAATTGCCCGTACTGAGCCCGAGGTAGAAGACGGGGCAAGATCGCCAGGTACGCCCCCATGTAAATCGCTTGGGCGATAAAGTTCAAAATCAGCCAGAGTGTAAAGCTCGCCTCATTCGTAACGAAAAAGAAGTTCGCAAAGAAGGTCAGGCTGGAAAGCAGCATCCCCACCATTCCGATACGCAAAGGATGAAAACGATCCACCAAAGGCCCGATGAGAAAGAAGACCGGGACTTGGATAAGAGAACACCAGCCCCGCACTTTTCCAAAAGCCTCCAAACTCAGCCCCAAGGTTGGGGCATATCCGAGATCTTGCCCCGGCTTCGTACCAAAAAAGACGAGGAAGGTCCAAAGCGGGACAATCGCGCTCCAAAAACAGAAAGCGAGAGAGTAGGTCTTTAGGTAAAAAAGTTTTGAAAAACACTCCGTGAAATAGACTTTTGCCATCACTCGGAAAGGAGTTTTTGCAGGCGGTTCTGGATACGTCCCCTCCTCCACTTTCCAAACGAGCAAAACAAAAGAGGCGGCGTAAAGAAGAGCTGCCACGATATAGATCAGTTCCGTATGCGTTTCCGCTTTCCCAAACATGAACCGATGAAACACGAAAGCCCCTAAAGCACCGACCGCACGGTAGCAACCGACGAACTTTCCCATCACCTCGGCAGGGATTACGTCCACAAAAAGAAACTGATACACCTGCATGATGTAGGTGTTGCCGACAATAAAGACCATCATGCACCCCCCAATCCAACCAATCTGTACGGCCGCAAGTGAAGTCGCCCCTGTCCACTTTCCTAAAACGCCAGCGATCGGCTCAGCCAAGCCCAATCCCACCAGAGCAATCACCACAAAAGGAGTAGCCAAAAGGAGAAAAGGTCTGCGTCTACCCATCCGACCACGATGCCGATCACTCTGCACACCAATGATGGGATTGAGCAAAATTCCAAGAACTGCCGGCAAGCTTCCAGATAGAAAACCGATCAGAGTGTCGGAGGCTTTGGCCCAGCGCAACTGCAGCGGCACCAAGGAGGTGGGTAACTGCTCCATGATTTGTAGACACAGATCCCCCAGCAACATCCAAAACATCACCGTCAAAAGAGCCCGTGATCCATACACCAGCGAACCCACTCGATATGTTTTCCCGCAGTCCCCCTTTTCCGTTGATAGCTCAGCAAAGCTCACTTAATGGCTCCTCTCCCACAAAACCCAAACGCTCCGAAATAGAAATGAGCAATATCGGAGAGAATCACTCGATAAAGATAAAAGAGCTAACCTAGCCCGTCAATTTGCAATCCTGCTAATGTATCAGGATTAGGTCAGGGATGTTGAATCAGCTGGGAGGATGCACCACACCGGTAGATTGACTAAAGTGGGGTGGAACCAAGAAGGTTAGATTGCGAGTCGGCAAATGCTTGGCCCGATAGAGCAAACGATCCAAAGCGGTATGAATCAATTCCGGGAAATCCAGATCGATCACCTGGACCGCCTCAGGCAAACCAGTGATCAAAGAAGGATGGTTTCCCGCAACGACCAATCGAACCTTACCTTCCGTTAAAAGCTTCTTTTTTTCCAAGAGCTCGGCCAATTCGCTAGCCCCCTGCTCTAATGTCATAAAAATTCCTATGGGACCGTCCTTGCTACCAGCACAAGCATCAGCCACTTCGCTTAGCTGACTAAAATCGATGACCGGCTCGGGCCAGAATCGTCGCGCAGAACTTCCGGGCATCTGGCGCGCCCAAGTCCGAGTCGTACAACCTGCCTGACCTGCCCGATCTAGCATCGCACGACCCCGAATAATCAGCGCCTCGTGGAAATAGTCTCGAGAGTGTACGACCCAAAACGATCCACACCCGAATGACGAAAGAGATTGAAAAGCCAAACCACCGATCGCCACATCGTTCACCGTCACATGGTCGATTTTTTCCACGGGATGACCAGGCGCAAAAAGATGCACCGCTGGCAATAAACTGGCCATTTTAGCAATACACGCTCGTAGATTTTGTGACGGCCCAAACTCCATCAATATCGCCCCGTCCACTTGCCGCGACTGTACACAAAGTGGAATCTGCTCAGGGGACGTCATCTGATCCAAAATCATATTCAGCTGCCGCTTGCGACAAGCGCTTTGCAACTCCTCAACCAGAATCGCCATAATCGGATCTTGAAACACTTGTCGACTTGATCCGATCGTGACCAGTGCGATCGATCCCAAGCGGGGTTTACGAGAGCTGCCCAACTTTGGCTTTGGACCAGGTCGAATCACAGGACGCACATAACCTAAACGATCCATCGTTTGGCGGATCAATTCCGCCGTCTTCGACTTCACCACCATACTACCATTCAGAACCCGGGAGACCGTGGCCCGCGATACCCCAGCTAAATCAGCAATATCAGTAACTTTAAGATCTTTTGAACTCAATGTAGCAAATGTACAATCAATGATTCATCCAGGAAAGCCTATACTTTTTGCGATATAAATCGCTCGAATTGATGAATTTACAATTTAGTGACTCCCCGGATTTCCTGGTAGATTTCTGCTGCCGCTCAACTTTGGCCAAGCAAAACCGTACCCCGCCACTACCGCAAAGCACCCTAGAGGCACAAGAAAGGCAACCGACATATCTTTCACATCCCCTACCCATCCCATCACCTTCGGAAGCAAAGCCCCACCCATGATTGCCATGACGATAAAGGAGGAGGCCATTTTCGACTTCTCTCCCAACCCATGAATTCCCAATGCAAAAATGGTTGGAAACATCACCGACATAAAGAAGAAGCTGAGAAAAAGCGCACCCAACGAGAGCCATCCCAACTTCAGCACAATACCTGCCATCATACCCACATTCGCTAAAGCATAAATCCCCATCACTCGATGCGCAGGAATTTTCGCTAAAACCCATGCCCCCGTCGCTCTCCCCAAAAGAAAAAGAGTAAATCCGAAATAAGCCAACAGCTTCGTCGCACCCTGCTCACTCACATACCAGTTGCCCGCCCTCTCCGTCACCCCCGCGCTTCCCCCTAGCCAAAAACTATTTTTCCATGCTTCTCCCACGGGGGGAATTTCTGAGACCACATAGTTAATGAAAAAGGCAAAGATTCCCGCTTGCGCCGCCACATAAAAAAACTGCGCCACCACCGCCATGACAAAGTGGGGATGAGACCAGATCGACTTTGTCGATCCAGTTGTCCGACTGTTCATCTGATACTCGTCCGGTGCCTCCACCTCAGGTAGCCGAACCATCAAAAAGACAAGAGCCAGCAACAGAACTCCTCCGGCAATTCCCGCATAGGGAATCCATAACTGCTGATGAGCCACCTCCGCCCCTTGAGAAGAATAAAAGAACATTCCGCCTAAGATCGGCCCCAGAATCCAACCTACGCCATTAAAACTCTGGGCAATATTAATCCGAACCGCGGCAAACTGAGGCGCCCCCAAAACGGTCGTGTACGGATTTGCAATTGTTTCCAAAAAGGTCAAACCCATCGAAATGACACACACCCCAAGAAGAAAGGCCCAGAAGGTTGAAATCTGGGTCGCGGGAATAAACCAAAGGCAACCCAGTGCCACCATTAACAAACCAGAAAGAATTCCCGCCTTATATCCTAACTTCCTCGCCAACCATCCCGCAGGTAATGCCATGAGAAAATATCCAAGATAGTGGGCAAATTGCACCCAGGCCGACTGGGCTTTCGTCAGGTGGAGAAAATCCTGAAAATGCTTGTCCATCACATCGATCATCCCATTGCACAGCGCCCACAGAAAAAAGAGGGAGCTAACTAGACCAAAGATTCCCAAATGGCTCCTTCCATCCGAAGTTCGAAAAAGAGATCGATTCGCCATGACCGACCTTATTTTTACTCACCTCCTTTAGCCATTCGATTCTCTGGATCATTGGGCTGAAAATTACTTGACTTGTACCCATATAGCCATATGGTTGCCCATATTAAAACAACTATTGAGCTTCCCACCCCGCTTCTAATTGCCGCCAAGGCGGTCGCGGTGGAGCGAAGAACCACCCTGAAAGCCATCCTGGAGCACGCCCTACGACGGGAAATCACCTTTCAAGAAACCCCCACCCCCCGAGACATCTTTGAAATCAACCAGTACGATTTTCCCGTTCTAAAAAGACGTAAGGCCCCCCAAGTGACTAGTGCCATGATTTATCGAAAGATGGAGGAAGAGGATCTTTGATCCGGACGTGTGCACCTGTTGGACGCCAATCTATTAATCGCTTTAGGGGACTCCCAACACGTTCATCATCGACGTGCCCAAAGTTGGTTTCATTCGCAAACGAGGAGGGCTTGGGCTACCTGCCCTCTAACCCAGAATGCCTTTCTCCGAATTCTCGGTTCCCCTGGATATCCCGGAAAAATCGGGGATCCCGCCTCCCTGCGGACACTGCTTCAGCGCATCTGCGCAATTCCTGGTCACCAGTTTTGGGCGGATGATGTCTCTTTGCTCGATGCTAAAATATTTCCCAGCCTGCCCCCTTCTAAATATCTTACGGATATTTATCTGCTCGCCTTGGCGGCAAAGCACCAGGCCCAACTCGCCTCCCTTGACCAGCGGATCGATCCGCACCTTGTCCATCGAGGTCGTGAAGCCTACCTGATCATCCCCTGATTCGGTGGGAATCATAACTATTCAAGCAGGGCTTCGGAATCATCCATGTGTATTATGGAGATTCCCCACCAACTCCTATCTCGCCCGCCGACAAATTACTCCTATTTTTAACTGATGCGCACTTCCGATCATAAAATCAAAGTCGGCATCCGACCCACCATCGATGGCCGTCTGGGAGGCGTCCGTGAATCCCTCGAAAGCCAGACCCTCGCTCTCGCCAGTGCCGCCGCAAAACTTATCTCTTCTTCTCTTCACCACCGAGATGGCTCAGCCCTCGAATGCATCATTCCCGAGAAGTGCATCGGCGGGGCAGCCGAATCTTCCGCGACCGATTCCCTCTTCGCCCGCGAAAATGTCGGACTTACCCTCACCGTCACCCCCTGCTGGTGCTACGGCTCCGAAACGATGGACATGGATCCGCTCCGCCCGAAAGCCGTTTGGGGCTTCAACGGAACGGAACGCCCTGGCGCCGTCTACCTCGCCGCCGTCCTCGCCGGCCACGCCCAAAAGGGCTTACCCGCCTTCGGCATCTACGGTCGCGATGTTCAGGAAGCTGGAGACCTGAAAATCCCCGCCGACGTCTCCGAAAAAATTCTCCGCTTCTGCCAAGCCGGCCTCGCCGTGGCCACCATGCGTAACCGTGCTTACCTCGCCATGGGCGGAACCTCCATGGGCATCGCCGGATCGATCGTCGACCCCAACTTCTTCGAATCCTACCTCGGCATGCGCGTCGAAAGCATCGACATGACCGAGTTCGTTCGCCGAATGGATCGTGGCATCTTCGACACCTCGGAAAAAAAGAAAGCCCTCGCTTGGACACAAAAGAACTGTCGCGAAGGCAAAGATTGGAACTCCCCGAAAACCAAACGTTCCCGTGCCCAACTCGACAAAGAGTGGGAGAAATCGGTCGAAATGGCTCTCATCGCCCGCGACCTCATGGTCGGCAACTCCGCCTTGGCCAAAGCCGGGTTCGGCGAAGAAGCCCTCGGCCACGACGCCATCGTCGCCGGTTTCCAGGGCCAGCGCCAATGGACCGATCACTTTCCCAACGGTGACTACCTCGAAGCCATCCTCAACAGCTCGTTTGACTGGAACGGTCGTCGCGCTCCCTACCTCGTCGCCACGGAAAACGACGCCCTCAACGGAGTTGGAATGCTCTTCGGCAATCTTCTCACCAACACCGCCCAGATCTTTGCCGACGTTCGCACCTATTGGAGTCCAGACGCGGTCAAACGCGTCAGCGGAGCCAAACTTTCCGGCGCAGCTTCGGGAGGATTCCTCCATCTGATCAACTCTGGTCCTGCAGCCTTGGACGGAGCCGGACGCCAAAAGATTTCCGGTAAGCCCGCGATGAAGCCTTTCTGGGAAATCAGCGATGCAGAGGAAAAAGCCTGCCTCGAAGCCACCAGCTGGCACCCCTCCATCACCGAATATTTCCCGGGCGGAGGGTGGTCAACCCGCTTCCTCACACCCGGATCCATGCCCTGCACCATCCATCGTCTCAACCTTGTTCGCGGGCTTGGTCCTGTTCTTCAAATTGCCGAGGGCCAAACCGTCGAACTTCCCTCCAAGGTGAACCAGATTCTGGAAGAAAGAACCAATCCTACTTGGCCAACCACCTGGTTTGTTCCCCGTACGGGTGGAGCAGGAGTTTTCCGTGATGTCTTTTCGGTGATGAACGCCTGGGGCGCCAACCACTGCGTCCTGACCTACGGCCACGTCGGAGCTGACCTGATCTCACTCGCTTCCCTACTCCGAATCTCCGTCTACATGCACAATGTGGATTCGGAAAAAGTCTTCCGTCCCTCTGCATGGAACGCCTTTGGAACGGCCGACCTCGAATCGGCCGATTTCCGCGCCTGCGCCACTTACGGTCCGCTCTACCGATAGGGTCAGAGGTCATACTTAAAAATCGCCCCTACAAGCTATTCGTATTCAATCACTTAGATTGGGTCAGAGGTCTTGTAAGTATTTCATTTCCAACGATTTAAAATGCTGTTTTTGAATTGCGGGGTCAGAGGTCTATCCTCTAATGATTGATTTCGATCATAAATGTTCTAGACTTAACTTGTGAAGTATCCTCTCCCTGCTTTATACCATTCATGAATCCCTCCTACCCGTCGATCGAACTTCTTGCCGAACGCGCCCGGCAACGCATGCCTGGCTTCGCCTACGACTACCTTGCGGGCGGCTGTATGGCCGAAGTCAACCTACACAAAAACACCAGTGACATCCGTGCCGTGGAGCTCCGACCCGCCTACTTGCGTGACTACAAAGGCGCTTCCCAAAAAACCACCCTCTTCGGCCGCGAATACGCCTCTCCGTTTGGCATCGCCCCTGTCGGCCTCCAGAGCCTGATGTGGCCCAAATCCTGCGAGATCCTCGCCCGCACCGCGCACAGGCAAAACATTCCCTTCGTCCTGAGCACGGTCACCACCGCCAGCATTGAAAGCATCGCCAAAATCACCGAGGGGGACTTCTGGTTCCAGCTCTACCATCCCGCCGAAGATTCCCTCCGCGACAAACTCCTACGTCGTTGCGCCGAGGCCGGCTGCAAGACCCTCGTCCTTCTCGCCGATACCCCCACCTTCGGCTACCGCCCTAAAGAAATCCGCAACGGCCTATCTGTCCCCCCAAAGATGAGTCTCCGAAATGTTTTCCAGATGTGTACCCGACCAACTTGGTCTTTCTCCCAACTTTTTGCAGGCATCCCTCAATTCGCCACCCTCAAGCCCTACATTCCGCCCGGACTCTCGATGAAACACCTGGGCCTTTTCATGAACAAAACCTTCAGCGGCCGACTCACCGCTTCCCGTATCCGAGCCATCCGCGATCAGTGGAAAGGCAATCTGGTGATCAAAGGGATCGTCAACCCCGAGGATGCTGAACTCGCCCTTTCCCTAGGGGCGGATGGCCTGATCGTCTCCAACCACGGCGGTCGCCAGCTCGACCAAGGCCAGTCGACCGTTAAATCCACCGCCGCGCTCGCGAAACAGTTCAAAGGCCGGACTAAAATCATGATGGACGGAGGTATCCGCTCCGGCTCCGACATCGCCGTTGCCTTGGCCAGTGGAGCTGAATTTATCTTTATCGGCCGCGCTTCGATGTATGGCGTATGTGCCATGGGCTCAAAGGGGGGCGATCAGGTCGTCGAGATCCTCCAGAAACAGCTCCAGCAGGTGATGGAACAGCTCGGTTGCGAAGTTTTGGAAGATCTTCCGCGCCACCTCGTCTGATATACAATCGAGAAGCCGATGAGCCTCTCTCTCGATCTAGTGCCCTACGGGGGTTGGGCGAAAGCCATTCGGATGCGTAGAGATGAGTGGGAACTAATTGCTCCGCTTGAAATCGGCCCCCGCATCCTTCGGTTCGGCCCAGTTGATGGACCTAACATTCTTTTTGAAAACAAAGAGCAGATGGGTAAGACCGGTGCCAAAGAGTGGATGATC
>Ga0209651_1000768_pt1 | contig 11314 bp, 10 predicted proteins | sample LauGreFBDMM110SN_2_FD_188216 | JGI IMG/M metagenome (GOLD analysis project Ga0209651, IMG submission 188216) | Freshwater lake microbial communities from Lake Michigan, USA - Fa13.BD.MM110.SN (SPAdes) (version 2) | ecosystem: Environmental > Aquatic > Freshwater > Lake | place: Lake Michigan... | reverse complement strand
GGGAATACACACCACATCAATTGGAATTATTTTTAAAAGGAACTTTGTATGTCGCAAAAAATTGCTATTCTTGGGGCAGGTGCAATCGGCGGCAGTATTGGCCTTGATCTGACTGAGGCAGGTCTAGACGTGATCTTGATCGATGCTTGGCCTAGTCATGTTGATGCGATGAAAGAGCAAGGACTCCGCGTGAGCATGCCAGGTAGCGAACATCATGTACCCGTGCGCGCCTACCATCTTCATGAAATTTATACTCTCAATCCTCAACTAGATGTTATTCTACTTTGTGCAAAGTCCTACGATAGTGTCTGGCTAACTCACTTTATTCGCCCCTACCTAAAAAAAGATGGGGTACTAGTCTGCATTCAAAATAGTCTGAATGATGAATGGGTCGCTCCAATTATTGGTCCGGAACGTGATATCGGTTGCGTCATCGAACTATCAGCAGAGCTCACCTCACCAGCCCAAATCAAACGTAATACGAATCGCCAAGGTACTTGGCTTGCTCCTGGGGAATTAAATGGACAAATCACAAGTCGTCTTACTGATATTGAAAAAATTCTTAGCCATGTAGGTACGTCCCAGAAAACTACGAATATTTGGGGTGCCAAATGGTCTAAACTAATTGCTAATGCAATGACACAAGGTCCTATCGGAATGCTAGGCATTAAATCATCCGAGGCAGTTATTCTGCCGGGGTATGTCGAGTTAGCGACCCTTGCTGGCCAAGAAACCTACGCTGTTTGCCAGGCTCTTGGAGTCAAAATCGAACCTGTCTTTGGCCTTACTGAAAAAGATTTATCAGGCTCAGTGGAGGAGATTATTCAAACATTATTTACTACTCTTGTCAAACTTATTGGACCTCATTCGAGAAACGCTGTTGCGCAAGACCATAGTAGAGGTCGTAGAACAGAAGTCGACTATCTCAATGGCTTAATTGCTCAAAAAGGTCAAGAACTAGGGATTCCAACCCCAATTAACAACGCCATTACTCTATTTAATCTACAAATCTATATGGGGAAATTTCCAGCGGAACCACAAAACTTAGAGCGCATCAGATCTCTGATATAAGAGATCTGTTCAAAAAATTCATCTTCACCAAAATATTAATCTAGCTTGTTAACTTTATAGGTACTCCAAGCGTTCTTGAAGTAAGAAGGACATAAATCACTTTCCTTGCCCTCTTGAGAAAGGTCGCGTGATGAAAAAATTTACTCTACTAACAGGTACTGTTTTACTCGTAAGTACGCTTCTAGGTTGCGCTTCGCCCAACTACAAAGTGCTAGATATCATTCGCCAGGTTACTACCATAAACCTGGCTTTCATCATCAACCATCTTATAACTGGCAACCTAAATACTATCGCCGACATTATTAATGCTCAAATTTAATGCTCAAATACGAGTGAAGTGACCTTAAAAAGACTCTACAATATTCAAGGAATACATGGATTAATCAGACATCTATCTAATGAGAAGAAAATGAACATACCAATCTGGGATGCATATGCGCTACGTTATGCAAAAGTTAAAAGGAGAAGGATTGAAAATTTTATCTCCCATGATTTACATGATGTAGCTACCCAAATGGACTACTTTGTCTGGTTTTTAAAAAATGATCAAGAAACTATTCTTGTCGATACTGGCTTTAATCAAGCGGCAGCCCAACTAAGAAATAGAGAATATTTACGCTGTCCGATTGAATCTTTAAAAAATACGGGAGTTCAATTAGAAGATCTAAAAGATGTGATTATTACTCACGCACATTATGATCACGCTGGGAATACCCGTTTATTAAAAAACGCGCACTTTCATATCCAAGAACGTGAAATGTCCTATGCTACTGGACCAGAAATGCGCCATGCTTTTTGTAGGCATGCTTATGATGCTAATGATGTGTGCGATTTAGTCTATGCCAATTTTGAGGATCGGGTGAGGTTTCATGAAGGGGCCTTTGAGCTTCGCCCGGGTATAGAGGTTCACTGGGTTGGTGGTCATACGCGCGGCCTACAAATTGTCCGAGTGCATACCAAACGTGGCTGGATTGTGCTCGCTTCCGATGCTGCACACTACCTCGAAAACTTCCTAAATCGATCCCCCTTCCCAATTGTTTCTGATGTGGGCGATATGCTCCGTGGATACGACCTAATTCAGTCACTAGCCGAGTCAGATCAGCATGTTATCGCAGGGCACGATCCACTGACGATGACCTTGTATAATCAAGTTGGAAAAAAGAATTTAGAAATCGTCTCGCTAACCGAACCGAGCAAGGGATAACCATCATGCAGTTATCTGAATTGTTGCAGAAGTCATTTTGGAATCGCTTTGGCCCAGCAATCTTGGTAAGTATTTTCCTATTGGGTAATGCACGTGCCCAATATCCTGATAAAGCTCTTAATCTAGTTATTCCATTTCCACCAGCAGGCTTACCAAAATTTGAACTAACAGTTTGGCATGAATTATCTTTACCGAAGAGCACCCCTAAACCAATTGTGGAACGAGTTGCTAACTCACTCCGAGCAGCGCTCAAAGATCCTATCCTAGTTCAACCTTATACCGAAATGGGCGCTATGATCGCCCCACCAAATACTGTAAATCCTGATTACTTAAAAATTTTTCTAAGAGCAGATGTCGATAAATGGAAAGTAGCAATGAAAAAATCGCAATATTCAACCTGAGTAAAACACTTACAGATTAATTGTTATAGCTAAGTTGCTGGTAATTTTTTTCTGGATAAACAGTGGCTCAGACACGCTGAACTCCTAACTAAAATTAGCGCGATGAGTCGATTAAACTTCGCTTTTATTTCAAAGGATTAAGAATGAACCAACGTATTGGAGTTATTGGAATCGGTGCAATGGGTCGGCCTATGGCTGCTTGTCTATTGAAAAATGCTTACCAAGTCAGTGTTTTTGATAACCGCCCCGAACAAGTAAAAAACTTTGTGCAAGAATTTGGCGGCACACCCAGCCATTCCCTTCAAGAACTTGCAGAATTATCTGATGTTGTCATTACGGTTTTGCCTAATAGTCAGATTGTGGAGGCAGTAATCTTTGGTAAAGATGGTATAGCACCCTATTTAAAAAAAGGGACTACCATGATCGAAATGACATCTGGTGTCCCGGCAGTAACAATTGACTTATCCGAGCGACTATCAAAACTTGGCGTAACTCTATTCGACGCGCCAGTCTCGGGAGGAGTACCAAGGGCTATTACCGGCGAGTTATCTATTATGGCTGGTGGGGTCGATGCAGATATTGAGCAAGCGATGCCTATCTTAAAATCAATGGGCACAGTTATCAAAACCGGAGCCATTGGTACCGGTCACGCAATGAAAGCTCTAAATAACTTAGTCTCTGCAGGTGGTTTTTTAATTGGAATTGAAGCTTTACTGATTGGTTCAAAATTTGGCATTGATCCTGAAACGATGGTCGATATACTGAACGTCTCAAGCGGTATGAACAATAGTACTCAAAAGAAATTCAAGCAATATGTGTTGTCGCAAAAATATAATTCTGGCTTTTCTTTATCCCTCATGGCTAAAGATCTGGGTATTGCTTTAGACATGGCTCATGATGATGACATTGCAAGCCCTTTTGCGACTCTCTGCCAAGAAATTTGGAGTCAAGCAAGTGTGGACCTTGGTCCACAAGCTGACCATACTTCCCTAGCCCTTTATAGTGAGAAATTAGCGGGTAGTGAGGTGATGAAATAACCTCGAACATCTTCTAAAACTTGATCCGGCCAAAGTATATCCATCATCAATTGATTATTGAAATGCTAACTCTTGGACTTATAACTGCAGGATTTATTAATTGAGGCTTATTACAATCTGTTTTTTAGACACATTTCAGCCCTACCCAAAAAAACAACCATACTCATCCTGTGTGACTACCCGAACAAATTCTTCTAGGGATTCAACAGATTCACATGGCTCATACCGATCCCACTGAAGATTCTGCCTGAGCCAATACATTTTCCATATTTGGGATGATTTTACATAGGTAATCCTCACGAATGGGCTTCGTCTAGTAATCGTATTATCCCGCCAATCAGGCCTAACTTCTAGAAGCGTTATCGATTGTTTATCCACATCATAGTCAAAATGTAACAAATCCCAAGTTACCTTATCTTTTGGAGATATATTAATGCAATACCCACCAATGATGTGCTCAATTCTTTTTAGTTCAAATTCTGAAAAGGCCATACGCAAATCTCATGATTAAATATTCTATTCGATTACAACTTTAAAATTCGTTTTTTGATTGATTCCTCAGGATACAGCATAACTAATAATCTTGAAATAGTCTGCCCCATATAAATTATCATATGACGTATTATATGATCTACCTCAGCATAAACTGGCAAGCTATAAATATGCTGACGCTGTCGATAGTAAAAAAGTATCCCGTGCGTCTCTAACATGACCTCAATCTCTTGCAAAGTTATCTGCCTCGGATTAACCGAGCCAAAGCCAAAAAACTTTCTCAACTCAACACATAATGGGCGAAATATTTGGCTAGTGATTTGATCAAAAATCAATTGATTATATGTCTGACCACCAAGCCCTGAAAAAACAAATAAACGGACCCAGTCCCGATTTAGAATCTCTTGATCAAAGGCTTTATAAAATTGACCAATTCGCTTGGCAAGAGGAATTTGCTGATCAATAATTAATTCGTTCCATGAATCGTCCCAACTCTTAAAAAAAAGTTCTTCGAAAATGGTATCGAGTAAATGTTTTTTTGAGGGAAAATAACGATATAACAGTGGTTGTGTAATATCTAATGATTTTGCTAAATCACGTAACTGGCCTGACAATCCCTGTTGCGCAAAAAAAGCCGTCGCACCTGCAATAATTTGGGCCCGACGTTCTGCTCTACGAAGATATACCATATTAATTTGCTGTATCTTGAGAAGTAGTTACCAGTTACAACCTCAGTAATATCAAATTTTTCCTAAACTTCTTAATACCTTATCAGGGGTAAATGGCATATCAAACATCTCTACTGCAAAAGGCTGCAAAGCATCATTTAAGGCATTCATGATCGCACCAGGTGCGCCTGCAGTACCTGCTTCCCCGGCACCTTTAGCGCCAAGCTCTGTAGTTTTAGTAGGGTTATGAACATGCCCAATCTCGATGTCAGGCATTTCAAAGGCCATTGGTACGAGATAGTCAGCCATATTACCATTTAACATTTGTCCTCTTTCATCATAAAGACATTGTTCATATAAGGTCGGACCGATACCCTGAACTAAACCACCTCGCATCTGTTCATCAACTAACTGCTGATTTAAAATGGTGCCGCAGTCCTCAACCGCCCAAAACTTAAGTAGCTTAATAAAGCCTGTCTCTACGTCCACCTCCAAATGGCAAGCTAAAGCGCCATTGGTAAAAGTGAATGGAAAAGCTTTGGGCACAAAATGCCGAGTAACACATAATTCGGCTTGATAACTTCCTAAAGTATCTGGCCTAAAGTAGGCAATACGACCTAGCTCAGCTAGACTTATGAGTATTTCATTCGTATTCAGATCGACTACCTGATCTTGACGAATATCTAAGATCTGAGCAGACCTCTCAAGTACTACGCCTGCCAAAGTGAGTATGTTTTGTCTTAACGCACGTGCCGCTTGCCAGGTCGCTTCACCACCGACACCAGCACCTCGCGAAGCCCAAGTTCCACCTCCATATGGAGTCGAATCGGTGTCACCTGTGACAACCTTAACATTGGATAAATGTACACCAATACCATCAGCAGCAATTTGAGCAAAAATTGTTTCAGTCCCTTGCCCCTGTTCACCTGTGCCATTGGCTACAACAATTCCACCAGCAGGATCCATTCGAACCGTACAACCATCTTGCGCAGATATGCGCGCTCCACCAATACCATAAAATAAAGCTGATGGATTGGTAATCTCAATCATGCTAATAATGCCAATACCCCGATATATCCCCTTTTTTCGTAATTCACTCTGCTCTTGTCTTAATTTGGATAAATCCATCATCTGCATAATTTGGTCTAAACAAAGATGATGTGTCATACTCTCAAATTTGGCTCCTGATGGAGTTGTACATGGAAATGCACCATCTTTTAATAAGTTTTTTCGACGTAATGCAATCGGATCAATCTTTAACTCTCGAGCCGCAGCATCAATCATCCCCTCCGTCACACCAACAGCAACAGGATGACCAACCGCTCTATAGTTAGAATAAATTCCCATGTTAGTAAACACATTAAACATCGTCGCACGATATGCTTTATGGGAATACCACTGACCGGTAATATTCACAATCTGATTACCCTCAACCACACTTGTTCGCGGATAAACTGAATATGGACCAATCGCTAATAAATCCTCTAAATCAATCCCAAGTAAGGTGCCGTCTCGCTGAAAAGCCATACGCATTTTGACACGATGATCGCGTGAATGAATATCACTTAAAAAAGATTCAGCGCGGTCAGCTATAAATTTAACAGGTCTTTTTAAATCCATGGAAATAGCACAAGTAGCTAATTCATCACCGTAAACATGAGTTTTAATTCCATACGAACCACCAATGTCCTTACAAATAACACGGACTGCGGATTCAGATAACCCAAGTAAACGCGCATAACAATCCTGAATCATGTGTGGCGCTTGGTGGGATATATAGATGGTTAATTTCTGATCGCCCGAGCTAAAGTCTCCAATAACGGATCGCCCCTCTAAACAAACTCCGGTATGACGTGGAAAACGAAAGGTCCGCTCTAAAACTAAATCAGCTTGAGCCGCAATTTGATCATAGTTTTCGGTATCAACCTTACGCGTAAAACATAAGTTATCCCCAAGTTGTGGATGAATCACATGTGTTGCAGGATCTAAGGCAGTTTCCATGTCAACAACTACTGGAAGCTCCTGATAGTCAACCGTCACATGCAGCGCAGCATCTTCAGCATGCCGACGAGAATCTGCCACAATTGCTAGCACAGGTTCACCCTGCCAAAATACTTGATCAACAGCTAAGCAGGGCTGAGGCATTGCTTTCATACCGACAAAGTGCGCAAGAGTCGCTACCATCGGGGCAACTAATCGCTGGATATCTTCGCCAGTATAAATAGCAATTACACCCTTTGAACTCAGTGCCGCATGATAATCAATCTTCGTAATGCGTGCAGATGCATACGGTGATCTTAAAAAAAAGATGTTCGCCATCCTAGGTAATTGAATGTCATCAATATAAATCGCAGCACCCTCTACAAGTCGACGACCGTTCGGCCTTGGAACTGATGCCCCGATCCATTGCTGCTGTTGAAGAGCTTGATTTTCCGCTGGTTTTAATGGTGAATTCATACTTCCTCCTGCTGGATAATTTTCTTCCCACGTTGGCTCGCAACATTCATTACCGCATCAATAATTGCCTCATAACCAGTGCATCGGCAATAATTTCCAGACAAATGTTCCCTCAAACCAGTTCGGCTACACGATTCGTTTTTTTGTAAATAATCCTGACTTGTTAGCAACATACCAGCTGTACAATACCCACATTGCATGGAATTGCGTTCATGAAAAGCTTTTTGCAAATCGGCGATTTCACTACTCGCATTTAAACCCTCCAATGTTTGAACCTCGGCACCGTCTAGCTGCACCCCCAACATTAAACAACCCCGCACAATTTGTCCATCTACACGAATCGTACAAGCACCACAAACGCCATGCTCACAACCAACTCGTGGGCTAGATAACTCGTACTCTTCTCTCAAAAAGTCAATAACATGTAATCTTGGCTCCACCACAGCCTCAACTTGCTGACCATTTAACTTAAATCGAATTGGAATAGTAGGCATTACTCCCCCTTAAATAAATTGCGCTAAAACACGTTTAACTAAGACGGCACAAAGATGGCGCTTAGCCTTTTCTGTTGTGTATAAATCACCCCGAATATCAATCTGGTCGAGAGATGATTGAATTATTTTTTGCAGAGCCTCATTGAACTCACCAGAAAAAACTGACATGATTTGGGCTTCAAGATTTACTAAACGAATCGGACGATCAGAAATCCCAAAAAACACTAACCCCAAATTGTGTAACTTACCAGAGACGATGGATCCGCGTGCCATGATACCTGCTAAGGCATAATCCCCCTGCCTGCGCGCAAGTTCTATAACAACGCTTTTTTCTTCTTTTGCTTGTACCGGAATCAGAATTGACTCTAATAAATCATTCGACCCTAAACTAGTTGTGTATAACCCCTGAAAAAAATCTTTGGCCACTACGCGCTGAAATCCGCTTTGTGTCAAGATATTTATTTGAGCTTCTAATAATAAACATGCTGCCGGCCACTCCGCTGCAGGATCTGCTAACGCAATACTGCCACCAAAAGTACCGCGATTACGAATCGCGGTATGAGCAAGATATCGACTAGCCTGAATTAATAAAGGGGCATACTCTTTAACGAGGGCAGAATTAGCAATCTGCTCATGAGTAACCATCGCACCAATTTGTAATTGACGATCTTGCAATTGAATTTCTTTTAAAGCTGGGATACGTCCTAAATCAATCAAACACTCTGTCATATTTAAACGCATATTCATAGCAGGTATCAGACTCTGACCACCAGCTAAAAACTGTGCGTGCTCCCCATACGACTGCTTTAACACAAAAGCATCTTGGATAGACTTTGGAACTTCATATGCAAATTCAGCTGCTTTCATAAATACTCTCCCAAATAAGCCTAGGCTCTTAAAAACTTGAGAAGTTTACATATTGATAAACTTTATTGTTTATTTTGTCTTTAATATTAGAAAATTGAATTAGGAGTTTCCCGAATAACTCACTCTAAAAGCAAAAATTTTTGCAAAAATACTATCTTCGATTAAATAATTCATTTTTTACTCAATCAATGCTACGATCAAAGCGCCATAAATAATATTGGAGAAGTTATGGAATTAGATATGCGCCGTTATTTGCATGGACAAACGGGTAATTTTGACGAAATGCGAATACTCGTTGAGGGTGGGGCAAGTTACACCAGTGATATTGATTTTCCAGATCAACTCTTTGCATATTTTCTGCGTTCTAATCAAGCCCATGCCCAAATTAATCAGATCGATATAGCTCAAGCTTTACAAATTCTAGGTGTCAAAGCCATCTACACAGGGCAAGATTTGTTAAAAGCAGGTATTGGGCCAATTCCTCCAGTGGTTACATTCAATCAGCGTGATGGCTCACCAATGTCCACAGCATCGATGCCCGCTTTAGCCATTGACCGAGTTCGTTATGTTGGTGAGCCAGTGGCTATAGTAATTGCAGTTTCACCTCATATTGCTGCCAAAGCAGCCGATCTGATTCAAATTGATTACTTGTCAATTACAGCAGTGGTCAGTGCCCAGAGTGCTTTAGCACCAAATGCACCCCTCTTACATGACCATCTTCCAAGTAATATGGCACTTGACTGGGAAGATGGGGATGCAGCACGTATTGACCAAGTATTTAACAATGCCCACTATATTGAAACTGTCGACTTAGCGGATCCCCCAGTTGCAGCATGTGCACTTGAACCAAGAGCTGCTATTGCTCATTGGGACGAAAATGAAAAGAAATATACCCTCATTGCAGGAACTCAAGGGGTTATGGTTGTGCGTAAGTTACTAGCAGAACACGTCTTAAAAATTGATTTGCAACAATTACGCGTATTAACGCCCAATGTCGGTGGTGGTTTTGGCGCCAAAGTACAAGCTTATTCCGAATATGCTGCCTTACTATATGCAGCCAAGCAGCTCATGCAACCAATCAAGTGGACAGCCTCACGGCTAGAGTCTTTTCTCTCAGATACTAATGGTCGAAATGCAACCATCAAAGCATCTATGGCATTTGACCGAGATGGGAAAATTTTAGGTCTTCGAACACATTTTTATTGGAGTATCGGAGCCTATACCTCGACATACGTCTCAATCGTTACAACAAATAATATTAAAAACTGCCTCTCAAGTGTTTATCAAATTCCAGCAATTTATATCCATTCACAAGTAGCACACACGAATACGGTTCCACTGGGCCCCTATCGAGGAGCTGGTCGCCCCGAGGCTATCTATCTAATTGAACGATTATTAGATAAAGCAAGCGTACAACTAGTTATTGACCGGATTGAACTTCGGCGTCGCAATATGATTTCGTCACATTTGATGCCCTACACCACAGTGAATGGTCAAATCTATGATAGCGGTGATTTTGAAACCGTCATGAATAAAGCTCTCACTCTGTCCAATTGGGCAACTTTTCCAGATCGACAAAAGGAAGCAGCGCAACAAGGTAAATTGAGAGGTATTGGTATTTGTTGCTTCTTAGAAGTATCGGGTGGAATTCTCGAAGAACCAATCGACATAGAGTTTTTAGAAAGTGGTGATGTGTGTCTTAAAGTTGGTGCCCAAGCAATGGGCCAAGGACATATCAATACACTGCCAGGGATAGTCCAAGCAAAGCTTGGTGTCTCTTTAGAGCGAATCCGAATTATCTCAGGTGATAGCCAACAAGTTCCGGGAATCGTTGCAACGGTTGCCTCTCGCTCCATGATGATGGTTGGAAATGCGATTGCAAAAGCATGTGATGAAGCAATTATCCGCGGCAAAGAATTAGCAGCAATATTATTGAATCAAAGCGCTGTGGAAATTGAGTTTATCCATGGTCACTTCCAAACGAAGGATGCAAAAAATCAAATTCCATTAATAGATATTACTCGGCAAATAAAAACTTTGCAGCTAAAGACCCCTGAAATACTCCCCACAATGAGTCTAGTTACGAAATTTACTTCACCAACCATGAGTTATCCCAATGGGGCACATGTTTGTGAAGTAGAGATCGATCCGAGTACCGGAGTTACTCAATTTATCCAACATACAGCAATAGATGATGTCGGAGTAATTCTTAATCAAGAAGTTGTTGAAGGTCAAATTGTTGGAGCTATCGCCCAAGCCTATGGTCAAACTCTAGGCGAATACATGCACTACGACGAGTCTGGCCAATTACTGAATCCATCTTTCATGGATTACCCCATCATGCGGGCTGATAATATGCCAAAAATTATTCTCCAACACCATGTTGCCCCTTGCCAAAATAATCCTTTAGGTGTCAAAGGCGCCGGTGAGTCTGGTATCGCTGGGGCACTTCCCTCCTCGATTAATGCAATATTACATGCCCTAGGAAGCCAAGGTGTCGTCGATATGGATTTACCCTTTACACCTAATCGGGTCTGGGATGCCCTACAGAAAAAAACATGATCTATTTAAAGCTGTTCAGGAATCAGTGAGCGCTTTACCATGGCATGAATACCCTTATTGC
>Ga0209651_1000765_pt1 | contig 11348 bp, 10 predicted proteins | sample LauGreFBDMM110SN_2_FD_188216 | JGI IMG/M metagenome (GOLD analysis project Ga0209651, IMG submission 188216) | Freshwater lake microbial communities from Lake Michigan, USA - Fa13.BD.MM110.SN (SPAdes) (version 2) | ecosystem: Environmental > Aquatic > Freshwater > Lake | place: Lake Michigan... | reverse complement strand
GCTGACCTGGGCGTGGGGGTTTAATCTTATGACCACACAAAAACAAATTCGCGCGGCATTTTGGGCGGCGCATCCCGCCGCCGATCGCAAACGCTACCCGGCGCGCGATTGGACCCGCGAAGATAAAACCCTGCGCGACTATTGCACCGATACCCGGTGCGCGTTCGTGGACTATGTGGACCGGCTGCAGCGCGACGGTACTATTTCCGAAGCGCTCGCCGCGCGCGCTACCCTGTAGCGGCCGACCTGGCCGCCGAGCCCGGCCAGGTGCCGGGCTTTTTTATTTGTTGCACTCAGTGGATTTATTAGGGTAAAATTTAATCCCCGGCCACGGTGGCCGGGGCTAACCAAGAAAGCGAGAATTTATGAGCACTGATTTAATCGATGGGGATTATGAGCTGGTCGAGGGCGCGGCATGGCTCGAAGTGGGGCCCTTTGCGGTTCGCGTTTTTTTGCAGCGGGGCGGCCTGGTCGTTGACGTTTACAACTCAGCCGAGGTAATGAGCGATCCCCTGGGTTTTGTGTACGTGGAAATGCCCGATGTTTCTACCGGGGGTGCAGCATGAGCGCGCGTTATTTCCTGCGCATGGGCTCGGATGACCTCGACCAGGCCCGCCGCTACCGTACCCGCGCCGACGCCGTGGCCGCCTACGGTTACGCCGCCCGGGAGCTTGCCCAATATGGCCAGGCCCTGGGCGGTTCGATACACCTGGCCCCGAGTCGGGCCGAGCTCGTCGAATACCCCGACCTGGTTTTGAGCCTGGGCCCGCGTGGTGGTATCCGGGTAGAACGCGCATGAGCGCCCGCCTATGCCCGCGCCTGGTGCAGCTGGTGCACCTGGCCGACGCGGGCCTGGTACGCGTCACCTGGTCGGTCATTTGGTCGGAGTACCAGGTGCGCGCCACCAGCCCCGGCGGCCACCTGGTGGCCGAGTATTTCACCGATAACCGGGCCGACGCTCTGGGCACCGCCGACGCCATGCTGACTGAGTTAGCCGCCGCCGCCGGGGTGCCGCCCTGAGCTGCACCGTTTTCGTATTACACAAACCCGGCCGCGCGCCGGGTTTTTTTGTGCCTGGTATCGCACCGACGGCGCATATAACCCGTCGGGTTTCCCCAGGTAACCCGTCGGCCTGGTGGCCGCCCAGGCTCGCCCCGTGGTCCCGGCCACTGTACGCCTGGACCGTGGCCCGCGTATCGCATGCCGCCGGAGCTGCTGCCGGCCGACCTGGTGCCGGTGGCCGAGCTGCGCGCCCTGGTGGCCGAGCTGCTGCCGGCCGCGGGCCGCGCTGCCTGGTTTGCAGTTATTCGCTGCCTGGTTACTGCAGCTGCTGCCTGGTGGCCGCCGACCTGGTGGCCGCGCCCTGGTGGCCGTGGCCCGCGGCCCGTGGCCGCCGACCTGGTGCCGGGGCCCGCCGGCCGACCTGGGCGCGCAGCTGGTGCCTGGTGCCGGGGCCCGTGTTTGTGTTTGTGTGACCTGGTGCCTGGTGTTTGTGTATTCGGTCCACAAACACGGCCCGGCCGACCTGGTGGCCGTCGACCTGGTGGCCGTCGACCTGGTGGCCGTCGACCTGGTGGCCGTCGACCTGGTGGCCGTCGACCTGGTGGCCGTCGACCTGGTGGCCGCCGACCTGGTGCCGGGGCCCGTGGCCCGCGTTACCTGGTGCGCGCCCTGGTGGCCAGGTGGCCGCGTCGCCCGGGCCGCGCGCCCTGGTGCGCGCCCTGGTGGCCGCCGACCGACCCCGGGGTGTGCCGGGGCCCAAAAAACGGGCCGGGTCGCCAGCTGCGCGGGCATTAGCCCTTTTTCACACGGTCAGTTTCACGTGAAACAGTTTTCGGCCCCAGCAATAAAGGGCCCCCTTTGTCAACAAACTCAACTCGTGTCAAAATATTTAAAAATTTGAAACGAAACGGACTTCCATGATTCCTGAAGAAATAGACGCGGAACGGCTGAGACTCGAGTACCGGCTCGCGCAGCTTGGCGCGCAAACCAATGCCCAGAGCAGCTTCATCGACTTTGCCCGCTACGTCTGGCCCAGCGCGATCCTTGGAGAGCACCACACGGTCATGGCAAAGGCGTTCGACCGGATTGCCAACGGCACCCTTAAGCGTTTGATCATCAACATGCCTCCCCGGCACACAAAATCTGAATTTGCAAGCTATCTGCTGCCTGCCTACCTCATGGGTAGAGACCCGCGAACCAAGGCCATTGAAGCGACCCACAACAGCGAGTTAGCCGTTCGATTCGGTCGAAAGGTCCGTGATCTGATGGACATGGACACGTACAAGCAGGTGTTCCCCGATGTGATCTTGAAGCAGGACTCGAAGGCCGCCGGCCGGTGGGACACAAACAAAGGTGGGGAGTACTTTGCCGTTGGTGTGGGCGGCGCGATGACCGGCCGTGGCGCGGACGTCTTGATCATTGACGACCCGCATTCGGAGCAGGATGCGATGAGTGAGCTTGCTTTGGACAACGCCTGGGAGTGGTACATCTCTGGCCCTCGCACGCGTTTGCAACCAGGCGGTGCAATTGTCATTGTGATGACGCGCTGGAGCACCAAGGACTTGACGGCGCGGCTGCTCAAGGCGCAGAAATCGCGGAACGCGGACCAGTGGGAGGTCATCGAGTTCCCCGCCATCCTGCCAAGCGGTCGCCCACTCTGGCCAGGCTACTGGAAGTTGGAGGAACTCGAGGGCGTAAAAGCCTCTTTGTCGGTGCAGAAGTGGAACGCGATGTACCAGCAGCAGCCCACGAACGACGAGGGTGCCATCCTGAAAAGGGAGTGGTGGAAAGTTTGGCCAAAGGACGAGCCGCCAATCGTAAATTACATCATCCAGTCCATGGACACGGCGTATTCCAAAAAGGAGACGGCTGACTATTCTGTCATCACGACCTGGGGCGTGTTCTACCTGAGCGAGGATTCCGGCGCGTCGATCATGCTGCTGGACGTCAAGCGCGGGCGCTGGGACTTCCCGGAACTCAAACGTATTGCCAAGGAACAGTACGACGTTTGGCAACCGGACAACGTGCTGATCGAGGCCAAGGCCACAGGAACTCCTCTCCAGCAGGAGCTGAGAAGAATGAACATCCCGGTCACGATGTACTCACCTGGCGGGCGGCGCACGGGCACCGACAAGGTAGCGCGGGCCAACGCAGTAGCCCCTGTATTCGAGGCCGGCATGGTCTGGGCCCCGGATACGGAATGGGCCGAGATGCTTGTAGAGGAATGCGCGGCCTTCCCGCATGGCGACAATGACGACATGGTGGACAGCACCACCATGGCCATGGACCGTTTTCGGCGCGGCAACTTCATTACCCTGGGCACAGATGACGTGGAAGAAGAATCCGCCAAGGACCTTGTGCCGGAGTACTATTGACGCGTAAAATGTCTAAACTCATTTCTTGGACGGGGTAATATGTTAAAGAGATCAAAGTACGGTATGCCTCCTGCCCAGAACTTTGCCGATCCCGGCATGCGGCAAATGGAACTGGACGCATTTGAGCAGCAACGTCAGGCGTACAACGACGAGATGACCCGTCTCATGGCCAAGGGCGGCGAGGTCACTGAAGACCCACAGGACAAAGCAGCCCGCTCAATCGTCAAAGACTTCGAGTCATACGGCTACACCAAAGAAGAAATCATGGAGCTGGCCGACCAGGTGGCGGCCGCAGGTCGGGGCGGCGATGAACTCCTTGCTTACCTGTCGCCCGAGTCGGTGCGGTTCTTGAAAGAGAACGGCGGCTCTGGGACCATCAACCCTGTTACAGGCCTGTCAGAATTTAAGGGCGGCTTTGTTGGCCAGGTTGTCAAAAAAATTGAAAACGCCTTTAGCCCGTCTTCGTCAGGGACATCATCGTTAGACATGGGCGAACAGGCTGCTAAGGACACCGTTGCAATACTTGGGCCTTTAAACGGTCCGGTATCCCCGCAACAAGCTGCTGATCGGGCGGAGCTGGAGGCCCGACAACGTGGAGCAAAAGCCCAACCTGCTTTTGTGCCTCCCACAGTAGCGGCGGACAGCCCGTACTATTCATCACCTGAGTACATGGCCTATGTAAAAGCAAACAGTGGCCCTGGTGGCCTGGTCGGTACGACGGACATGTACGACTCCCCCTACTTTGGGACGGTGGGATCAGGGGGCCTGGGCAGGGCAAACGACAGGGCGTATGAGTCTTACTTGGGGCGTTTGGCGCAAGAGTCAAAACAAAGGGAACAGGACGCAGCGGATGCAGCGGCCAGAGCACAGGCGGAACGGGAAGCTGCGGCAGCGCGCGAAAGAATGATTGCAGTTCCCGTTATCGGAGCACCTGCGCCTCCTACGGCAAGAGACCAGTTGGAGCAAATGCCAGCACCCCCAATGGCTCCGCCCCCGTATACCGAACCTCCTACGGCTCCGCCTCAACTTACGCCCATAGCCCCGCCTTCACTTCCAACTCCAAGAGCTCGGAATGCAGTGCCTGAGTTTATTAGCAGAGCACCTGAAAACACCTCGTATACACCGCCTGTTTTGCCCGGTCAAATAAGGCTGCCTGGCATGGGAGGTTCTGCCAGCCAATTTGCTGCGGACATCCCCATCTCTATGCCTGCCATGCCCAGCTACACCAGCCGGGGCATAGGCGCAGTGGGCCCTGTCAACGCGGCGACCAGCAACTACTTTGCCATGACGCCGCAGACCTCCACGGGCCTTGCTCCGGGAAGCGCGGCCATCGGCTCGCCCGACATGCCCATATACGGCGCGATGAACACAATGAATGCCATGGGCTCGAACCCCAATCTGTCGCCCACTATGTTGGGTGGCGCACAGAACGCGGGCTTCTTTATGGACCGCATGGGCAACCGGATAACTGCACCAGGCATGGCTCCGTACAGGCCCTTTGGCTTTGCCAAGGGCGGCGACGTAGACCTTAAAGCCTTGATGGCGCAGAACGCCGAGACCTTGTCGGATGAGGAGCCGGAAGAGGTCATCAACACGGACCCCGTGGGCACAGCGCAGAAGATGTTGGCCGATCTCAGTGGCGCAAACAAGCCTTCGCCTACACGGCAGGCCATCAAGCGCACGAAAACAAGCTCGGGCGATGGCGCGGAAGCTGACAAGGCAATGCAGCTGGCGTATGAGGACCTGGCCAAGGGTGACCTGGGCGCAATGAAGGACAGGGCTCCCGCAGCGCGGAACACGGAATCAGCACGTTCGCAGATGGAAGAGCTTGCCCGAATCTACCAACTGAAGATCAGGGCGGCACAGCAACAAGCCAGAGGCCTGTCCGCTGACACCTTTGGCGCGCCGACCTTGGAAGGCCCAACACTGACCAAGAACCGGTTGACCAAGAACCGCTTTAAAGAAGGTGGTGAAGCAAAAAAGTCGGACGCCTTTAACCGGGCCAAAGGCAGCCCGGAAGAAGGCGAAGAGTCCTCGGACGGGTTCTACGCGCCTTTCTTTCGGGCTGCTCTTGGCATCCCTGAGGAGGGTGAAACAAGCATTACGGACCAGCTCATAGGTGCCGGCGAAACCGCATTGACTCTGGGCAGTGGGGCGTTGTCCTCTGCGGTGGGCATGCCCTACGGCCTGTACAAGGGCCTGACCAGCGGCAAGTATCTGGAGGGAAAAGCCCCTCAGATTGCGGACAAGGAAGCCGCTGACTTTATCGAACGCAACACCTATGTGCCACGCTCGCAGTCGGGTAAGGAAAACTTGGAGGCGTTGAGCAAGATTACTGACGCGTTGAAACTAGCGCCCACCCCGGGTGGCGCGGCAATGGCGTCGCTTGCCCGGCCAAAAGCGGTTCAAGCGCAGGCAGCAAACATTGCCGAGGACTTCCAAGAGTACAACCGGCAGCTGGACGTGCCCGGCGCGTCATACGCTGTCCGCCCAACGGGCAGCACTATGCTCACGGGCCCTGTTGGCTCGGAAGAAAATATCAGCTACATTGATAGAATACTAAGGGCAGGTATGGTCAATGCCACGTCAGCAGCAGGTCAAAACCAAGGGCAGGCAGGTATTTTGCAGGACTTCTGGGACAAGAAAGCACGCAACTACTTTACACGTCAGTTTGGTACGCCCGATGACCCTGTTGCAAAAGGCATTGCCAACAAGCAGATCAAGGGGGCGGCCTTGGAAGGAGCCTTTCCCGAATACATGCTGGACTCAATTGCAATAGGTAAAAAACGGGTCAGAGAAGGTGACAAACCAGAGAACTTTGTTGGTCCTGGAGCGCCAGATTCAAGGTTCTTTCCTAAGTACCCACGGGCCATGGACGACTTCACGACTGCTTATGACAGGGCCACAAACCTCAAAGGTATTGTGATTACATCTGATCCAGCAGCAGTTCATCCAACCCTCCCCACACTTTTGTCTCCAAAGGGCAAAGAGTTAAGCCGTACCGCTCAGACAGCTGAAGAAGACAAAATGAGTATGCAGGGCCTTCGCCCTGAGATGATCAATGCCAATGTTGGAACCGTGGCTTATTCACCTAGTGCTGAGGGCGGGGCTACTGCAGACCAAAGCCTCTCTTCCTCAAAGGCCATGCTTGACGCCTACAGAACGGCAAACACACAGAAGCCCAGCTTATTCGACCGGTTTTTTGGCATGAACAATCAAAAAACAGCCAATAACATGCTTTCTCAAAACGTCATAACGGCCATTGACAAGGGTGAGCCGGTGTATGACATAAAGATCGGTCTTGGGCAGCCTTTACACACGGTGCTTGATCCGGCTTCAATTAACAAGTACCTGGCCAGTCTTCCTCCACGCGAGGCGGCCAATATTCGTTTTGAGGACGCTGTTGCGGGCGGGCTCAAGCTTCGCGAACAAGCTGATCAGCGCAGAATAATGATTGAGCGTATTACATCCGGCAAGCCCGTAGCTGATTCGGTGTTCTCGGAAGGTGTAAGCGCTCCATTGCTGCAGTTTGAGGAAGGACCTAGTAAGGGGTTTGCTTGGAAGCGCATTGAAAAACGGGAAGCCACCATACCTGAGGGCGCATACATAGGCCACTCCGTAGGTGGGTTTGAGATGGGTGGCCCAGGCTATCCAACCACTAAGCGAGAGGCCTTTAACACTGGCAAGTATGAGGTCTATACTCTACGTGACACCCGTAATAGACCCGTCACCACTATTGAAGTAACAATGATGGATGAGGTCACCCCTGTTGTTACCCAAATTAAAGGCGACGGCCGTGCTACGGGCAATGTCCCAGCTGCAACACATGAGGGAGCAGTTTTGCGGTTTTTGGAAGAGTACCTTAGACCTGCTGAAATTGTGGAAAAAGATAAGCTTCTTACCCCTGCATTGAAGAAATACAAAAGAATTCTTCGCCCGGACGCACCGGACGAATCGCCGGACGAAGTAGATTTCATCTAAGGAACACACATGGCAATCGAAAAAGCACTGAACCGGATGCCTACCCTTGAGGTGGTGATAGGTGGCGGCATCCCGGAGCCCCAGTCGGACATTGAAATCATCATCGAAGAGGATGGTGGGGCCATCGTTGAGATGGGAGAGAAAGACGCCGAGGAGGTGGATTTCTACAGCAACCTGGCAGCGGTCATTGAGCCAGACGTCCTGGCCTCCATCGGCATTGAGGTGTCGTCTTTGTTTGAGGCCGACAAGGGTTCTCGCTCCGAATGGGAGTCCATGTACGCCAAGGGCCTTGATCTATTGGGCTTTCGCATGGAAGAGCGCACCAAGCCTTTCCGTGGCGCGTCGGGCGCGACCCACCCAATGTTGACCGAGGCCATTATCCAGTTCCAGGCGCAGGCCTTCAAGGAGCTGATGCCTGCTGGCGGCCCTGTCCGCTCGCAGATCATGGGCAAAGAGACGGTAGAAAAGTTCCAACAGGCCGGCCGTGTGCAGGATTTTATGAACTACCAGATCACCACGGTGATGGAAGAGTACACACCGGAGTTCGACCAGCAGCTTTTCTACACTGGCTACGGCGGTTCGACCTTCAAAAAGGTTTACTACGACTACCAACTGGGTCGCATGGTCTCAAAACTGTGCCTGGCGGACGATATTTACATCCCGTACAACGGCTCGAGCGTCGTTTCCCAGTGCCCGCGCCTGACTCACCGCATTGCAATGGACTCAAACGAGTACCGCAAGCGTGCTTTGGCCGGCGAATACCTTGATGTGAACCTCGATACCTACGCTTCCCCTGCTGATGCGAGTCAAATCCAGGAAGCAATTGACAAAGTCACCGGCATCCAGGCCACTGACGACATTGGTGAGATATTTTTGCTTGAGCAACTGGTCGATTTGGACCTCCCGGGCTTCGAGGACATGGGCGAAGACGGCGAACCGACCGGAATCAAGCGTCCATACGTGGTCACCCTTGCCGAAGACACCCTCAAGGTGGTCGGAATCCGTCGCAACTACAAAGAAAACGACGAAAAATGCACGCGGCGCAATTATTTTGTGCATTACGTGCTGGTCGAGGGCCCCGGAGCGTACGGCTTGGGCTTTGTACACCTCATCGGAGGCCTTGGAAAGGCCGCAACAAGCGCCCTGCGCCAGCTGATTGACGCCGGCACGCTCGCTAACCTGCCTGCAGGCTTTAAAGCCCGTGGCGCGCGGATCGCGGACGACTCTACGCCGATTCAGCCTGGCGAATGGCGCGACATTGACGCCGGCGGGGCGGAGCTTGCCGCCTCTTTGCTGCCTTTGCCGTACAAAGAACCGAGCCAGGTGCTGTTTGCCCTGATGGGCTTCCTGGTGGACTCGGGCAAGCGCCTGTCCAGCACCGCCGACATGCAAGTTGGCGACGGCAACCAGTACGCACAGGTCGGAACTACCCTGGCACTGCTGGAACGCGGCTCTATGGTCATGTCCAGCATCCACAAGCGCCTGCACTATGCGCAGACGCTGGAGTTTCGCCTGCTGTTCGAGGGCTTTGGCCAGTACATGCCGGACGAGTACCCCTACGACGTGCCTGGTGCCAGCCGCAAGATCAAGAAGAAGGATTTTGACTCCATGGTGTCGGTGCAGCCGGTGGCTGACCCCAACATCTTTAGCTCTGCACAGCGTATCCAGTTGGCTCAGATGCAGCTGCAGCTGGCCCAGAGCGCCCCGAACATGCACAACATGTACGAGGCCTACTACCGCATGTATGCGGCGTTGAATATCCGTGACATCGACGGTGTGCTGCTGCCGCAGAACACCAACATGCCTCGCGACCCGGCGTCGGAGAACAGTGACGTGCTCAACGGCATGAAGCTCAAGGCCTTTGCCGGCCAGCAGCATGATGCGCACATTGCAACGCACCTGATGATGGGCATGTCGCCTATTCTGCAGGCCAACCCAATGTCTGCTGCCGAGTTGCAGAAGCATGTTTTGGAGCACATTCGTTTGCGGGCAGAAGAGGACATGGAAGTCGAGCTGTTCAAGCAGTATGGAACCGACCCCGACCGCATGGTCTCTGCTATCCAGAAGGAAGGCATCGTCGCTATCAACATTGCCATGGGCATGAAGGAAGTGCGCGAACTGCAGGAGAAGCTCGCCGGTGGAGAGGGACCTGACCCCCTGATACAGCTCAAGGAGAAGGAGATTGTCCAGCGCGCAGAGGCAGACAAGGCACGCATTGGCCTTGACCAGCAGCGCCTGGGCCTTGACCAGCAAAAGGCGCAGCAGACCAACCAGATTAACCTGCAGAAGCTGCAGTTGCAGCAAGCCAAGGTCAGTCAACCCCAACAACCAGGAGGCCGATATGCCGCTTAAGAAACCAGCTGCCAAAAAACCAGTTGCCAAAAAGCCCAAGGACGGAGTGCAAACTCCAAAAGGAGTTCAGGGGCCATACAAGATAGTAAAAAAGAAAGATGGCAACCGCCCAGTTAAGATATACTGATTCGTGAGTAAGTGCTATCAGACGGGGCCTTGTACCGTCTGCTTTTCATGGAAACACCATGCTTGAATTTGCAGAAGCAGTTTTGAAAGAGATCAGGAAACTTCAGGATCATTCAAAAATGATTGTCCTGAACGGAACCATTACAGACATGGAGCGGTATCGCTTCATGATGGGTCGCCTTGAGGGCTTGAGACTGGCTGAAGACTCCGTGAAAGACTTGCTCAGAAAAGTCACGGACGACACAGACGATTTTCTCAAGTAAAGGAAGACCATGGAAACCGAAACAGTACCTGAAATCAACATGACCGCCTTGGAGCGTAAGTGGGCCGAGGAGGCAGTTAACAAACCGCCTGCCCTTGAAGATGCTTACTCAGAGCTGGGTTTCGACCCAGAAAAACTCGACCAAGCGGTCATAAATACCATTCCCCAGCCTACAGGGTGGCGCATTGCCATTCTCCCCTACCGAGGTGCTGAAAAAAGCAAGGGCGGCATCGTCCTGGCCGAAGAAACACAGCGCAGAACGCAGCTTGGCACAGTGTGCGGCTACGTCCTGAAGGTAGGGTCCTTGGCCTATGCCGATCAATCCAAATTCCCCACCGGTGCCTGGTGCAAACAGGGTGATTGGATTATTTTTGGCCGCTACGCTGGCGCACGCATCCCAATCGACGGAGGTGAGATTCGTCTCATCAACGACGACGAGGTACTTGGAGTGGTAAACAGTCCTGAAGACATTCTGCACATGTAAAGGAGCAATGACATGAATGAGCAACTTGAATTTAAGATAGGCGAGGACGAGAGTCCGGCCACCGTTTCCATTGGGGAGGACGGTGCTGCTGAAGTATTGGACAAGCCCCAAGCGCCCCGGGTTGAGACAACCTCCGGGGAGGCCGGAGAGCTTGAGCAGTACAGCGAAGGCGTCAAGAAGCGCATTGACAAGCTGACCGCGCGCTTGCGCGAGACCCAGCGCCGTGAGCAGGCAGCCCTGGAGTACGCAAAGAGCGTACAGGCCCGGGCTACCCAGCTCGAGCAGCAGTACATGACCGTGGACGGCGCGCGCTTGGGCGAGGCCACCGGGCGTGTTGAAACGCAAGTTGTTGCCCTAAAACAGATCATTCGCAAGGCCCGTGAAGAGGGCGACATTGACACCGAAACGGAAGCCCAGCAGCGCCTTACAACGCTGACCATGGAGCAAAGCCAGATCGCCGCCGCTACTCAGCAGCGCGAGCATCAGAACCAGCAGTGGGTGCGCCAGCAGCAGGCTGCTGCCCAACAAGCTGCCCAGCAGCCCCAGGTACAAGTTCAGCAGGAAGTCGACCCACGGGTCGAGGACTGGGCTGAACGTAACCCTTGGTACGGCCGAGATACTGCCATGACTCATGCAGCATGGGGAATCCATCGTCAGCTAATTCAGTCTGAGGGATTTGACCCAAACAGCAATGAGTATTATGATGAGCTAGACGCGCGCTTGAAGCAGACCTTCCCCCAGAAGCTGGGCGGGGGTCAGCAGCAAG
>Ga0209651_1000759_pt1 | contig 11381 bp, 15 predicted proteins | sample LauGreFBDMM110SN_2_FD_188216 | JGI IMG/M metagenome (GOLD analysis project Ga0209651, IMG submission 188216) | Freshwater lake microbial communities from Lake Michigan, USA - Fa13.BD.MM110.SN (SPAdes) (version 2) | ecosystem: Environmental > Aquatic > Freshwater > Lake | place: Lake Michigan... | reverse complement strand
TGTATAAAGACCGTGATGGAACTGTGAGCATCACCGACACCGAGGAGTATCAGGACCTCTCCAACTTCGAAGACGTTCTCGGCGCCGGCCAGGGCAACCAGGAGATGACGGGAGAAGGCGGTCGTGCCGACTCGCCCGCTTCTGTCATTACGGAACTCATCGACGACCAGGTCGACCAGGAGATGGCGGGAGAAGGCGGTCGTGCCGACTCGCCCGCTTCTGTCATTACGGAAGTCATCGACGACCAGGTCGACCAGGAGATGGCGGGAGAAGGCGGTCGCATTGACTGGCCCGCTCCGGTCCAGCGGTCGTTCTTTGACCGCCCGGCACTCATCAAAACCGATGAGCCCGGCGAGGTTATGGTCGTTCCCGGAGAAGGCGGTCATGCAGGGAACGCAGATGATACCACCGAAGACGAAGAGGAACCGGAGGTGCCATGCGGTACCATAAAGACTGATTACACCCTTGATGACATGAATTCGGGTGCTGGTACCCCGGAGGACGAAAACTAGGCCATCCATCCAGGGCCACCCCGTGTTCCGTGAAGACGTTGTGAGCGGCATCCGACGCGTTTTTCATTATTAAACACATATCCGCGTCATTTACCTCGTGTCTTATTATGCCACCCCGTACATACCCGTTACACGCGACAGTAAAAAAAAACGCAAAATTCTACGCGCGTAGTTCTTTCTGGGGTGAGGAGTATCCAAATCCAGAAGAGAGATGAGTTCGCTGGTGTTGAAACTTATTGACAAAGCTGCAGGGTCTTCTGTGAGAGGGATGCTTGGGCCCGATGGTATTCAGGCCTTCTCAGTTTATGACTTTATGACCATTGCTTGCAATAAACCGGATAAGAGCTCGTACGCAAATACGACTTTCTTTAGACTGACCCAGGACGACTCCGAGTTCAAAAATAGAATTCTTGCACATTGCAAGTACATGAAATTTCCCGGAAGTGGGCAACGCGAGACCCCCTGCATGACATTAGAAGGTTTGCTGGTGCTATCGCATTGCCTAGGAGACAAACTCTCCCAGGCATTCAGGGATGAAACTCTCAATGTCTTGCAGAGGTATCTGGACGGGGATTCCACAATGCACGCAGAGATAGACGAGAACCTCCGGCTTGGCAAGAGGAAGAGCTACGAGAAATTTGCAGGCAAGGTCGCGAAAAGGGCACAGACCAACAACAAACTTGCTTTACAAGAGATGCCCCCAGTATCGTACGTGTATGGAACGAAGAGCGAGGCCTTTCCAGATCTCATCAAAATCGGGAGATCAGCCAATCTATCCGCCCGACTGTCCTCGATGAACACTTGCTGTGCTCCATTGCCACACGTAATTCTTGCTGCTGCCCCAACCTTTGACAGCGTCCGAGATGAAACTCTTGCCCATACCCATTTCTCATCCGCAAGGATGCAAGGGGAATTCTTCAAAGTGTCTGTTGAGGACGTGAGGGCCTTCTTCGCAAATACAATCACAGCGCGCTATCAACTGGAGCTTCAACAGCATATTGCCAGTCTACAAGGACAGTCTTGCCTGTGAGGAGCTGGTCATGAGCATGCAATAAAACAGAAAAGAACTCGTACGCTAATACGACATTTTTTAGACTAACACAGCACGGCTCTAAGTCAAAAACGAACTTCTTATACTTTGTAAGAACGTCAAATTCCCTGGTGCTGGCCAACGCGAGACCCCTTGCATGACCGTCAGAGGCCTCCAGCGGCTCCTTCGGAATTCAAGGATGAAATTGTGGCGTTTTGCCACACTTTACATTTCCCTGGACAGAGAGGAACGCAAGGAAGAAGTTGTGACAGAATGTCGTAACTTCATTTTTCACTACCATCCTCAATATAGTCTCGCGCCTGTTTCCCTCGCACCAGACACTCCAGTCTGATCAGGTCTTCGCGCAGCATGAACGGCCAGGTGAACGGGGTACTGACCGCGATAGCAGTCGCAAGTCCGAGCTGGTCTGTCCACAGCAGCGGCTCTCGCCCCAGTTTGTCGTTACTAAAGTCGTACTTGTACACGGTCCTGCGGGCTCGTACCACGGGTATCGCGTGCGCGAGGCCGTACGCAAATCCAGTGCCTATGAGCAATGGTAAGCCTGAGAGCTTGATTGGCATGGGTATTCGCGTGGAATATGTCATACCAGACAATATTCCCTTGTATTTAGCCTGCTTTTTTGAAACTTATCAATACAGTATATGTTTCACCACAATAAGCAACGTATTTATGTGGATATAATAATAAACGACACGTATTCTGTCAGATGAAGCGAAAAATAAGTGAAAGAAAATCAGAGACATATGAAAGGAGGAAACCAAAGAGAGAAATGCTGTTTTCTGCTACACATATCGCTCAATCTATTACCGATTACGACAACTTGTATCATCTAAAGTTGTCTATTCCAAATGAAATAGAACACCCGAAAACTCACGTCATAACGCCTATGTCCAAAGATTACAGACTATGTGAAAAGAAGTTGGTCCCATACACCGATTCCAACGGAGTCACGTTTCCACTTATTTCATGGATGGAAATTGTCCCAGCACTGAATCGGTTTTTGAAAACATGTGCAAACGGTAAGATGATCAAGACATTTTTTCAGGACGACACACAAATCCCCACATCTCCTCCAAGTGGTCTCCATATATTTGCAGTCCCCAGTGACATACCAGAATCACTGATTACGGATGCGTTAGAGGATGTCAACAGATTGTACTGGGCTCCCAAGCATAGAGCAGATAATAGGATTCATATACTGAAACCGTCACCCCCGCCTGCCTGTAATCTCCTCTTTTACTCTGGTTGTGGCGGTACCCAGCCCAAGATCAGTGATGTTTTTCAAGTTCTATTTGCAGAGGCTCCCGCATTGGCCAGGTATGCCCTGATGTACTTGAGCGTGGTCAAAGACATACTAAGACTTGATAAGGAAGAAATGGATTCAGTGAACATGACATTGGTACACTACGACCCAATGGGAGGAATAAACCCACACGTTGACACTGTCTTTTTGTTTGACGGAACGCTAGGCCCCATATTCACCGTGGCGATGGGGCCGTACGAGAAGGCGTTGGACGTAATCCCAGTTCTCCTCCCAGATACTTACAAGGCTGTGCGTGTTTTCACCAAGCCCAACGAAATCATGTTGATGGATGGGATATCTCGCACACTGTATGCACACGGAAAACCTTTGAAATATCCACATGAACAGTTTACTCTCGTGTTCAAGTGTCCGGAATTCAGAACCAAGACTCATTCCGTCCCGTTCGAATATGAAGGGACGACACTGACTATCCCATATCACTATGTCAGCCCCTTTGAATCCCGCGGCGAAGTTCCCGACTGATCCTCTCAGTAGAGATATTGCTGTGAGTCCAAACATTCCTGTACTTTTCCAACAGAACGGTCTCTGCTGTGCAATCATAACACCCGTCCAGTCCCGATGACCTTTTCGTCTGACAGACGTGGATTGATGGGCGCATGACGCGATTAAAGTAGCACATTTCCTCCTCGTACGCCAGACAGTCATAAATCCTTGTAGCCCACTGTGTGTGCACTCCTTCTTCAATGACCAGTCGACTCTCCGTCGTGCTAGTAGGACCCCATACAGGAAGATAGATATCACCATCCAAGTACTCTATTTGATTGGTAGTGTCAACCACCCCTTTCCCCGGCCAAGGCAGCCGGAATTTGAGCGACGACAACACGGGTTTCATAATCTCATGCCAGCGTTTCTGTGAGAGCATATCCTCCCACACTATCTGCTCGTCGCATGTACGCCGTATATCACAGATGAAAACCAGATTCGCGTACTTCTCCCGGGAATACGTGCGAGCAATTTCATCCGTAAAGTACATATTGAAGAGCCTGATTCGCTCGGTTTCCTTTGGAACAAATGGCCTAGGGTCATACAAGTGAAAAGTCACATTCGGAAACAGCTCTGAAAGAAGTGGTATATGCAATCCAGGAGCAGCCCCTGCATAAACCGCGACGTATTCCACCCCTGCTCTTAAACGGATCAGTGCAGCAATCTCGGACATGAGAAGTTTGCGCTGACCCAAGTGCAACACTGAGCGCGCACGGTTTATGTCTCGAGGGGCATATTTTCTTCTTGGAAATTGGCCGTGACATAAGATCTCTTGAAAGGTTGAAATGTACGATACACTATCCGCTTCCAAGCAATGCGGGTGTCTGTCTTCTGATACCTCCATTTTGCGTCGATAGGGGTGCATTCTACTCCTACGTGTCTCAATATGTGTCATGCAGTGACTGACATTTACCCACCAACCCTCCAGATAAATAGTAAGATTCTTTTAGAAACAGGTATAACCCACGAGAACGACAATGACAATGAGGCACACCCAATGAAAAAGGCACCATAAACCCATTTCACTATTCCTTTTGGCAAACCCCAACGTGCTCTCAGTATTTAATGCTGCGTTCGGTGCGGCATTCATCAATCGCGCGAAAGTTCCAATGGAGACGGACCCACAGGCTTTGTCCACGATGGTAGTCGTCGTTAACGGGAAACGGTATGGAAATCCGAAATTCTTTGACTACGATCTCAAGGAGGTGCGTGCTACGAATGCGGAGATGGCGGGCTACCCATGGAATCCTGCCATGCACTTCCACAATCATATTTTGGTTGGACGGGGTGGATACCCCGATGAATTCATCCATTACGGGGCTTGGGGGACGAAGTTTAGCAAGAGGACTGGCAAATTCGCTGCGATATTCTTCGAGTACCAGGGATGAGGAGCAGGAGGCGGGTGACGAGAAGGCACTGGTGTATGGTTTAGATTATTGTTGAGAGTAAACAAACCTTTTCCGCGTGGATTGAACGAGCTTGTGCGCGCGTGACGCTGTGCGGGCCGGCGAAAAGAGTGTGTCTCGTGTGTATTTAGCTTTGAGTGCGCATGACTGTCTATCACCCAACACTTCGCGCGTGCCAGTATGGATCCCGATGATGCAGTACCGGGTGGAGCGCTTTCCGGACCAGGATCTCCGGGTGAAACACCGAGCGGAACACTTCACGAATCAAGGCCGTCTCTGTATCCCGATGATGCGGTACCGAGTGGAGCGATTTCCGGACCTGGATCTCCGGGTGAAATACCGAGCGAAACACTTCCCGAAGCATGGTCGGATCGGTACGATTTGTTTCCCACTCCGTATCATTGGTATCGCTATTACTATGGCAGCGCTCTCCATGGCATTTCTATGCCACCCGGATCCACGCTGAAGGATCGTGTGATTGCCTACATGATTCTCAAATCGCTTCCGAGTTGGACGCCTCCAAGCCCCGAATTCGGAGATAATTGGCTTTGAAAATAAACGTGATTTAATCCCCACCCCATTCCGTGCCATAATCATCGCCTCGGAATGGCGTAACTGCATGCGCGCGCTCACTGGTGAGGACATGCAAGGCACGACGGGTAGTTTCCCCACTTTACTGAGTATATTTAAGGGTTTCTAGAACGCCCGGCATCTCCACAGCATGCCCAGGAAATCGCCTCCGAAGGGCAAGAAAAACCCTGGCCCAAAGACGAAAGCCGTCAAACACCGGCGAGCTTCAGATCCAAAGAAGCGTGTGGTTTTCCGTAACCCCTGCCTCTCCTTGAAGTTCAAGTGGGAGAACAGATTTGGACGCCCTTGGACCCACTTATTCAAAATGCACGTCCAACAGATGAAACTCGAGTGGGACGCGAAAGCACCGAGTGGGAAGGGAGGGTTGTACCGTTCCAAACCTGCCAAGCCAGCGCCTGTGGAAGTGAAAGACCTGAAGTATAATAAGCAGCCAGCACTTTGGGCTTCAGGCCGGTCCTCCCATCACTTGGGAATGACCAAATGGTCGAAGATGTACAAGACCATGGAAGACATGGGCTATGACGGCGGGTGTGACTCGACCTGAGCTTAACCCAACCGCAGTAAAGACGCTGTGTGTGCTGTCTCACTGTGGACATGCGTGTGCGCAAATAAACGTGATTTAGTCTCCACCCCGCCCCGTACCCAAACCATCGCATCAGAATGGCGCAACGGAATCCGCGCGCTCAACGGCGAGGACATGAAAGGCACCACGGGCCGATTCCCTGATAAAAAAGGAGTGTACCACTGGGATAATCCAAATCCTGCGTGAGTAAACGAGCCGAAACAGATCGCACACGCACGGCTACGCTGATACCAGTTTGCACACACGTTTAATCAATAAACGGGGGTTAAACCCAGGGGTCTCTATGCATTCACAAGCTTGAACCAGACGGACCGGGCATTATCACCCTTACCGATGACGAGTCGCATGTACTTGATGTCGCCGCAAATATCTTTCGCGGGGTAGGTGAGATGCGTGAAATCCAAGTCTCGCAGCTGCTCCTTAGTGTACGGTGTCATATAGGGCTTCCCTTCCCAGTAATGAGCGCCCTTGTACGTGCAACCATCATTGGTCGTGATAGTCATAGTTGCCGTATCCAGCCTCCCCGACCGTGAATTATCGCTCTCGATGGAGAACTTGAACACGGGCTTAGGCACAGACCAGCGGAACATATTTTGATGACCGTGTGCCAGGCAAATCTTTAAATAGAACCCAGGCTATCCCGAAATCCGGGACAACGAAACACGCGAGCGTAGTCGACGCGCGCGGAAACGAAGCAGAAGCAGAAGCCGAAGCAGAAGCGCGAGCAGGAGTTTCATTCGTGAATCTGTCTTGACCCCCCCTTGCGAATAGGGGTGAGTGGTACTTGTGTTGGGGGTCAAGATAAACAAGTAAACTGCTTAACGTCCAGCACGTCTAGGTATGATAGGTTCTTTACCACTCTTTTCAAGCTTCCGCCACCTATCAGAGTATCTCTCGCACCACAGAACGTACTCGGCGAAGAGTTTTTGCTTGGCATCCGTTTTGAACTTGCCCTGCATGCCAAGAGCCTGCTGTTCAGCGACCATCTTGCGCCAGGTAACCCCCATGAACACAGCGGGAATCAAAACGTGAATGGCCGCGTATTTCATATCAAACCCCACCAACCTGCTGTGCTTCTTGTTGAGCCAGTACTTCACCCATGCGGGTTCCCGCTTACGACCACCAGCCTTCTTTTTCTTCGGGACGGGAGCCTGCTTCGGAGAAGCCTCGGGCTCGATGAGACGGGGAGTGAAATCAGGCTCACCGGCGTTACGGAATGTTTGCTTGGTACGCGCCATATGTAGACGAAGATAGCGAGCGGCATGCATAACCTCTTTTATACTCTATCCATGGCTATTTTCTAACCGCATTCTAACACACGTATGAGACTATAAGACTTACCGCATACAAGACTGGAACACGACACATACTCACTCACACTTCCATCGAATGGACGCATATTCATTATGTCCAACCCCTCACACTCGTGTAAGTGCCGTGCCTTCACGTAACATGCGTGCACGTGACATGAGCTCGCACTTTCGGTCGTATGCCTGCAGCACAGGGTCGATTATGCCATCTAAAGTCACAAACATGTGACCAGTAGGTGCATAGTTAAGATAAAAACCCTTACACAGGTAACGGGGATACGCGTTCCGACTCCGTTGCGCACTCAAAAGACCCTGAGGGTACTCGAGGCACACATCAAACGTGGTGACCCTCGTACCAGTTTCGCGCCTCCGCAGCCACCTAAGGATAACCGTCATCGGCGACTGCCTGCGCCAACGAATGTATCGATCATACTGAGAGTACAGGGCGTTGAGGCGATTCAACTCAACCTGGCGACTCACATCCATCTTCCTCTGAATTGCCAGAAAAGTCTTCCGCACCCCCTTGTATCCCTCCGTGCGCAAACGTCGCACACGCTCGGCCAGCTTCTTTATCGCTAGCCACTTAACAAACACCATCGAGAAAGATGAAATCAGGGGTTGGTACATTCTTAAATACACTACAGGAACCCAGTAAAACACTGGACCCCGCGTTCCGCACACGAAATGCGCATAAAGATTTATTTCTCACGAGTTCTCATTAAAATCATCCTCACACGACTTTGTAGGAGACTTTGCGATCGAGGTTGCGCAGCACGGGGTCACACAGACCCTTCTCGGTCACCCGCACCGCCTCATGCGCAATATGGCGAGTCTCCCTCAGGTTGTACTCGTACTGCTGATAACGCAGTTCGAGCGTGTTACGGATAGACTCCTTGTCATCCTCGTCCTTGCACTCATTGAGCACTTTCTCCAGGCGCCTAATTTCCGTACGAATGGACGAAATCACGCGAAGCTTCACAGCACGAATCATTTGTAAGATGAAAGCAGGTATCAGTGTAGGGTTTAAATACAACTCGAGGTGATTTATTTCTCACGAGTTCTCGTTAAAATCATCCTCACACGGTTTCGCGGAAGGATTTGCGATCGGCCATGACCAACACGGGATCGGCCAAGCCTTCCTCGGTCACCCGCATCTCCTGAGCTACAAAATAGCACTTTCCCTTCCGATAGAGCGTGTGCTGTTCTTCACGTACCATCAGCGCATACTGGATCGACGCAATGTCCCCCTTCCCAGCTGTGAGCGCTTTCTCCAGGCGCCATACTTCCTCACGGATGGACGAATCCACAAGGCGCCGCACAGCAAAGCGAGCCCGCCACGCGCCCTTGTACCCAGACGCGCGCAGCTTCTGCACGAGCTTGGCCTTCTTTTCTTCTTCCGTGAGACACGCAAGGAGAAGCATTCGTAAGATGAAAGCAGGTATGATTGTAGGGCTTAAATACGCCAAATGCCGCGAGGAAAAGGCTAGAACTTTCCCACATCACATTCCTAACTGTTCTTCGTCTTTGAGCATCTTCCAACATTTCTTATGTAAGATTCTTCCTTCCCAATCATCATGACGGGTTCCATTCTGGCGACTTGTACCAACTGGTACTAATTGTCCACCACATTCCCAACACTTTCCACTAAGAAAATGGATGGCGGAGAGTCTGACAGTCGGTTTATTAGCTGAAACCCAATCCGAAGCAGAGCTTTCATTTGTCAGTTTTTGGGTACCACATAGGCTAAAGCCGGCTAGGAAATGAATATAAGACAACGGCACTTCTCGAAGAGTCTTCCCTTTGTGTTTTCCAAAATCCAATGGGGTTTCCATAGACAGGTCTTTTAATGTACGATATACTTTTGTGCAAATCAGTCTAACAAATACATATTATATAATCTAGCGCGTAACGACTCGGAAAACGCCCAGACATTGACTCGGAAAGCGCTTAGACATTGACTCGGAAAGCGCTTAGACATTGACTCGGAAAAAAACCACACATAGGCAGAAATTCATTCCGTGCATCAGAGCACACTAGTCTCTACCCGAACAGCGCTACGGTGCGATTCCTCTACCTACATAAAGCCCCACACCAACGGAAACAGTTCGGGTTCAAGCACACGCGCGGGGCTGTTTTCCCCGAGCCGAGCATGAGCTGCCATGACGAACGCAACTTTCTTGTCTTGCTTCTCCTTCGCCAAAGGGAACAAACGCCGATACACGTCCTTGCGCGTCGATCGCCTAAGGAACAATGTATGACTCATCCACACAATATTTGCCCAGCGTGACAGCATTAGTTCATGTGAGAATTCCAACCGAATCACAGTAGCCTTTCGCGTCTTGTCGTCAAACTCAAGACGGACAACCTTAGTCAGGTATCTCCAATCGATTACACCCACGTCTATCGGTTTCATACGGTCACGCTCACGCTGTGTGTACATCAGCTTATACACAACTCCCTTAACGTACATGGACACACTCTTGCTCCCGACCACTGTAGTACCGTAGTGTTTGCCCCGTTTCGATTCACCAATAGGAGGCATCACACGCGCTGCTCAGACTCTACTTGATAAACGACATCGCACGCACACACTTAAATACCACGAGTTTAATGCCTAAAAATCACATCGTTAAACATCGCGTACAAAGCTTAGCCAGGCGCAATCACACGGAATTCCACACCATACGTGCCCGTCTCTGTTTCCCAAGCCGAGGATGGATCCCCATGAGGAATGCCCTCATACGGGCCTAGTGAAGCTCCCGGTGAACAGTGTACCAGTAATCAACGTACAACCTGTCGGCGCACATCAACACGGGGTCAAGCTTGCCCTGCTCGGTCTTATACAGCAGCTTGGTCGGGTATTCAACCCTATCCCAATGGCCCCGCAGCATCGCCTCGCGGTCGAACTTGGAGCTGTACATTTCACACCACTTTCCCGCATCACGGGTCCCAGGCATCTCCTTCCCAATCCGCGTAGACTCATCCTTCCGTGCCTTCTGAATCAGCTTTCCCACGGTATCCCGCACATTCCAGCGCCCGGTCTCCATGGCCAAACCCTTCTTGCCCAGCTTGCCCACGTTTTTGTAGCCGTGCAACCGAATACGATTCACCAAGGCAGCGCGCCGCATCTCGTACTTGCGAAACCACTCAGTTAGCATTGGGTAGATACCATCGAAAGTACATATATCTTAAATACTCTTTACCATGCAAGATTCTTACTCTTTATGTGCCAATCATGAGAATTGATTGTGCGCGCCACAAAGCCATCAATGCAACGTTTTCTTTAATGCAAAACAAACACAACTAGAACAACGGGACCACAAACACTCGGTCGGGAAAAAAACCCATCACAGCAATCACACAAAGTCCCACACGAGCTGTGCGACACGGGGATCCAGCAAATTCACAAGGCTTTCCCACCCGAGCCGATCATGGGTTCCCATAAGGAACGCGATCTTCTTCTTGAGCGCGATCTTCCTCATCACGCACTGAAGATTGGAAGTGTATAATCCCCGCATCAGGTACAAATGTTTGGTCCGAAACCCAGTCCATGCAGGGTCGGCGTATTCCCCATCTTCCACGGAGCGCATCATTACCATCTCACGCCGAAAATACAGGCGAATTACAGTCAACCTCTTGGATTCTTCATCTATCACACAACAATCCCCATGATAAAGACTCTCCCAATCGATCCGACGCACATCATCCAGCGTCATGCGTCCCGCTGGCCCCTCAGTCACATACGGCTGATACATCAGAGTATACACTTCCCCCCCGACGTACATAACCGCGCTCTTTTTCCCCAAAACCACGTGTTTTCCCCCTGCAAGGAAATTCACTGGTACCGGATACAAACTAAGGATAACCATGAACGAAGCGATAACTCACCAACTCAATACAGTCTTAAATACAGTATTGTTCATGCCGGAATTCACTACCCTCCACGAGAGTTTTGACTTTTCCTGAGGCCCCGCAAGTATTTAGGGACGCGCGCCGACCAATACCATCTTTCCCCAGGCATGCCGACCACTGTCCACCCAAGCGCCCAGAAGACGATTGACAAGCTTCGAGGCGAGATTGCGCAGCTCAAGGCCAAGAAAAAGACAGTCATGGCCCAGAAG